>Ga0209208_10012102_pt1 | contig 10980 bp, 8 predicted proteins | sample S1TSphfallax_3_FD_187694 | JGI IMG/M metagenome (GOLD analysis project Ga0209208, IMG submission 187694) | Host-associated microbial communities from peat moss isolated from Minnesota, USA - S1T2_Fd - Sphagnum fallax MG (SPAdes) (version 2) | ecosystem: Host-associated > Plants > Peat moss >... | reverse complement strand
AAATCATTTTCAAACTTCATGCATTAAATATTGAGTTTCAACATTTTCTTCCCAAATTCAACAAGGGATCTCTCATACTGTGGCCTTGCCAATTACATTAAAAAAGTATCTTAAGGCAAAAGAAGAATTATGGAAACTCAAATATTTCACCATGCCAAAACATAATCTTCAAAAAATCCTCTAAAAGAAACCAAAAGTCTTCCAGACATTATAACTCTGATAACTAATCTCAAGTTTCAACACAAGCGCAAATATCATCTTTCAAAAATCCTCATATAAAAATAGACCTATAGTGTGGGGGCCAAAATCACTTAAGCTATTATGCTCTATAATGAATCTAAACACAATATCCTCACCTTGGTAGGCAAGACCAACAAACTAATAACCTTCATTGATAGATGCGATGCCCTCCCAATATAGTAGAAAACTTCTAGGAGTACTTTATGCAAGAATATATGTAACAACTAGATGAAGGTTTGATGCCAACTTTTTTTTAAAATCAGTAGATTCCTACCAACCTATTATTTAGATGTCTGACTTTTCATCCAGTGGGAATCAGTTTGCATGTTCAACCCACTGGGATTGTCTTTGAACAGTACTATGACAATTCTGTTGGGCTCTTCCCCCACAAGGACTATAGCATTGAATACAACTTTTGGAAGTTTTATCTTATTAGAATCAGTGTCACATTACGTGAAGTGGTTTCTTTGGTGAAAGTGTTTAGACTGTTTAGACTGGAATGGAGTGTTTTGGTGTTCAGAGAGAGTGTGGACACAGTAGGCAGATGTACAACATCTTATTTATTGGCAGGGCCATCATGTTTGTGATACCTTGTTTGGTGTTCTACAATGTATGGTGATAGGGCAGGATATCCTATAGTTGATTCTGGTGGATGGAAGAGAGGGGTTGGCCAAATTTTATGGAAAATGAAGAATTTTTTTGCCTTGAGTGATGCTGACTTTAACCCTTACTGGCATTGTGAATTTAAAGGCTAGCATCAGCCCCATCATGTCGGTCTTCCAGCCAAGAATCATGCAATGCATGACTTTGTCTGGGGGGCAAAAAAAAAGACCCACAAGTTATATTCCCACATGTCCTAAAGATCCACAAGTGGGGACACACTAAGCCTAGTATAAATAAGGATGAGAAGCCCAAAATGAAGGCTGGCCATGGCAAGCGGTGGAAAATCTTGCCAATATTACAAAGACCTGGTAAGTTACCCCTGATGCCATAGGCTTTCCAGGAATAAGGGCTCAGAATGAAGGCATGCATGAGGTGGAGCTATTGGGGTAAAACTCGCAGCAAAGAAAGCAAAAACACACGCATTCTTGCCAACATACTTGGACTTGGCATTAACCAAACACCAAATATTCATTTCATACTAGCAAGGTCTAATTTTCATGTATTGTTGCATGGGTGAATATTTTTCAATATTTTTCATCATTTTATCAACACGCAAATTATGTTCTACATTCTATAATCGCCCACAAAATTCATTATATAGCTCATCTAATCATTTGAAGGGTGAAAACATAGTCAAGTACTATTAAAAAAAGTCTTCGACAAATGCACTTTCAAAAAAATCATATGTTGAACATAAATGCAAGAAAGTAAAATCAAAACATGTTCAAATCTTATTGTCAAACCATTGTTGATTCCATTGAGTTTATAATAAGTTGCATACAAAGTATAATAAAAGTAAGTAACAAAAATGTTTGAAATTTCTTGGTAAATACAATGTTCATACTTTACTTTCACATTTAAATTTTGATGTATTATGATCACAAGATGCAAAAGTTGAAACTATACACATATGTGTTACCTTGGCATTAACCAAGAAAAGCAATAAATTTAATATTTCATCTATTTGCATCTATTTTTGTAAGAATAAACATCTATTTGCATTTATTTACATTTTAAAGAAAATATTAGATGCATCTTTAACATGTGGTTGTTCAATATTATTGTCACAAAGTGAATTTACATCTTCATATTGATCATTTCAATAAATAGTGTTTTAAAATTTAATACATTGATGTCTGTTTTATGTTTAATTTCCATTTACACTAAAAAGGATCAAACAATATATATTTGATTATGTTCTCACATTTAATTTTTATAAATGTTTTCATAAGAATGATCATCTATATATGCAACAACTAAGTTGTTATTAACTAAATGAATACATTTTAAAAAAATTCAAACCCACACCTAATCATATGATCCATAATGGAAGGGTTGGGGAAAATATCAATGGACTTAGACCATTAAACCTTAGTGTGTACCTCTTCGAAGGCCATGAAATTCAAAACTTCAATGAAAACCCTAAGTTCAAGCATGGTAAACCTAGTTTAGTTCACCCTTCCATTTTTGTCTCCTTCCAACTTTTTGGTGGCATAAATGTTAATGATGACACATTGCCTTTCCAAGATATTAGTGGGCCAAAACGATTGGAAAAAATTAATTCATGGGGTTTCACATGAGGGTAGAAAGGTGTTAGCCCTTATTCTTCACTTACCCATATAATTAGGCGAACTTGAAAATTGAAAAAACTTCACACATTCATGTAATCAAGTCCTAATTCTTGGGTTGCAAGATTGCCATCCAAATACCATTTTCTAATGCTAGGTGACAACTACACATCATCAAGCCTATAATCGAACTTCAAAATTCCAAAAGACAAGGTAAATAATAAGAATTTCTCAATGGACATATAGGATATAAGATAATTCATAAGATGAAGACACAAGTCTATAACCCGAAAATTGAACTTCTAGAATTGAAAATGACATGCCATGCTCATTTAATTGTTTAATTGTAATTTTTACAGAATGGAATCAGCCTCATGGAATCAACAAAAAATAAATAAATTTTGTTGGTGTTGCTCTTCATTGAGCTAGCATTCCAACTTTGCAAGGAATTTTGAATGTATTCACTTTCTAGTTCTAGTAAAAGTAAAAGGTTCAACCCTTGATCCTTAAGGTGTGAGTTACTTGTAGAATTTGTTAGCTCACCTACCAAGCTACTATTAGTAATCATAGCAACAATGTTGGAGCTAGAAAAAAATGCAAAACAAGAAGAAAGATTGAAACATTGTTCCTTGAAAACAAGGTTCAAGTTTCTCAAAATGTACCACCCTTTCATATCCCTTCTTATATTATTTCTTAGTCTTTATTCATCATCAACATGGACACAAAGTGACTACTATTGATGTTTCTAGCTACAAAATGGTATAAACTATCATATTTCAAAATATGACAAATTTTTATTCATTAATATGTATGGGAATCAAAATGTAGGATAGAATTAAAAACCATGTCCATGGCTACCTGCACTTCATCCTAAATGGTACAAAAATTGAACCCAACAAGAAAGATGGGAAGGATTTCCCTTTAAATTTTTCTAAGTTGTGGGCCATTTTGTGAATAATTGTAACTTGATTGCAGATTTAACAAGATTCAAGTTCTTTTCAAACTTTTGTGCTCCAAGAGCATTTGAAGTTCTTCACAATAAATCAATCACGTGTGGATAATCACTTCAAATTCATTTTGGATTTTTGGTTCATCAATAGTGGCTTGTTGTAATCAAAGGTGGGTAGACCCTATTGGTCCACCTTGTTGTTGATGTTGAAACCTTAAAATCAACATATTGGCACACCACATGCAATGTCCTAAAAACATGTTCACAACAATTTGAATCACACCTAACTTGTTTAAAAATCTTGACCAATTTCACATTAGACAAGTTTGAAGCTTTGACATTGCTAACTTGTGGTGCCAACAATTTTCAATTACATGAGATCAATTAATGGCACTCATAGGTTTTCAGGTCAACCTTGTAAATTAAAACATTTCTTGAACTTCAAGCAAGAAAATGTGACCATGCATGATGCATTTGTGTGGAATTGGCCGACATATGCATTGTGTGGTGATGTAATTTTTCATTGTGTTGTGCATTAAAAGAAGCATGAAGAAAAGAAAAACAATTTTGATGTTTCATAAATAAAAAGAACAAAAAATTCAACATCTACACAAATATATTCAACATGGTAGACAAAAATTGTTGAAAGTGGGTAAGTATGTGATAAAATGAGCCACTACAAGTGTAATTGGTCCTCAATAACACATTTGTAAATTTTCGCCTCAACTTAAGATTCAATATTTTTAATGCACAATGTATGTAGGTGATGTAATATACACTAAAAACTCACATATAAAAGTACAAATTACTTCTATCAACATTCAAAGGTGAAAAATGATTAATTTAACACTTGTAACAACTCTTGAAATCTTGAATATATCAAATAAGAATTCTAAAATTTGATCCAACTTTTTGGGGAAATTTTCATAATAATGCAAATCATTATTTGGATTCAAATCAAAATAATTTGTAAAATTCACCCTCTACATGCTTAATTCCCATAACCCTTGAATTTATTTTTTATTTTTTTGTAAAATTCGAGTATAAATTTTGTGTGATGGTTGCTCGTCATGTCACCCTTCAATGTCAATTATTTACTCCTTTGCTTTTGGAAAAGGAGTTGGATGTGGCTTGTTTTACCATGGACTTACCCAAGTATCATAACATTTACATACTAAATAGTTTGTGTTATTCCTTGTAATGTTTGTAATATGCATCATAAATAACATGTATAATCAAACTATGTTATAAAAACTACAAAATCCATTGAGAAAACATTCCATAATATTTCAATGTTTCTACACACAAATATTTTTTTAGGTTTATTTGGGCATGGAAAAAACAAGGTATATTAATAGACCTTAAAATAATATGTTAATTTGAAATGGTTTATGGTTATTTGTTGTTTGGGGGTAATGTTTTTAATGTAAATTTGAACATCTAATTCATTGTTTTTTATGACTCCAAAACATTGTGTGGAGTAAATGTGTTTATTTGTTAAACTTTGCATATTTCTTTATGTTTTTTTGGTTTGGATTTCTACAAGTTGCAAATGAATCAATTTTGGATCATGTGTTTGGGTTCAATATAATAATTGGTAATATATATATAGTTGTAAACAATGATAGATGTATGAAGCTTGATATGGTAACACATGATACTCTTTTCTAGACATCTTCCCTAAAATAGTACCATCAAGTATTCAATTTAATAAGGGTGATGAAAAATTGCAATGTAAGGACCCGAATAATGATATATATTTTTTGCTAATGTTGCAAACCAAACATTTATTGTTGTGTTGTGTTTTTAATCTATGAATTGGGTCCTTAAATTAATTTCTTGTTATTTAAGACAAAGATAACAAATTGGCAAGCCTACAAGAATTATTAGGGGGTTTGATTTAGTATGAAATAATATTTCCTTGGTTGAAAAGGAAATTTTTTTAAAAGGTGTAAAAAAATATTAAGATTTTTAAAACAAGAATTGTCAATAACAATTTTGACTACCAAAAACCAATACAAAAAATTATCATCAAAAACCATTATTGAAAAGTGCTATAAAAAATTTGTTACCGGAAAGTGTTATTGAAAAGTGCTACCAGAAATATGTTATTGAAAAGTGATACTAAAAATCACTATTGGAAACTGCTACGAGAAATTGTTACCAAAAACTATTACCAAAAATCCCTACTAGAAATTGTTATTTGAAATCGTTGTTAGAAACAACTACTGATCAAAAATGTATTATGATTTTTTTAAATGTAGATTTTTAAATTGGAAAGTTAGTCGATTAGATTGACGTCATATAAAGATTTCTAAATATGATTTATTATGAGTTTTAAAAAGATTTTTGGGATTCCCCTAACTTTTGGGGATTTTTGCTGTTTTTTTCCACTTTAAAGGTTTCATATGGGGAAACTTGGGTAGTCAACATGTATCATCAATTGTTGTAATTCTATGATTTTGATATTGGGAGATTTGATAAAATACTTTTGAAGTCATATTTTCCACTTGTTTTTTGCATTGCGTTTTGAAATTGTATGTTTTCTTTGCAAGTTTGAAGCTTTTACATGATAGAAACCTACGATATGTTTGTACAACTGGTTTTTTAAAAAAATTATGACTATTTGTTCTTCAATGTTGCAAAACTGAAATGTTCATTTTTTGCTCTTATTTGATTTAAACATCTAAAACTAAGGATTTCATTAGGTTGCTTCAATAGAAGTGTTATTGAAAATAATCAAATCCATGATGTAACTTACTTATACAATTTTTTAAAAGATGTACAAGTGATGATTCCATAATTCTATTTGTTCTTAAGATTTGGAAAGGTTTTTGGTTTTCTTTTAAAAATTTGTGTGTTGTCGTGTTTTGATATCCCAAAAGACATTGACACTCTTATGGCTAGTAAAAAAGAATCGATGTCCCTATATGAATAGTTGGGTTTTGAAATATTCATGGGGTGTATTTTTTATTATCAAATTATTCCATCATTCACAAATTGACAAATTCCCTTGTACCATGTTCAGTCTTATCAAAATTTGAAACCATTATGTTTATATCCCATGCAATGCATGAAACAACTCAATTCAATGTCAAACACATATACAACTATCATTGAATGTATAGAAAGAAATTTTCATCAATGATTTAGTCATTGTTACACAAAATGAAATCAAGGTACTTTTTCATATTTTAAAACTTAAATCTTATAATGCTTGTTAATTCTTAATTTTTATGACTTTTTATCTTATGGCCATGTATTTTAAGGAAAATTTTGCCACACATATTGAGTTGTGTTGTAATGTTTAATTTTTCTTAACAAACTTTTGACTTGTTTGATGAAAAATAGGTGGCAAGCAACAATGACCATTTTTTTTACCACATTTATTATGGACAGAACATTGAAAATCAACAAATTATATATATATGGGAATGAGATCCAATAAAAGAATGAATAGTATACTTATGATTACATATGGCCAAATATGTTATCATTTATCCAAGTAACTCATGTTTGCTTTGGACATGGTGTTGGAACCACATTGGTTACTGAAATCATGGATTTCTCGAGTTGCATCAAGGTCATTGACAAAATCTTGGTGAAGATACAAGACTTGGAACAATATGATGCACAAGACTTTGTTGAACAACCAAAAAACAAGGTGTATTTGAATGAACAACACAATGGTTGTTAATTATTGATGCCTATTCATCTACATCAAAATTAAATACCTATGGTCATAATATAATGTGACAATCTATCAAAATTATGGTAGCCAACATCTATTATGATTAGCATAACCATTTTAACCACATGGATGATTGTTTCAAGTATTTGTCAAAGGATTTGGATTACACGGGCATGAACATGTTCATTATGTAAAGGATTGGATGACACAATTTCTCTCATGATGTAAACCCCATTGTGTTGAAGGTGCACAATAAATTTCATGTGGATATATGGCATTAGGTGGCTTAAGCCAGATGTGTAGGCTAATGAAAAGGTTTGACTTCACAAACCCAAATTCAACCATTTATTTCAAGCTATTGCCCTACTTACAAACTTCTTTCAAATATAAAGGATAGATTTCACATACAAGATTGTTGGGGAACAATTGGAAAATAAAAATGAGTATGGATGGGATAGAAACTTTTAGCTAAAGACCCAATATTGCCTTTCCTTGCATTTTGAATGCCTTTTTAAATATTAAACCCATTTCTAGCAAATTTGATATTTGTAATTTTGGGATTATTGTGTTTTTTCACTCTAATATAGTTTCTTTACTTTCATTATTCCCTTATCACTTGAAATTACTTGGCCATGATTGCAATACTATTAGACAATTACTAGTGTAACATTTCAACCTTTGACACATTTGACCTATATTTACCTTTTTCTTCTCAACTCATCAACTAATACATTAAGGCTTGCAATTGATACAAAGGTTTAGGGTTTAGGTTTAGGGGTTTATTATGCCTAGGTTACATTCTAACATAATATGCAAAAATCTTATGAAAATCTTTCAAAATTTTGAAGTGGGATACACTCAAACATGCACATCCCTAGAAAGTAATACAATGTGACACCCTAAAGGGGGTCATTGTAGTGTGCTTTCACCCATGTTTCCAACTCCTTCAATGTTTCCCACAATTGGTCTTTGAATTTTTTCTCTTCAAATGGAAAGTTCAAGTACTTTTCTTTGCAAACATCATATATGTTTTTCCATTTTGTGCTAGGTATGAGCTAGGTCATAATTTTTCAACCTTTATTCTAGATCCCAAAATTCATGTTGTACATATTTGTTTTTGAATTCATATGGCAAGATTCCATGAATGGTCTATGGGTTTTGTCCTTCCACATCACCTTCACCCAATGCCTTCCTTTGTGTTGCTACTAGTTGACCATTTGCATTATTTAAGTGATAGTCACTTGCTTGTGATTCCATAATGATGTCAAGGACTACCATACTTGCAAGCATTATGATAATGATGTATTGACTATTTTTTAGTATTTCAATTGACATCCTAAATGTCAAAAAACCAACATTCGACTATGTCGATAGTTACCTTAAATACTTTTGAACCACATCTAATTTACAAAGTTTGACTCTAGATTGTCTTTTTTTCTTTCTATTATGTGGGGGAGGGGGGTGCAGAGGAGAAAGAGGAATGTTACAGAGTCCCACTATATATACTATGTGGATAAAAAATACATGATGTTATGTTCTTGAAATTGATGTTGGATATCAACTAATGAAAGGACTTGATTGTCCTATGTAGGACTTGATTAGTCATATATGCCATTTATAACTCCAAAATCACATGTAGCAAAAGAAAATTTGAAGTATGATTGATGAATTAATGTGTAAATAGGAATTCAAGATTTTCAACTACCTAAAGTGGTTGGGATCATCCTTTTTTTAAGCTATTTATTATCAATTTTCTACCAAAAGAAAGGTGATGCTCCAAGCATAAGAGATTTAAAAGGGAAAACATGACATGAAATAGCTAGAAGTCATATTTCCATAATCAATTGGTATTAGAATCATTGCATCATTACAACACATGTACACTCATTAACATGCCCGTGTTTTTTTATTTAAAACTTAGTAGCCCATATTAGATTTTAGCCTTGTAGCATTTGCTAGGTGTTCACATCTAGGCCCTCCATGTTGTCAAAATAAATTCTTTAGGTTACGACTTTTGAAAAAACCAAATATTTTATATTTAGGTTTAGGGTTAGAGCCTAAAACACACCACCTTAAATTTTTCGTTTTAGCATAGGCTAAGACCTAAAATTTTCAAATATATTTTCTTTTTTTGAATATGTTGCTAATTTATATTCACTTTTGTAATATGCATTATCATTAATGATCCATTGTGCAAGTCGATTGTAGCAAAGATCAATGTCACTATCAAGTTGAAGGATCAATGTTAACTTTCAAGCAAATGTGACACCCTTTGTTATCTTGAAGGTTAAACCTTAATTTCTAAAGGGCGAATCCTAAATCCTAATGTTTTTGAGCTCTCCCATGTTTTGTCATGCACAATCTTGGACCTCAATTACCCCATGTATTGATTCAATTTCCTTGTTATTACAAGTATGAATTCAATGTTTTTGTGCATTTATTCAATGTATGGCGACATTTTGTTATTGTTGCAAATCAATGTTAATTGTTGGAATTTGGAACTTGGCAATTACATTTGGAATTTGGGCTTTGTAAGTTGCAACAAAGGTAGGGAGAATAGACACAAGATTTTGGAATGGTTGTGGATTGGATCCTTATGTAGCTTGTTGCATGCAATGTTGGCTATCTATAAATTCAAGGTTTGTGATCTTTCATTGCTCATTGCTAAGTCACTGACTTTTTAATGTTCACTCTTGGCCTTTAGGGTAGATGTGTTTTTGTTGCATTAGTCTTGGAAGTACCAATATGCATTGTGTTTTTCAAGCTTTGTGATCTTGCTTTCCAAACTCCAAAACATAGAATCAAATAAACATCATATTGTGGGATGTGCGTGTTGGGGTATTGGGGTGTGAGTTTCTTACTTAGGTGTAGGTGTAGGGCATTGTGTTGGGCCAATGCATTGTTGCTATATGCAATATTGTGGTAGGTTCTTGCTTGTATGCATTGTGTAATGTGTTTTCTAATAGTTATATTGATGGTGTTGTTGAAATTACAATCAAATTTTAGAGTGAAGGCCTTATATTTGAGTCCCAATGCTAGTAGCAATGGACAAATTGTGATTGACCCAAGCTTGATGGTTTCTTCAAACCACTCACCTCCCTTTTTGTTGCTTAAACCTAGGACATTTCAAGCTCCAATTGGTTTATTTGATGATTCAATGCCTCCACCAAAGAAGTTGCAAACGAACTATGATGCAACTTAAGAACAATAAGACACATGCACTATTGCAAAGCATGGATTATTTTACTAGCAAAATTGATCAAAAAAAACCAAATTGTGACATTTGTTGAGTTGATTAATCAATCATACTTGACAAGTCGATTTTGACATGTTTAGTTGTCCCAACACCCACCAATGCACTACTCTAAAAAATGGGATTGGGGAGATGCAACCTCACCCACTAGGTTCCACCTAGGGTTGGTTTTTTTTCCCTCCATGCTTCCCTAACCCCCAATAGGTAGTCCTACCTATGCCTTCTTGCCCCATCTTACCCTCCTTCCTACTATTATCACATTTCCATTGTTGGAGCTTGATGAAGGACTGTCACTCCAATAAGTAGTGTATGATTTTTGGGTGTATTTTGGGTTTTTTAGCAAGCTCCAATAACTTGTGTGTGTGTGGGGAGGGGAGGGGGGATGAAGCTTTTTGGGTGTTCTTTGGGATTTTTCAACAAATTCCAATAACATGTGTGTTTTTTGGGTTTTTTCAGCAAGTTTTAGTAGCCCATGTGTGCTTTTTGGGTGTTTTTGGGGGTTTTCAACAAGCTTTAATAACTAGTGTGTGTTTTTTTGGATTTTTTTAGCAAGCTCCAACAAATAGTTGTGTGTGTTCAGGTTTTGTGTTGAAAAGGCACCATCAACAAAGGGATT
>Ga0209208_10012100_pt1 | contig 10980 bp, 7 predicted proteins | sample S1TSphfallax_3_FD_187694 | JGI IMG/M metagenome (GOLD analysis project Ga0209208, IMG submission 187694) | Host-associated microbial communities from peat moss isolated from Minnesota, USA - S1T2_Fd - Sphagnum fallax MG (SPAdes) (version 2) | ecosystem: Host-associated > Plants > Peat moss >... | reverse complement strand
CTACTCATCATCAATCACTACATTATCACCAAACATTTATTTAGATGTTTATCATCTATGTGCTTCATTTTGAGTGATTTCAAATGTCGTGGGAATCCTACCTCAAGCTCTAGAAATCGTCTTTGAAATGAAAAGGAAAAGGAGTAATGAAAAACTAACAAGAAAAAAAAAAAAAAAAAAAGAAAGAAAAAAAAAAAAAAAAAAAAAAAAAAAAAAAAAAAGCTTTCCAACTTGCGAAACACGTTTTTTCCTGTTCTTCTTCTCTTTGGACCCCTCTTGCTTTCAAAACTTTTAACTTTCTCATTTCTTGTTCATTTCAATTGATTTAAAGTGCTATTGGATTGCCACCTTCAGTTCTACAAATCATCTTTGAACTCTAATAACAAAAAAGCAACATGTAAAGAGTTTCTTGGGTGTTCGGGAACCAGCTTTGTAATGTTCAGTGGTTTGTTTTTTTGAGTTCTTGACCTCTCTAATTTGGGGGGCCATAAATTTCTCAATTCTGATCCACTTTTGATGGTTTTTAGTGTGCCAGATACCAATATTTGGGGGGCCATAAATTTCTCAATTCCAATTCGCTTTTGATGGATTTTAGTGTGCCAGATACACCAGAGGTACAAGTTTTGTTTGAACATCAGAAACAATGAAACCCTCCCCTTGGATCTGGTCTGCCCTCAGCACTTAAGTGTTCAGTCACTGGCCAAACTACCCTATGTCCTTTTTGTAGGCGTGATTGAAGTTTCTCGCCCTATGGTCCTACCTACTTCAAGTACTGAAGTGTTGTAGACCCAAGTGAATACAGAGTCATTGGAAAAATATTAAACAATTCAATATTTTTCAAATCCTTGCCTTCAACCTTTAGGCACGGGTCAATGAGTGATTTTCAAAAGAATTGATTCTGCAAAAGTGATGAGATTTTGCTGAAAAAGCACATTTGACATTGAAAAAACAGGTTGTGCAACGTTTTCCTCAGATGTTTTTTCACAAAATCTCAAAGAAATTGCCACAAAAAAGAATCACATGGCCATCACCCAATAGCCAACAAACAAAAATATTATCGAATAACAACGCAAAGGTTAAGCCAGCCAAATTCAATTCAACAAGAGTTGTACTCATAACCTAGTGAGTGTGGCTAAGAAATGGTAGACCAAAAGCTGCAAAGAACTAGACCATGACTTTCATGATGTATGAATGCCAGTGATCACAAGCCAATTGTACCTATATGGATGGGATAAAAGTTTTTTGAAATTGAAATTGGAGGTTGATCTTGGGCCTATTTTTTAAGCATTACATGGTTTTGCATTGTTGTTGTTCTATGGAATTTGTTTTCCCCATCCTCAAGAGTTGTATGATAAATTATTATTTTTAATCATTAACATTCTACTATCACCCATAAAGATTTAAATCCAATATTTCAGGGAGAGCCACTGACAATACCCACCATTAGTTTATTTTCTAGCATTTACTACAAAAATGTTCTTTTCTTTTTTTTTCCTTTTTGGTAGAATATCAATCAAAGCTTACGAAGAACCATCCAAGCAATGAATCATCACTTGAAGAGTGTCTTGGACAAAGCTCATTTGGGGAGGGGGCGGGAGTGTTTAGCATCTCGATCATCAAATTGGGTATATTGCAAAAATGCTATTGTTCCAAATTTGCCCGATGTTGAAAAGAATAGAAACTGTCTAAAAACTCACATCATGTGATAACAAGCAACTTGACACACAATGACTCTCACCTTTACATCAAACTTGTTACATTCAAACTTCAAACATAAAGACTTGCTCATTTTTTTAAAATGTATTTACAATTACTCTTATAGAGTGTGAAAAAACATGTTGTTTGGAAAAACAAAATGCCCACCTCTACATGCATTTCATTTTTATGAACACGCACGTTTTTTTTGTGGGAAAAAAAATAAAGAAGATGTCATGTAAAGCCCTTACGATGAGTTCATCAGATCTTGGCCTATGCTTGACTCCACCATGTAGGCCCTTTATACGGGTGAAGCTCACCCCCCATGCTTGACATCAAAAACTTCCACTAATGGGTCTAAATATTCCAGTCTTAAAACTTCTCATCTTGATACATGCACTTCTATGGAACATGCCCATCCATAATATACACATATTAGTACCTGAAATGTCACCCACACTTCTAATGAATAAATTAGAGCAGGTCCAGGTCCAGTTCTTAAACGAGAAGGTTTCGGTTTTGGGTTCATTGCTTCAAAAAATAAAAATAAATTTTGATTCCAGTTTTGCTTTTGGTTGTAAAACTCAAACCCAGTTTGGTCCTGTTTTTTATAACATGGACCAGAACCAACAATTATCTCCACAGGTTAACCTCTGGATATTCCCAGTTCTTAAAAACTCACAATCCTGGTTCCAAATTGTTTCCGTGGGGAAATTTGAGAACCAAATTCCAGTTTCAAACTCCATTCAAAAAATCAGACCCAGTTTACAAAACAGAACCAGAACTGATAGTTCTAACCTGCCAAACCAGGTACCCACCTGACACTGGTTAAAACCCCAGGGAATGCATATTTTCCGACCCTATAAACCAAGGGAAGGGAATAGCACTCTAGATGAATGCCTAATGGGCATTCCTTCAGAGTGCTGAATTGGGCCTCCCAATTCAACCAGAGTGGAACTTCAATAGGCCTCTCCTGCTTTTAACCCAAGCCTGCAAAATAGAGTTATCTGTAAAGTCGCCCTGTCTTTGAGCCTCCTTTCACCCCGAAAAGTAGTGGTTTCTGCAAAGTAAGGAAATTTTCTTAAATCTCAGTATGAAATGCTGAAACTCAACATTTAATGCACAAGGGTCCGAGAGTAATCATAGTAGTTGTACAGGTAGGAGCAGTGAAAATATAAGTAGCACTGCAGGGTTTTTTTTATTGGAGAATTTTCACCAAATCCTTACCTGAAAAATATGATTTCGACATATAGGAAGGATTTTCCATGAAAAAAATGGCCCAAACTCGCCAAACTTCGAAAAAAATTCGACGAATCGCCAGATTTTTATAATTAATTCTAGTAGGTAGTCAATGATTTTGATTTTTTCCTATTTCTATATTAGTACAGGTGGCCAAATTTGGCAAAAATCACATTCGAGACGATAGCCACCACCTCTTGGCTACATCACAAAATCGGAAAAAGAAACCACGTGTAGCAGACGCGCTCAGGGAAAAGGAAGGACAGGATAAAAAAACTCACTTTCCCACCAAAACTGAGGGTTTTCGGAGTTTTCTGGATGTTGTTTTTGAATCTCACCCATGTATGACCAAACTCACGGTTCCTCGTGCTGTGTTTTTTCCTTTCTTTACCGATAACTCTAATGTATCAAAAAGGATTTGCCAAATGGGGGGATGGATGGATGGCAGTTGGCAAAAGTAGAGTAAAGTTCCAACTTGTACTTTTTAAGCTGCAATCAGACCCAACCAACCGCTGGATTCACAAACAATCATTTCAAAGAGACAAAGGTGGGGGCCCTCATGGGCAACCTGTTGAAGCGTATTTTGGTTCATAATCCAGGCTCACCACTCTTTCTTCATCTTGTCAATATGCTGATCGCATGGTACCTTGGCCAGTTTTGTGTGTTTTGGTGTGTTTGTTTTGCAGCTCCAAGAAAGAGTGGATTGGAATCTTATGAGCCTGGGAAGAACTTGTTAAGCAATTAGGGGTGAGGACAAGCTGCAGATTTGTAGTCTGCAAGTAAACCCAAGTAAACGAAGCCCTGAGACTTGACAAAAACGGGTTGTGAACAACCCATATTCAACACAAGTTGCAAACTACCCACATCAAGCAAGCCAAAAGACATAGGACACTGAAAGTCCAGCTGCAAACCAAGATGGGAGAGGGTTTCCAAGTTCCAACCTAAAGACCAAGCCTTCTTTTTATAAAAAACTGCAAAAATACATGTCTAGAAGCCACCCCAAAACATGCATATATGCGAAGCAACTCCAAAAACCTCTTTTTATCCATGAAGCAAACCACACAAGGACTGTTTCTTCTCTTCCATTGTTCCTTGGTGTTATTCTATTTCAACAAAGTTGCACAACTTTGGTTTAACTTACATCAATAGAGTAAGGCTTCATTTTTCTCATTCTTTTACTTTCCTTGTCAAAGATGATTGAGTGAATGAACAACATCCACACCCTCCCCCCCAAAACTGAAAAAAAAGGTTTATGAACAAAGGGAACTAAAAACATACCCATAATAACCTCATTGGCAGGCATTCCATTTTGTGAAACATCCCCACACACGACAATTCCATCTAATTTCTTGTCTTACCAGCAAGAGGCCTTGCTGGGCTGGCTTGCGTCGGTTTTTTACTCAAGTAATGCTTTGTTGCTAGGGCATTACTACGCACTTTATATCATGGGGTGGACTATTAGACTAGAATTGCAAGCCTTACAGACATAGGCTCTATCTATAGTTGCAAGCACTATAGGTAATACAAAGAGGTCATCCACACCTAAACCACTTTAACATAGATTGTCGAACATTTTGAAGTTGATATAGGGTTTGATTTGCTCACCCAAACTACATTACACCACATAGATTAAGCAAACATTACATAGTAGTAGCAACCAATTAAATGTAGCTTAGTTTGTGACACAAAAGTACACATGCCCATCAACAATGCCCCCATACAAAACTAATATTCAAAAAATATTCTCTTGTTCCCTAGTATTGATGACCATGTCAATTATAGTTGCGATACTAAGTTTTATCAATGTTTAAATGTTTTTGTCATCTCCATCTTTGTTTTGGATGGCTTTCATTCAGAAAAAAAGACAATTGTTCTTAAGAAATGGTTGTGTTTTTTTTTAAATGGTTTGTCTTTGGGGAAATATTTTTTTTAATGAACAAATGTGTTCCTTGAGGAATGGTTGTGTTCTTCAAGGAATATGGTCATGTTTTGCAAGGTAATGTTTTTTTTTAAGGACAAATGTGTTGAACTACCCTTCGGGACTATGTTCCCTTGCCAAAAAAAAAAAGACTGGCAATGTCCATGGCCGATTCTTTGCTGGCCCAAGTTCTTTCAACATTTCACCTTCTGTGGTTTGAAAAACAATCTACATCTAGTTCTTTCACACTTTGTGCAAAGGGATAGGGGGTTACATTTATGAACATTTATGAATCCTAATTAAAGTTTTGAAATCGATTTTTTTATAAGCCTATGAATGAGGCTAATTAACACCATAAAACATGAGGTGAACATTAACATACTACCTTACCCTAAGGTCAGTTCCGTCATTATATAATCCTCAAAATAGTGAAATGAAAATTTGTGAAAATGTGAAGTTGACATGTTGAAAATCATCATAATTATCGTAGGCTACATCTGAATAATTTCACTACTCTTTTCACAATATTATAGTAGATGATTGAAAATATATATAATTTCAAAATTTAAAAACGAATTCATTTTCTGTTAGATTTCAACATATAACAACTAAAGATTGTCACATATAACCTTTTTTGTGTCAAGAAATGACCGACACATTTAGGAGCTGAAAGGTCTTAAAACTTCTTTTTTTAATCAAATGAGTTTATTTTTCCAAAAAAATTCAAAAAATGGTTTCAATTTTTTTTTAAATCAAAATTGAAAGTTTTGAAAAAATCAAAAAAATGTCCAACATTGGTGTAAACTTCAAGTTTCAACTGAGTCATTGCCATCAAATTCAACTTTGCCAATTGTTACAAAGTGAGTGTTTGGTTCTACATTTTGGACTGAAACACCCAATTGACCTTCCAAAAAGAGTGAGCATAGAACAAAAGTTTGAAGCCTATGGTCCCCAAGCTTTTCTTCATTGTCCACCTTTCCTATAAGTCAATGTTAAACCAAAGATACCTATTTAAGCTGTTTACATTTCAATGGGACTAAAAGTTTTCATTTTTTGGCAGATTATCACCAAAATTTACCATTGGTCAAGGATTGGTCAAATCAATAAAGGATTTTTTTTGGAAAGAATTGGTTATTTTGCCAAAAATCATATCTCCCATCATGAATAGCATTAAATAGCCATCTATCAATGTTTCCCTTTTGTTAAAACCTTCAATTTGATGATATTAGGAGGTGCCAAAACAAGCCATCCATCAACTCACCTATCCGACAAATTTCATTATCCAAATCACCAACCTTAAACCCTTCATGCACTTGTGACCCACCATCTCCTCTTCTTTGTACACATGTAGTTCACCATCGTTCATTCCTTTGACCAACTTGCAATTCAGTAGTGATCACCTTCAGCAATGTTTGTATTGGTGAAAGCACACTACCCCATCCCCCCCTCCCCTCAAAATTGTAATCACCCATATAACCTTTTTGCAATTTTTTTTTTTTCAATGTATCAACTTCACATCTTGGATTAAATTTGTTTGGTTTGAATATATTTGATTAGCCTTAGACTTAAACTAATCTAAGGCTAATTCCTTAAAGAAATCCAACAAACATTGAAGAACTTGAACCCAATTGGGATCCACTATTATCAAAGTTTTTTTCCTTTTTGCATCTACCCTCTATTATTTTGTGAACTTCAACCCTATACTCATAAGTAGCTTTCTGAAAGATTATTATTTTCATATCATATGGATAAAGATTTGAAAATATGCATTTCTTTTTGTATGTGATGTAATTTTAGCAATGATTAGGTTTTCTCAAAATAGGTTAGTGATGCACACTTGGTCCTATGACTAGCAAGTAAAAACTATATTTCTAACAAAATAATGTATGTCACAAAGTTTGAAAATTTGCATATATATTTCAAAACTAAGGTTGTTGGTGGAATTTTTGGCTAACTTTTTTTTAGATGAATGATATTGATATACATAAATAAAATCTAGGAGCATTTTGAACTTTAAATTTTTTTTGTTGAAAATCCATTCCAAAAAAAAAAAAATCATTTTTTGAGCAATAGATGCATAATAATCTTTTCATTTTGTAGTTGAAAATCACATTTTTTTCAAATTTTTCTTTTGCTTGGTAATGTGTCGTGAATCAAAAACATGTAATCTTGTGGCTGTGAAAAGACTATGAATTATATATTGTATGTACATTGATTTTATCCAATCTTCTTCATCTAACCCTTCAATCAAAATTAATTGACTCATAGTGAACTTTGTGTTCCATAATGTTGTCGTGCACATTTTAAAGTTTGTTGTTTATGAAAGATGTTTCAACAATTTTAATTTCATCAAATCTAAATTCTTGGATTGACTATCAACACATATGGACCTTGTGGTTAAGATGTTTGTTCAACAATCTTATACATTATATAAAATTTTCCATGCCCAAAACAATTGCAACTTGGAAGGATATGTAAACGTGATATGCTTTTGACACATAATTTTGGTTTAAATAAGTTGAAATCTAATTTTTTCCCTTTGGCCTTTAACTTCCATGAACTTAATAAGGTTGATGTATCTTTAGAATTTTGTTTATTTGTTGGGGATAATAAATAAGTATTAAGGTTCTAACCAGTTTTGTTATTATGTATAATGTGTATGTTTGTATATTGTTTTGCAAGCAACTTGTGCTACAATGGGTAGTTTAAGGGTTCAATTCCCTCACTACACCCATATGTGTCCTAGTTCGTTATGTATTTCATTAAATTTTGATTGAACTTAAACAAATTTATCATGGTAAAAGTGATTTTTAAATGTATAAAATATGCTTAGACTAATTAATCATGTGGGCCTCCTAGTTATTATTGATAAATTGTTTATTATTTTCTATGACACGCTCCCAAGCTCCTTGATAGACTCAAGCGTGAATCTAAAGTGAAAACAACAAAAGAGTAAGGAGTTGGGGCACGCTCCCTAACTTCCAGCACTTTGGGGGTAGAGGGGCATGCTAGAGCTCCGAGATGGGACTAGGATGAATGATAAGCATTTACTCACTCACATGGACTTGTACAAAACCAAACAATAAGTTGGTTAGTGCATAGTTGGAACATTTTTGGTGCTAAGACGAACCACGGGCAAACTCGGGCTTATAAGACTCACAATGGCCCAAACTTGAGGGAAGCCACCACCTTCCCCCCTTATAATATACTATGTGCCTCTCCACGAGGCCCACATCCAAATGACATTTTGTCCTGGGACTCCCAAATCTCGAAATTGCCAAAGTTAGGACTCTCGCAACTTTGGGCCCCATAACTTTGTGTGCAGACCTCCAATTGAAATGAGGTCTGAAGCAAAGTTATAACCCTTGTCGAGAGCTTTCCAATAATATATTTCACAGCACCTGCACGTAAGGAAATTAGGTCGATTCTTGACTTTTAATGGTCGGAGTCAAATTGGCAATTTGACTGTCGACCTTTCTTTTGGCCATAACTTGTGTTTTAGATGTCCAAATGGGTCATGCGAGACCATTTTAGACATTTACATTCCAAAAGCTTTCCAATGATATAAAGAACTCTTCAATCCATTGAGTTTTGATTCCTAAAATCGCCCTCTAAATATTTGGAAGTCCATTGGGACTTAAACTCCCAAAGTGTAAGCTCCCTTGAAAATGTGAAGGTTCATTCCTTCACACTTTCTTACACTCCCAGGAGCATGCAATGTGACTCCCGGGCTTCCCTCTTGGCCCGCAACCTTGCAAGCCCTTACATTGGTCATGAGCCCAAGGTTAGGGTTACGACATTCTAGTTTATCTTAAAGATGAAGCTATTAGGTTAACCCATGGTGATTGGTATTTGTATATTAATCAATTAAAAAAGGTTTGTGTAAGGATTATAATAAAGGGCCCACTTTTTGGGTGGACTATGAACCTTATGTGGTTTGTGGAAAAAGTTTATTGAGAAATGGAATATACATTCTTGTTAGAAGAGTTCTTAGAAAAAAGAACGCAAAAAATCTTATGTGAAGAAGGAAGAATAATACTTCCCCTCTAAAATGATAATAATTTACCTTTGTTTTTCATAAAATATCATAATTTTCATGTATTAGTTTATGTTATTTAGTGTTACACTTAGAATTTACTTTTTTGAATGTTATAACTTGTTGGAAGGTTGTTGTTGTAAGATGGTAAGAACATTACAAGTTCAAAGCATGGTTTGGGTACCAAAAAGGATCATCTCTTTTTTATATTAGTGGACCCCTTCATTTAAAACATGTTGTTTTAACTTAATAGCACATTCATATTGAAAGTTCGATTTTCTTAATGGATATATACATTACTAAGGTATAACATGTCAAATTTGAATAAGTTTCAAGATTCATACTAAGTCTTTAAAAAAAATCCAAGATTGTCTCTCGAAAAAAAAAGTTTAAGGACTCATAAAGAATGTTTAAACAATTTTTTTTGGCCCGAGATTCTTACCACAAACACCTTAGGTACTAATGTACATAAAATGTATAAGTGTGACAAAAGCCAAATGCCATATTGTAATGTAAAAGTTTCAAAAAGTGAAATTTATGAGAATTTTGGTCCATTGATAGAACATGGCCCACATTGGATAAATTTTACTATGTTTACTTTCATAAGTTAAAACAATAGATATTCTAAATAAAATTTGGAACAAAATTATTTCATTGACATAAGAAAAAAAAAGGAAATCTAAAACATGTCATAGGAAAAGTGAAAAAAAAGGTGAATTAAAATGTCCTAGGAGTGAATCCTTAAAAATCCAAATGGAGTATGCCAATAGTGTTTTGCCAGTTTAGTGGAAAATAACAATTCAATAAAAGTAGTACAACACGGTTGGGAAAGTATTGTTATGTTGGACCAATAATTTTCAAAGGTACAAATACTTGGGCAATAAAATAATTACCTTCCTAGGTCCTCTCCATGGATAGTTGGAAAATTTAATTTGTTTTCATTTCAATTTCACTCTTTTGATTAGTAGTCCTTGAATGTTGCCCTCTCATTTGTGATTTTTGAAGATTTTACCTAATAACCTTTATCAAAGTCTTATTTCTATTGGGTCCATAATTTTACAATGGCCAACCCCTTAATGAGCGAAGACTAGTTATTATAAACAAGGGAATTCACTAATAGCTAATCAAATTCGTTAATAGTTAATTCATTAATAGTTAATTAAATTGACTAATGTTTAATTCATTAATCTAAGCACTTAGTTTATAACTAGGCTAGACAAGTTGCTAGGAGACTAAGCTAAAATAGGCACCCAAAAACCTAGTTTAACTTAACCTATCAATTTGTGCAATTGTGAAGGTTTGAACTCCTCACCTCCTTTCACCTTTGTGCTTAAAGAACAAGTCTTTAACCATTGGATCACTATTTAAATAACTAAAATGATTTGTCACCACATATTATTCTTCACATTGTTTTCTTAACCTATGTGTAGGCTACCATAAGTAAACTTCTTATGTTAACCCTCGACTATTACTACGTTAATGTAGGTTATTCTAAACTATTATAAGTTATTTTATTTTAGGATATTTTCAATGGACACCATTAATTATTTTAGGCAGTAGTATTTAAAATTATTATAAATATTCCACCTTAGATTATTTTTGACTATTCTACGTTATTGTACTTTAAGCTATTATAAGTTGTTTTAATTTATTCCATCCTATTTTATTTTTTTTATTCAAGGCTATTATACCCTAAATTATTTTTAGGCATTTTATTCTATTTCACCTTAAGGCTGATATTCCAAATTATTATAAACTATTGTATATTAATCCACTACTGGTTATTTTTGGTTATTTTAATTTATTCCACCATAAGGTATTTTAAGTTATTAAAATATAAGTTATTTTTTACCATTTTAAGTTATTATAACCTGGCTTATTTTTGTTAATTTTAAGTTATTCAACCTTAAGTTATTCAAGTTATTTTACCATAGGTTACTCATGGCTATTTGAGGTTATTATATTTTAAATTACTTTTTGTTATTCTAATTATTCAATTAAATTATTCAAATTTATTTAACCTTAAATTATTCTTGACTATTATAGGTTATTCTAATGTAAATTATTTAAAATTACCAAAAGTTATTTTTTT
>Ga0209208_10012099_pt1 | contig 10981 bp, 5 predicted proteins | sample S1TSphfallax_3_FD_187694 | JGI IMG/M metagenome (GOLD analysis project Ga0209208, IMG submission 187694) | Host-associated microbial communities from peat moss isolated from Minnesota, USA - S1T2_Fd - Sphagnum fallax MG (SPAdes) (version 2) | ecosystem: Host-associated > Plants > Peat moss >... | reverse complement strand
CAAGCCCACAGAGCGACAGCATTCCACTTCTTAATTTCAAACCGCTTGGGCCGCTTAGCAACAGCGGCAGAACTGGCACTCGCACTGGTACCTTCACCCGACGGTCCAGGAAAAATATCCATATCCTCCGATGCCATCACTTCACACTACTCCCAACTTCCACACTTTCCCCCCGTATCCCCCAACTCCCGAGCACTTCCTCCTGTATCAACACAACCTGCAAAGAGAAAACTTGCGATCTGCTACTAAGATTTCTCGTTCTCGTTCTCTGCAGGGGGGTGGGAGAGGGGAAACAGAAAAGAAAAAGAAAACCAAAAAAACAAAGAACTTTGCGAGTCCAGATGCAAGGGAAGAACTCTGAACCCTAATTCTCACACAGTGGGTGTCCTTCCTTTTTCTTCAAAATTCAAAAACCGTTCGTTCCTTCCTCTGCAACCTTAACCTTCTTCACTAAACAGACATCACAGCTACAAGACAGACTTGCAGAGCTTCGATCCCGACGTCCGGCGAATGCGCGATCAATCGAGTCCTTCCCTTCTCAGCAGAATCGGTTCAAACACATGGCGCAACGAACCTCCGGAGCGCGACTTTCCCTTTCACACTACAGTTCGCCTGATTCCAACTACAAATAGCCAAAGCCGTTCCATTGGTTGAACGCCTTCACACACGCTAGCTCTCCTTACGCTCTGATTAGCCATCGGTTTGGCGTATTCGGATTTGGCCGTCGTCAATGGAAAAGCGTTCCGTCGGTCGTGTCGTGATCGATCAAGCTTTCCGACTCTTTTCAGCGGTACCTAATGAGATTTGTCGTCTCTGCTTTGCTTTTCACGGTAGAGACATTGTGATGCACCCATAAAGAAAGGGCCAGCAGTGGTGGTGCGCTCAGTATGTGAGCGTTCAATTTTTTTTTCTCACATCCAAGTTTAGTTATTTACTTTTTTTTCTAACCCCACCCATAAAACTAAAATTGGGATTGCAAAAAGGTGGGAGACTACTAATAGGAAACCATCCATTCGTACCCATTGTATGTAAACCGATGTAAATCAGATGTTTTCCAGTTCTTGTGCATTGAAATTCATGTGGGGAAGAATTCTTTATGAACCGAGTGCTCTATGAGTCTTGAGCAGAACATTTTTTCATGTGCTTGCGTTCCACATTCACAGCTTTTGTCCAGGGTTTGGATGCATTGCTACCAGTCAGATTGGAAGTACAAGGAACTGTGGTAGTGAGAGCAATCAAGAGCACATTTATCTAGTTGTCAGTAAGAACACCACCAAGCGGTAAATAGTTTCCACCTTCCATGTGCATCATCTGATTGCAATGGACTATGCACTGTCCATTGCACAGTCACTGCAAAGAAAAAATTCAGAAAAACTGAGGTGTATCAACGAACATGCATAAGAGTTTTCAAAGCTTTGTGTTGACTGTAGTCTTGTCAGGTCAAGCTTTGGTAACCATTGAATGCCTTCATAACAAAATCCTAGATTAGCAGAATTCAGTGAGTGTGGATCTGGAGTTTCAGCATACGAGGCCATTCTGAGCTTGCTGCTCCATACCATCTTCCCAGTTCTCAGGCATTGAGGGAACCAGACATTTTGTATTTTTGTGGTTGTCTGTGCAGATGACCAGCCCTCATATAGCATGTAGCAGCAATCAGGGAATTTCAAGGGTCACATGCAGACCGCAGCTAAATATTTGTACTATCAGCTACATGCATCATTGTGGTTATGAAAGGGATTGGATCCACAGAACATTGCACAGTTTTAACAAGTTTCCAATATGCATGGACTCCATTTAACTTGGACACTTCCTCTCTTGAACACGTGGTACATTTGCTTGAGTGGTCATGATGTTGAGAGTTATGAGATAGTAGGAAGTTCAAACAGATGGACACCCAGCCTGCAAGTAACTGATTTGCTGTACAGTAGGGACATGACTTAAGGTATTTTTGCAAAGAGCGTTCTGTGCTTTGCACTCAATTTTCACCTACCTGCAATAGTTAGACATTACAACTTCAAGAGCTGAACATTTCTTTGAGCCTGGATCTATTGAACAGGAATGGTCTAACCTTTGTGTCCAAGAGCTTCTTGACTGATGACGTGCACATTCCTGCAGCATAGCCATTGAGTTTTGTTGCTATGGTTGATGCTATCAACTCGTCATTAGTGATCTCTCCCAAGATCTGGAACAATGATGAGTTCTGTCGTAGCTCAAATTTCTGCAATTGAATCCAACAACTCCATTTAGACAGGACTTTCTGTAGTGCATGCTGCTGCCCTTTGAACAATCATCACACTCAAAAGACTTAAATCAGGTACTGCTACAGGTCTACCCAAATCTGCTATAGAAAACTATCAGTCAGGATTCCTAACCTGATGTTCTGCCTCTGCAGAGTAGAAAGCCTGTAGAGGCTGGATCTCAGTGACCACCTCATTCTTTCCTAGCTTGAGTTGCTCACTGTCCCAGCTGGCTGTTGCCAATTTCACCTCTTCCTCTCCTTGAGTGAATATCACTGACCTGCACACCAAATAACAGAACCTGTGAGAATTCTCCTATTCACAATCTGTATCTTCTGCTTACTCACATAGAAAGCATCAGAAGCAACCTACTGTCTGGGACAAGATCAACCCCACAGTCAGCCAACCAACAGAGACTAAGTTCAGATCATTCATTTCCTGTTATTTGCACACAGAGGATCACTTGCAAGTTCAATCATGCTTTAGCATGATGCTAGCCTGTTGTGTAATGAGAAAGAAGAATTCAGCGGTGATCAGCACAGATTTTCCATGCTGATTCCTCACTAACATAAATTAAGCAATCAAAGAAAAATCTTTGATGAAGTCACCAATTGACTGACTATACCTCTGTGTCATGGCTATACATACCCTCCACAGCCAACAAGAATGAGAGGCAAAAACATGTGCTTTACCTGTATTGAGGACCAACATCAGGGCCTTGGCCAAATATTTGTGTGGGATCATGGTTAGCCCAAAACACATTCAGGAGTCTCTCATATGATATCAGTTTTGGGTCATACTCCACCTGGCAATGGCAAACAAGCATCAGAGTCTTCTCAACATAATCTATTCTAAGATTTCTTTTTTTCGTGCAGGCAGATCTGTAACCAACTAGTTTTTAATTGAAAAACTAATGAAACTTTTGTAGACAGATAAGTGCAAACCTGTAACCACTTTACCCAGCCCAATGAGAGTGCAGAAAGTCAGGACAAGAATGAAGAATGTGATGAGGATAAAAAAACACAATTTAAAGGTGTTGATTGCTGCATGTGTGGAAAGTTTCTACACATCTAAAGATATGGAACTCTGAATCCCTTTGCTCAATTCTTCCATCCCCAAACAAATCGATTGAGCAAGTTCTCCCACCCAAGACCAAAACCTAATTGCATATGGAGATATAATTCTATCTGGTTCAAATTTGTGCTATGTTCTGTGAAAGATAGAACACTGGGATTCTCTTCCTGTTCCAAAAGTTAGGGTATACATGGATGTGGAATGTGCGATCCAGCAATAACGCATTACTGAAACCCTAATCCAAATTCAAGAAAGAGAGATGAGTGTGTGTGTGTGTGTGGGGGGAGCGGGTTTCCTCTGACCTCAATGCATTCAGCATGATCACCAATGCTATGGTAGTCAGGGTTGAGTTTCGAGCCTCCTGAATAGCCAACTCGTGTCCTAACCACTCCTGTAATGCAACCATAGACTGCCTCCGCTCTCCAAAAGCTTCCCATTGCAAATACAGCCGTTTTGGTGACCTGTTCCTTCTCCTGTACTACACGAATCCCCGATGACTGACTCACCATGGCAGCTATCAGCAAAGAGTAGAAAATTATCCTCACCATCATCCCTCTAGCAGATTTAGAACCCATTTCCAAAATCCCAACAACCCGAGATCCTCCAACGAAACAGCAAGCAACGGAGTGAGTGCCGATCTCTGGGATGCCTCACTACGCAAAAATCCCCAAACCCAATATATAAAAAAAAATCTCCACGAAATTATAGTCCCTACTTCTCAAACCTGCAAAATCCTCCCCACTTTCAACAAACCCACCTACGCCCCCTGTTCCTTGTCAACGTGCTCTACCCACCACTAAGGTAGAAAAAGGCCAAAACACAAAAGAGACCAAGAAAACCAAGAAACCCAAAAATTCCACAAATCCTCAAAAACTTGTAACAAGATTTCTCCACCCCGCACACACTCCTTGTCTCATCAGACTTACAAATCTGAGAGATAGAGAGAGAAATCTCGCCCCCTAATCACCTGACTTTATGAATAACCCTCACCCTGGCCTGACCTTACCCTACACTTAAAAAAAACCCCATTGATGGTCTCATCTTAGGACCCTTGTTTTGGGAATAGCCCCTCACCCTCGGGGCTTTAACCCCTCTATACTAGAAACCTTTTAGTGTGTCTATTGGGGCCCTTAACACTTTAGTGAAATGATAGTGTTTCCCTTTCAACTTTTATGGGCACTTTGAAAATTTAAAACAAACCTCACTCAAAGGATCTCTTTCTAACTTTGGCAATGGAAAAAAACCCATGTTGTGGGGGCCATATATGAGCGCCCAAAAGATTGTGATCCCATTAACTTTGAGTGTAGTGTGGGCTTTTAAAGTGATCTTTGTTTTTCTGATGACTGCATATTAACTCAACAAAGTCCTTTATTAGTGCAATTTTAGTAGTTCCCATTCCATAACATGTTATTATCCCACCAAAATTGATGAACATTCAAGGTATTCAATGAAACTACAATCTTGGATGATAGTTTATTCAACTCCTATTGGATAATGAAATTCACTTATTATTGGTTGGATGGCATACATCACATACCCCTTTTTTTTCTTAGGATAAAGGCCTACCCACACTTGGTATTTGGGTCTTAGTGCTTGTTGCTACCTTGACACTCTAATGACACTATGTGGCAAAATGGCCCACATTTGCCATCAAGATAAGCAGGTAAAGTTTGTGGGTTGTACACGCCAAGCTTTTGGTGACAATCACCATGATTTTTGTCTTTGGAATTTGAAGCATGTCTAGATTTGTGTTAGGTAAATGTCACTTCTCTCTCCTCTATTTTGGATGTCAATATGTTGCATCTTTTGATCTTTTGCACTTTGTTTTTATTGCATTTGCTTTTGCAAAGCTTTTTTTGTTGTACTTTGTTTGTGTTTTTTCGATTGTGTATGTTTGTAAGATTTCGTTTTGTAAGGTCACAATCTTTATCATTGACATGACATTGAGATAACTATTTCTTTTTTTTCTTGTGGTTAATTTGTTGCACCTTTTTTTTTTTTTGCACTTTATTTTGTTGCAATCATTCATGCAAAGCTTTTATGTTGTTACGTGTTTACATTTTTCTTGTTGCATGTGTTTGCAAGCTCATTTAGTGTGTTTGTTGTCAATATGTTGCATCCTTTGTTCTTTGCACCTTTTTGTTATAAAGTTGTTTCATGCATTCTTTCTATTAGGTGTATCTATAAAGTTTCATTTTAATGTGTTTGTGAGCTCATTTAGGTGTTTCATCATCGCAACATTGAAATATTTTTTTGGTTGTTAGTTTGTTGCATGTTAAATATTTTGCACTTTGTTTTTGTTATGGTGAACAACACCAAAGTCCAAATTTGTAGAAATCGCAAGTATGTCCCTCCTAGTAGCACATTTAAAACTTTGTACATTTGTATTTGAAAGAATGGTTTTGTTTTAAGACATGTAGCAATCCATGGATGGGAAATATGGTGTTTACCATATTTGTATCTAACATTCAACAATTTTTGGTTCAAATAATTTTTTTTAGAATAAAAAAGTTCATTATTTCATTTGATTTTTAATTTTTAAATATTTTTGAAAAAAAATTCCAACAAGCTAAGCGAATTGTTGCAATTATTAATTAAAAAATACATCCATTTTTGAAATGTTTATGTCTTTTTTTAAAAATTATGTTTTCTTCATTTTGCAAATGAAAATGTGTTTTTTTATTGTGCCTGAAGGGTATTTCTTTTTGAAATTCCATGTACCAATTAAAGGTGCAAGCTTGTGAAAAATAACATGGGCATATATTATTTACTTTGCTATCTAATCTTGCATGTTGGACCCTTACACTAGGGATTGACACTCTTTTTTAAATTTACAAAATATGCGAGAAAAATATAAGGTGCCATATATTAGTTGTTGGGTAAAATTCAACATTTAATTAGTTCTAAAACATTTTTATGTTTATTATGAAAATCAAAGTATAATTAGTACAGGTGGCATTTGTTGATCCTTGGTATTAAATTTTTTAAAAAGCTATATATTAAAAATTAAAGATATTATAACTTGTTAGTGAATTCAATTAATAGGTTAGTAAGTGAATTAGTATTAACAAGTTTAATTAGTAAGTTAATAAATTAATTAATTGTAATAAATGAAATAGCAATGGAATGGAATGGTAGTAGGAAAAACCGATGATTGGGCTATGTCTATATATGGGTGAAGATCATATAGACTATACATGTGAATTATATTGATGAGGTGTCTATTTAATATTCTTTCCAAATTCATGAGCTTTTGTATTTTTCAATCCCAAAACCTCAAATGTTTAAATTGTAATGAAAATTATTCTAAGCTTACAAAAAACTTTCTAGTTCCAAGGTACTTGCTAAAACTAAAAATTTAAATGAAATAAGGTATTGAAATTGGATGCAAAATAAATAAATAAATAAATAAATATAGAAAAATTGAAATATGTGCATATTAAAATAATTAAATATTAATAGAGTAGGGGAAAAATAATTCCCTCACTTAATACAACCCCCCTCCCCCCTTGGCAACTTATCTGATGCAAATAGTTTGGAAATTTAACACCAAGTGTCCCCCGTAAGCCCTTAAATTTGCATATATTCCTATGACAATTTTCATTTCATTTTCATTTGATGCAATCCTAAATTAATATACATGTAGTACTTAGTTGCACATTTTTGGTCAAACCTTTGCATAATGTTGGAAACTTGGAACATCTTTGCATAGTGTTAGAACATTGTAGCTAGCAAACAACACATGACGATCTATTATATACTTAATATAATGAACAAGAAAAATAATTTTTTTAACGCAACTCAAAAGGTATAAACAATTTTGAAGTAGATCCCCATTGTACATACTTGAGAAAATGAGGTAGTTACTAAGACTTTGAAACAACCTATTGGAAGGTCATGGAAACTACATGAAACTTTGTTTCATAAAAGGAAAGATTCAAAAGAGAGAATAATGAAGATGCACAACTCCAAATCAATGAAGAAAAGGAAATAAAGTAGTTACACAAATTGTTTTGCACCACTTTTTGGTTTCTAATATTTGTAACCATGAAAAACCATCATAATTTCACTAGTGTGTTTCACTATTTGAAGACCTTTCATAAAAAGCCATGAAAATTAATGGTCCATATGATAAATTGATTAATTAATCTCTCTATGAATGATTTGCCCCAAGAGGGGAAACAAAAGGTCACATTTAAAAGTAGTTACTAATTAAAAAGGATAACTTTGTAGAATTGAAAGATGAATTCCTTAGCATGTTGAAAAACATGCAAGTTGTTGGACATGGTCTTTTTACACCAATTGTACAACCAATCTTTCGAAGGATATTTGAGAGTAGACGAAATGAACTTCTAAAGGACTTCACAAAGTATAAAAGATTCAAAATGACTTTAAAATGGATACAAGATTTCATGAAGAGTCAACTCAATTGGTCTTACAAAGCAAGAATTACAATAACAAGAAAATTATCACCAACATGAAAGTAAAAAGGTATAGCCATGTGGCATAAGGCTTTTTACCTTGTCAAAATGTATAATATTCTTATATGATAAGTTGTCAATATAGATCAAATTGGACAATGATCTAATGTATGGGAAACAAAATGTGCATTCAACTTCTAAGGGTAGAAGACAAAGGACAATTTGTGTAGTTGTTTCATTTTCAACAAACATGGGTCACTATTACCTTTGCAAGTTGTGTTCCAATGGTCAACAAATTGTACAATCCTACCCATGAATGAAGGAAAAAAACATTATACTTTTCAATTGGCTTCCATTTAACCTAATATTCCAATTGTTGGTCTAATTTTTTAACCATTCAAAAATTTGTTGAGCACATCCTTATCTCATACCGAATAGTTAATCAAGTGAGATGGTTTGGTTAATTTATTATTAGTTAGTTGACAAGAGCAAAAAAAAATCAATTGGATGAATTAAAATTTTTCTAAGTGTGTGCATGTCATCTTCATTCTAATTTACATCACTAGCACATTTTAGCAACTAGCATGTTGATGTTGTTCTTTAATGTTTATTCAAACTTGCAGTAAAGAAGGAATTTCATTTTTGGACATGTTCAACCATCAAAAGTTAACTTGAAAAAGGTGAATTGAACCTTAAAATTGACTTTTGGATATCAATTTTGAAACCAAACATATGTGCATGGCTTTTTCATGCATGGAGTCACATAGAGAGTATGATTGAAATGATGTGCAAGGGCTAGTTAGGAAAAAAACATGGCTACTAAGGGATTTGAGCATCTAACTCTAGCTTCAAGCCTTTGAAGTCAAATTTTTACACCTTTATTGTTGAACACAATCATTTTCAATTTAGAACTTACATGTCACAAGGAGGAGGATGACATATGTTTTATTTAGAAAAATTTATTTTTGAATTCATATAGAATTGTTTAAATGTTTATACTATCAAAGCTACTTGTGAGTGTATCAATGAAAATAAAAAGGTAGTGAATGTATCCACCATGTTGCCTTTGCTATAACCTTTGTTTTTATTGGAATCTTTGATTATTTTTGTTTTAATTTTTAATTTTGCTAGTCTATTGCCTTTAATTTTACAATTGCTTTTGCTTATGTTTCAGCCTTTAATTTTATTTTATTTCACCTTCCACATTAACATCTACTCTTGGTTCAACTTTTCCTTTGATTTCTCCTTGGGGTTTTTGTTCTATTTATTTTTTTGGGTTTATAATGGTCTCATTTACAAGCTTCTTCACATGCAACTTGTGAATTCAATCAAACTTACTCCAAATGTTTCTGATAAAATCAACATGATTAAGCCAATTTGTTTACATTCCCACAAATTAAGGTGTACTTTAGCTAAGTTTGCATATATGTTTAAATTATATATAAGCAATATCTAGGTTTTTGGTTATAAAACTATCATCATCAAATAGAGAAAAACTTTAAGAAAATATGGGGGATCTAATTTTAAAAAGATCAAGGTTTTTACATACTCCTTTTCAAATGCATTCATTGGCACCAAATACAATAGTATGCAACCCCACATAAAGACTTCATTTGAAAACTTTATAGGACATTAGTACAAATCATTTTGAATTTGAATAGATAAAAAGGTGACACAATGTCATAAATAAACAAACAAAAGGTACTTTGAAAGGCAAATAATTTTTTTCAATTGAGTGAAGTTATAAACATTTTAGTGGGTTGTTGTTGATTCTATTGGGGCTAATACACATATTAAAAGATGCACATAATTGTTACCTATCCATGGCCTAATGTTTGTACAAAATGGTGTATGTAACATAATATTTTCATGCAGTGGAAAGGTGTGTTGTTTTAAACAAACATAAAATACTTATAAAATACCATGCAAAACTAAATGAACTCAATCCACCTTTTGAAATAATTTCTTATTGTGCTTAAGAAAAATTTCCATTTAGAATAATGCTACAATCATTTCAATATTGTTATTTATGGTATTTTCCACCCAAAAAATTGCAAAATGTTGGACAATATTTTGGGGTTAAATTAAAAAACCTTCATCCATTTGCATTAAATTATATGAGGAAATGCATGAAATTTGGGCTTGTTAAGGTCTTTGACAAACAAGTATTTGCCTTCATCCAACATCATGCATATATTGACAATAGTTTGTAATGTGAGTCCCAAGTTTAAGTTAACCTTTGTTGAGCTCCTTATAAAGTATCCATTGATTTTCCTAAGGAAATAGTGAAAAAATTGAAATGGCTCTAGTTCATGTTCATATTATGCAAGATATGAAATGAAAAATAAGAAAAAAAATTACATGGATACTTTCAAAATGACCCACATGTTGTTGACACTAAAATTTACTTGTGTGAAAAATTCTTGGGACTTGTAGTTGCCTCATATTGTGAGCAACTCATGGTTGTAGTTATCCATTTGATGCACTTTTCAACACATTTCCCAATTTCATTTACAATTCATTTGACAACAAAAGGAGAACATGGATGATTCATAGTTGAAATTTATTTTAGAAAAAAAAAGAACCATTGAAAGATTTCCATGTGGTGACTCCTTGACAACAAACATAATTCAATTGAAATCTAATATTTGTTTATAAGGGTTACATGTTTTGCATAAATTTTTTTTCATACACAATTAAATATGTTTTTCATGTTTTTACAAATCAAGCTTATAAGACAATACCTTATTATCTTGAACTCTAATGTCAATCAAGAAATTGATAAAATGAAAATATTTGCTTTTAGTTCCTACAAGAAGTTCTTGGGTAATTCATTTTGCTTGAGCTTGTTTGCATTACATTTGAGTGCTACTAAACTTGAAGCCCATAGAAAGCTAAAATATAAGATTACAAAATACTTCATATGAATCCAAAATTAAATAAAAAAATGTAAAAATTTTCACAAATGACTAACTTGTGAATTAGATACATCATTATCCACAAAAGTAACTTGGGTGAAAGCACATTATGTGAGCACTAGGATTGTTGTAAAATTGTATTATTTTTCAAGGGTACCAAGTTTGAACTTCAATTATCTCATTATTATGAAGGATTTTCATAAATTTTTTGCATAAATATTATATTAAGTCAAAACCCAAAGAAGTCAAATCCCAAAAAAACTACAATTTTTTATTTCATATGATGTGATGTTAAAGTATATTCACACAAAAAAATGTACATCATAACATA
>Ga0209208_10012098_pt1 | contig 10981 bp, 15 predicted proteins | sample S1TSphfallax_3_FD_187694 | JGI IMG/M metagenome (GOLD analysis project Ga0209208, IMG submission 187694) | Host-associated microbial communities from peat moss isolated from Minnesota, USA - S1T2_Fd - Sphagnum fallax MG (SPAdes) (version 2) | ecosystem: Host-associated > Plants > Peat moss >... | reverse complement strand
GGGAAGCAATCTGAGCAGCTTCAAGACTTTAATTCAAAATGTATTTACCATCCTATTCCAATGTGATCACTATTGTCCATTGATTGAATTGGCAACATTTCATGATCAAGTTCAGGCTTAGGCCTTTTCATCTCAATTCATCCTCCCAGTGTCTCATCTACCATCACCAACCTTTTCCACCACCTTTCAAGTTGCATCAGTGCCCCAAAAAAGGTTTCTCAGCATATCGTGTGTTGTCAGCAAATCTATTTATGGGGAATGCATCTACTATAGTTTGCTTATGATAATGACCATATGAGGGTACATGATGTTACTTGTTTTTGTTTTTCTTGATTTGCGATGCATCCATCATTAAAGAAGTCAGTTTGCACATGGTATGAAAACAATTGCATGTTTCTCACATTCAAGACATCTTCACAATGTTCAAATTAAGAACAATGTTCCATCAAAATCATTCCAAAAAACTCCTGATCAACAATTTGGATTCAGATCATGTTAAAAAAGGTCAAAAAGCATGACCTTTCCCAACATTTTGTTTTCCAGATGTTTCATGACATCATCATTGCCATTTCCACAAACTCCACTTTCAAAATCCAGCCCAATAGAAAGCTGGATGATATTGAGCTTTGCCAAGATCACGCGACTGAACTACAAATGCACAGGCACATCCTTTCACAGCATTCATTTATCATCCAACAGGTTAAACCATGGTTACTTACTATTTCTCTGTGGTCTGTCTCCCACCACAAGTAGAATAATAATGACAGCTAAAGATGAAGGTGCCACATCCTAGCAGTGGAAAAGCATTAATTTCACTACATTAACACTATGCATGCATCACCTCCCCCTCTGCAACTACTCTGCCAAGTTCCTGACTGGACATAACAACTGTGCTCAACCCTAACTGCCTTCCATGATGATCCATAAAGGGCTCAGAGAAAGCCAAAGAAGAATGGTGAGAAGACCAAGCATGGAGAGAGTATCAGTGAGTGGAGGACATGGGCAAGCAGGTGCTGTGATTATAGACAAATTCTATGAATGGACAAAGATGACAGCCCCCTTGTGCATCCAACCTGTTCAGTCCACATGTGTAGATGATGTGTTGTCAGTTTCCATAGGTTCAGGTGTAGGTACTTCTCCAGCAGTCCCTGTGTGTCCAGTTGGTACATCTTTAGCTTCACCAGGACTTGCCTCTGCAGTTGAGGTTGGCTTTGGGGGTGGTGGCCTTGCCTTGGTCATAATTGGTTTGCAAAACCTGGCAAAGTAATAGCAAATACACCTCAACCACCTTTGTCTCTCGAATTTCATCCACAGGAAAATGATCATGTATTGCCAGCAAAAACCTCAGCTATCATACATATCCTAAATACCCAAAACTCAAATAAAACGTGTAACACAAGAACTCAATTGGTTATCTCACACCATCCAGTCTTTGTCTTCTATTCCCTACTAGAAGATTGAAAATAATTAAATACAGGACCAGACAGAAGTCAAAGCCAAATCACAGACCACATCCTCATACTGCTATCCCCTTGTATGGATGGACTCTACAAAAGATGCATACCTGTCAAGAAACTCAGTTTTCTTCTTGATGTCAGAAGAGAGGAGGACAGGATTGGCAGATTTTGGAAGCGTATTTTGCTGTTGCTGTTTATCTTTGAACCACTCCTCTGCTTTGTTGCACTCAATGACCACCTGGCACAATCAGAACAATGAAATGATGCCATCTTAGACCCTAGTCCAGTGACAAGCATTTTCTGTGACTTGGACATGCATACAGAGATGGCATTGAGCACCTTTTCCTTGTCAGCAGCATTGATGTGGTCGTACTTAGCATCCTTGGATTGAGCAGCTTCACGGAAACTATTGATGCAGTAATTCAGCTCCAGAATGGCAGGTCCTCGCAACTCTTCTTCCTTCTGCCTCTGTTCCAATGGATCACCAAGCTGCACAGAGACACCCACAACCACACATAATGTTTGGAACTGCCCACAGAAGCAATGACAAATGTACAAGCTCTTTCATTTGAATCAGTGGGCCAAAGAGAGTCAGGATCATCTACACTCTGCAAAACAAGTACACTATCTATTGACCAGATATTGTACCTTTTTCAGTTCTCCAAGCTTTGCCACGTAGACACTTTTGGTCTCATCTTCCCCATCCTCATACAGCCAGTCCTCTGTTTGTTGCAGCTTTGCAGATAACTCCTCTCTTTCATGCTCCGTGACATATTCTTGCAGCTTGTCATAGAGCTGGCATCACACACAATGAGAAATTACATGGAGCATTGATGCCATGCTAAGATATCAATATTAAACAACTGACAATAGAAAAACATGACTCCATAGGCATTAGGCAGATCAAATACTTGCAGATAGCAGTCCTTGCTCAAGTCCATGAGTGTGCATCTCCACACATTCCAGATAGCAATCAAATGGATGAGTCAAACTTGACAGTCATAACAAGAGGGAAAATTAACTTCTACCAACCTGAAAGCAAACTAGCCTGCAAATGTTAAAATCCTTGAAAAGTATCAAAAAGAGAATAGAACCTTGTTCCGCATGTCATACACATAAGCTTCAACTGCATTCTTCTTCTCCTTGGTCTCTTCCATCACTCGATCTTGAAGTGCCATCTCATACTCTTTCTCTACAGCCTTTTGCAACTCTGCATGTGGCAGCCCACCAGCCACTACCTCATTGACAGGCACATCTGTCCTCTTTGTTTTCTTCTTCTTCACAACTTCCACCTGCAATTCAACAGTCAAGTCTTAGTCTGCAGAGACCCACTAGCATGATTTTCTATTTCATAGGATGTTTCTTTCACAGACCTATACTGCCCTTGAACTCCCTCAGCACGCCCGACAGAATACACAAAAATAAAGCATCAAAGAAACAATTCAAATGTCAACTTCAATGAAAGTAGGCCTGATTGTCTTACATTCATTCAAGAGCCTAAATTTAGTGCTGGAACCAAAAAATTACCAACATCATGTTTGGATTCAAATAAAAAGTTCATAACCCAACCAAACAATTACCCTCTTGTGCTATGATCCATCCAATGAAGCATTCTTCTCCAAAAATGCTTTCACTGAGCTCAAACTCCATAAATACCCATATTATTGACATTCCATCATTAGCACAATTATGGTTGAAGAGAGAGAAAAAAAGAAGAGAATGATCTACCTTTGATGAATCCAATCCTGGCTTCTCCTCAGCTGAGGGCAAATCATTTTCAGTACCTGGGCCATTAGCCTCCACATCATCCATCTTAACATCTTTCCCTTCTCCATCCTGGTGAGCTTCACTAGTAGGCACTTCCTTTGACTCTTTTGTCACAGATTTTGTAACAGGCACTTCCACTTCTTCCTCCTCAATGACCTGCAACAAAATGAAGTGACTGTTAGCAGACACTCAAGTCCAAATATATGTCACAGCTTTTCAAAGCATAAAGAAAACCCACTTACAGTTGCTGACTCAACAGATACAATTCCATGAAGATTGAGGCGGATCTTGACTTTAAGCTTTGCCTTCTCTCCTTTCGAAGGGGTGAAGGGACCAATCTGTAAACATTGCAAAACAGTCAGTGACAAGTATATACACAAATTATACTAGAAATTAATATCTGATCCCTGCACTTTTGAAAGACAATGACCTACTAGGATCTCCCATCATCCATCTATCTAAATATACTGAATGCAGAATATACATTACAGAACTAATATTGCAATGCATCAGTCCAATCTGCAAATTAAAATCCCAGTGCATCTTCTTAGTTTGTAAGATCAGCTATTACACCCAAGACCTCAACAAGAATCCAAAACACTGGCAATAACAGCATACTATGATTGGATACATGCTAAGTTCCATAGAAGATAAACAGAGGATGAATTTAAAATATTGAAAGCCCCCCAAATGACATCCATGGTGAAAGAACTGGTGTCTATGCAATTAAGTCAAGTAAAAGACAGGGCAATTCCATTTCTACATGCATTCCAGAAAAGAATCCATACAGTGAAAGTGCTGATCTTTGGTGTTGTGAGAGGGGGCAATTCACTGGTGTCCACATACAACACATCGATAGAGAATGTCCCTGATCTGTAAAATGTCAGCATTTTGGTGCTTGGAATAGGGTTGCCCTTCACAAATACAATGCTGTTTGGAGAGGCTTCTTCACCACCATCAGACTCAGGTGCAGGTCCCTTCCATGATAGAGCAATCGGGAATGGAAAGGAGTCTTGCACCTGGTGCAACCCCCATACAAACAAACAAACAACAGAATTGCAGGAGAAACAACCATGAAAATTAGGGCCATATAATATTCATCCACATTCACAACCCATGCTCAACATCCAAACTAGGCGCCTAAAAGGTGAGAATAGAGAGAGGGTGAACAGCAAGCAGAATTACCTCGAAGTCACGAACTCTGAAGGTTGGACTGAGCATGGCACACTGGAGTGCACACCCGCGGGCAATGCATTCACTGGCATTAAGTGTCCGGCTTGGCTCCTTCCCAAAAACTGAAGAAAGGATTTTAAGAATTGCAGGAATTCGAGAGCCAGATCCGACAACCTCAACAGCACTAATCTTATCCAAGCTCAGTTTTGATTCAGCCAATGCCTTCTCACAAGGTCCCTTCACACGCTCCAATATGGGTGCCGCTAGAGCCTCAAATTGATCCCGTTTTATGAAACCCCTGACATCCTTCTCATCCATCAAACACTCAATATTGAGTGGCGCCTCAGGATTGGCACTGAGCACTTTCTTCATCTTTTCGCAGGCAGCTCGAAGCCTGATGCTTGCCCGGGCATTGGTGGTGACGTTAATCTTGTACTCCTCCTTGAACTTATCTGCGAAATAATTAAACAACACCTCATCGAAGTCACGGCCACCACAGCATCGATCAAACGAGTGTCCCAGGATCTTAAGTTGTCCTTTCTTGAAAGCAGCGACACATACTTGCATGCTTGCATGTCCAATATCGACGAAGACGACATTGATCGGGTCTGTATCTGACAGATCTGTCTTGTATATTCCATAAGCCAGAGCGGTGGCCGTGGTCTCGTGCATGAGGCGAAGCGGCCGCATCCCGGCAATGGAAGCGGCATCAATATACGCCCGTCGCTGGAGCTCAGTAAAATACACAGGGATTCCAATTACACAGTCGACCACAGAAGTTCCCAGATTCTTTTCTGCAATGGTCTTCAGATTCGACAAAATCATTCCTAGGATCTGTGTCGGGGTGAAGGCTTTACTCTCCCCCATGTACTGAACATGGATCAGCGGACCACCATCGGCTCCCTCTGTCACTGCGAATGGAAACAGCAGTAGATCACGCTGCACCTCAGGATCCTGAAACTTACGCCCGATGAGCCGCTTCACCTGCGATACCGTGTTCTTAGGGTTCATAGTAGCTGTAGCAGCCCCAGCAATGCCAAGAAACCGCTGCTTCTCCCCGAATGACACCATCGCCGGCGTCTCCCGCTTCGATTCATCGTTAAGCACCACATCTATGCCGCGCTGTCTCGCGACTCCCACTATACAGTTCTCATTACCCACGTCCAACCCTACCACACTCATTCTGTACGAGGATATAGTCTTTCCCTTGCTTGCTGGCTCGCTCGCTCCCCACTTTCTTCCCTTCTCTCTCTACTACTAACCCTTCTCTTCCTCTCTCCCAACCCTTCTTTCACAACAACAACAACAGCCGCCGCCGCCGCCACCAACAACGACAACAAAAGTAGCGCTAAACTACGACCCAATGCTGCAGCTCTTTGGTATAAAAACTTCTTTCGCACACGCTACTACTACCCTTCTTCCCCTTCTACCGTCCTCTCGCGCGCGATCTGGTATCTTCTTCTTCTTCCTCTTCTTCTTCCAGCGCTTTTCTTTTGGCTACTTTAGCGCACGCGACAACGGCCCAAAGTATACCTATTGGTCTTTTGCATGGCGTCCATGCATGCCACAGGTTAGGAGCCCACAGATGGACATGACCATAACTACAAGGACATGGACATGACCTATATGGGCTCATGAAGCTTCTGGATGCAGTTATATTATGTGGAACAGCTGCTGAGAAGTGGGATGGAGAAAGAAAGAGGGCATGTGGAATGGATGGTGCGAGAAGCTTCTGGATTCGGCATGTATGTGTGTATATATGTATGTATGTACACACACACACCACCCCCATTCCCACACATGCCTGGTATGGGGTAATAGAAATATACCATGGCTACAGGTAAACATGGGGCCGCGGAAGAACGTTCTGGACTCGTCCAGAAGGGAAAGGAAGGGCGGGTGGCGGGGCCAGGTATTGTAGTAATAAGTCAGTTCCGGAACCCTAGAATAGAAAAGTTACTAGTTGGGTGTATTTCCGGAACCCTAAGGAAAAAAGGGTACACCAAATGGGCGGCATCATGCGGTGTTTCTTTTGGGTGGTATGATCGATGAAGATGCCATCATCATCCATGGCATTTTCGTTGGTCATGATGATGCCATCATTGGCTTCAGTCAGGATGGATGAACAGCGCCGATGGAACACCGTCACTGCCACGGATCTTCTTCGTCGTTACGACGGTTTCTCCATAACGGTAAAATATAAATGTAGGTATCGTCACTGCGTGTTTTTTTAGTAACTTGCACTCTCGTTCAATCCATGTCTTATGCAAAGCTTGCTGTTGGAGATTGTATTTGATCTCCTAACCCTCTATAACCTCCTCTGAAGGTCCAGCCAGCTTTTATTTATTTAGTTCCTTATTTTTAAATTTAAAGACTCTTTTTAACACTTTAAATTATTTCAATTCTAAATATGTCATAAGTAATTATTTCAACATTTTTTAATAAATTAAAACTAATTACTCTGGTGGTGCAAAAATTTGCATTATTCCAACTTGCAAAAGACCAAAGCCTTTTGTCTTGTTGCTGACATCGTTCCAACACTTCAGATTTCGTGAGAACTTTGTATACAATAGAAGCATAGCTTTAATCTTCATTTTTCAAGCTAGTAAAATAAATGACCATTGTAGCATCCTGGAGCAAAGAGCTTCAAAGCCCCATGTGACCCAATGCCCACCAATACCCTAGCCCTAGGGCCATGAATCTTACATCAAAAAGCCCTAGGCCTACTCACCCACTCACATATTCTTCACAAAAGTCCTATTTATGGTAATCCTCACAAATTGACTGCTAAGTATTCTTTCAAATAAGGTGAAATTATTCTTCAGAAAGCCCTATGGCAGTAATTGAAAAGTTCACAGAGATCAGAACAAGCACATTCATACTATACCTCTCTAAAGTTCAAATGAGTTCATTTCTAATTTGCAAGCTGAACTACAATATGTGAACTCCACACATGTTGATGCATGCAGACCACCTGACACTTTGCAGAGACCTTTGATCTCAGGCGTGTACTGTCATTTAAGGGTGCAACATATTAGGGACCCCAGTGAAAGAGTAAAAAGCTTCACTCAGAGAGGCCATCTCTCCTGGAGTCAATTCGTTCTGGAAAAGAACTTACAATGTCTCACTTAATGACCTCCAGATTTGTTTCCCTTTGTCCTCACCGCATTCCATATTCTCCAACATACCAGGAAACCAGTTCACTCTTTGTGCACATTTGCAAGAATGGATATGTCATGTGCACCAATTAATTGAAGCACTTCACAGAAGTCCTGTCTTAACTTTCAGATATAAGGCTATCATTGCCTTAAATCTCCACAGAAAGCAGACATAGGTAACTTTGAAAGGTACAGACTACAGACTACACAAGCTGTTGCCTACTCACCAGCATCTGGATCCAAATGACAGTAAAAAGTCTCAACAAATCTCAAGATACTCACGTAAAGCATTGTTCCGACTTGGCTGTCGGAGTTTTCGCATAGCCTTTGCCTCAATCTGTCGTATCCGCTCCCGTGTCACCCTAAATATATGACCTATTTCTTCCAATGTTTTTGTTCGCCCATCATCCAAACCATATCGTAATCTCAAAACATCCCTCTCTCGTGGATTCAAGGTGTGCAACACAGCTGCAAGGTCTTGTTTCAGCAGTTGCTTTGAAATAGCATCTTCAGCAGACTCAATGCCCCTATCTGGAACCAGGTCCTGCACAAGAATTGCACAACATCACCATCACAACCGATGGAAAGATGAACAAACTGGACATGTTGACAAAAACCCCACACAAAAAGGCACCTCCTTGTGAACTACATCCATTACTTAACTGACACTGCACAGTACAGATAAGAACATTTGTACATGCAGGCTGAATGCCAGACAACAACTATAACCAATCCAAGAGGTTCCTGAGATTCCCACCCCAACAGTTGAATCTTTCTCTTTCCCTATTGGCCGCTCCATTGAAGTTGGAGCCCTAGCTGATTTTACAACAGTTTTGAGCTTGTCAACAGTCATCCCGACGAGTTCTGCAACTTCTTCATCATGTGGCTGTCGGCCATGTTCCTGTGCCAGCATCTTCTTTGCTTTGTTGATACGCGATATCACCTCATACAAGTGAATCTGGCAACCTAACAGCAACTGACATCACATCAGAACCTAAAGTACATGTATCATGGTGTGCATCCAGTAAAAATTTACTGCAGAACTTAGTTGACTGATATTTATTTCACACCTATCAGTCTGCTCAAAATCTGGGCCATCATCTTTCCACAGCAATGGTAAGAAAGCACCCAAAATTAACAGTCACTTGGGACAAGGGGCGCACCGGTAGACGAATAGTCCTTGATTGGTCTGCAATTGCACGAGTAACAGCTTGTCGAATCCACCAGTGTGCATATGTACTAAACTTGAAGCCTTTATTGGGATCAAACTTCTCTGCACCACGAATCAAACCCATACTTCCTTCCTGATACAAACAAATCACGAATTAAAATGAGTGAATGCAGATACATAACCCACAAGTACACTGCTAGTATCATCTTACAACTTCTGCGCAGATCCAGATAACATATGCACCAATGACAGATTGTGACAAAGATTTTATCTCTCTGCAATTTGAGATCTGACAAAATGTCAGCAAACATAGGAAAAAGAGGGTGGAACCCCATAAAATACAGAAAAAGATAAACAGATTTGAACAATAGCAAAGGTGACATGAAATCAACACATAATCTGATATGATAGTGACAAGCTACCACAACATCCCTACTAACTTCATCAGCTCCAGTCAGTGGGTGAAGGTCAATATCATACATTAATCAACATACTGAGTTGCTGTTACAAGACCAGCAGGGATGGGAATACTACGCATTGAAACTTAAATGACTCGACAGACATGAAAGAGAATGAGGTGACCATTGAAACCAAGAGAAGGGAGAACACAAACTGGAGAAACCAGTAACCACCAAACCAGGAAAGAGGAAGCAAGGAGAGAAAAAAGAGGAGTTTAAGAGCATCATTTTTTCAGTACAAAATGGGCCTTGAAAAACTTCCCACTCGTGATCAAGAACCCCTTGGAATGATGATTCCAAAGGCAGAACTGCCAAGCAGGGATCTTTCTTTGTCAAGCAGATCTCTGGCACATTTGAATTGAAATAATTCAGGGCTTGAAAGAATGACAAGGTCAGCTGACCAGAGTAGAAAAAAATAAAACTTTGGAAATTGGAACAAGCACAATCCATAGTTTTTTGGAACAAGCTCGAGTCCTCACTGAACATGGGCAGACCATCACATAAATATCTGCATATTGAGTTTACATTGCATTCCAAAAGTACAGGAAAACCTCACCAATGACACTATTTGGTACTCAAAAAATGCAAAAATGAGTCTGAACTCAAAGACTGATAGTAGGGAGATTTTTCCCCCTGCTTGACAGATAGCAAAAGAAATCACAAGATGCAAGACAGCATCTGAACAAAAGACATCAGAAAGGTATGCGAAAAAAATAATGGTTAGGGCTTCCTGAATCCTGCTTCCTGGACCTAGCGCACATCACTTACGACCACTTGGCCACAGTACACACTACAGCTGTAGTAAAATAAAATAGCCTTCAATAACCACCCTATAAACTTCAAAAACTCTAAAGAAGGGTATGATAGTGGTTTGCAAAAATAATAGTGGTCTCAGGGAGCCCCTCTCCAACCTGAATCTAGAGTTTAGACCTTGAAACAAACCACAAATGATTACCCACAGAGGATCATCTGCTACAGCTGTGCATAAAGGCAACCACATGGTATCAAAAGGACAGCAAATAGCCAATGCTTGCAATCCATGTTCCAAATCCAGTAGTCCTGTGTGCAGTCTGCTCTCATGATGCTGGATTGGGCCTATGTTCCTATTGTCAACTTTCAAGCCCCTTCTGTCTTTCACTGTTCCAGTCATTGTGAATATCCTGCCAGATATTAAGACAAAGATTGACGCCTAGATTGCATTTGAGAGGGAGGAATGAAGAGTATCATGACTATCCAGAAATTTTCATACTCATGATTGAAGCTATAGCCACAACTAGATGATGAACTTTTCATTCAAGTCAAAGAAAAACTCCAGATATGAAGGAAAGGGAAGAAGAAATACATAGAAGGGAAAACTAGTTCAAAATAAACAATAAAACTATCAGAGTATATGGACAGACCATGAATAGCAGACAGTCTCTTGCTTTTTCAGTGACTATCAACAGTAACATATATGATAGCGACTTTTGCAAACAAAACTAACCCACTGACTTCATCAGTTCCCTAAAGTGGTTTTAGGCCATTGTAACCACTAGCTTGCCTTCTGAGTTTCTGTCACAAGTCTGGAAGCAATGGGAATACACAAAAAAGTGTAGAATGCAATGTTCTTGGCAACTAAACAGATCACCCCCTCTGTCATATGGACATATCTATGAGATTGCAAAGAAAAACTCCACAACTACATTGCAAAGGCAATTGTTGTGTCAGTTCCAGCAAAATCAAAACTAGCAAAACAAGAATAAGAACAGTCATAACCTTATGGGTGTTCGTGACAAAGTGTCAGACCATCACCTTCAT
>Ga0209208_10012096_pt1 | contig 10984 bp, 11 predicted proteins | sample S1TSphfallax_3_FD_187694 | JGI IMG/M metagenome (GOLD analysis project Ga0209208, IMG submission 187694) | Host-associated microbial communities from peat moss isolated from Minnesota, USA - S1T2_Fd - Sphagnum fallax MG (SPAdes) (version 2) | ecosystem: Host-associated > Plants > Peat moss >... | reverse complement strand
GGAATCAATGGCTTGATGTCTTTTAAAGGCATGCTTGTGATTGCTAGTAAAACACAATGCACATATTATTGATTTTCATGTCACAATATTTTTACCACAAACCAAAAAAAGTGAACCTATAATTTTGTGAATATTTAGATTTGGTTAGATAAAATGCATCACATCTTACATATGGACTATTGACAAATATGTATGGTGACCTTGCACATAAAGCCAAACAATAAAACTATTTTTTTTAACTTCATGAAGGTGAAGTTAAAACAATAAACAACTTTGCCATGGGAGGCTCCAACCCAAAACATTATTCTAAATGTATTCAATTGTGAACTCACCTTTGTTTCATTTGACTCGACTATTACAATTGGGATAACTTACCCATTTATACTTGCATCCTTATCCATTGGGCTTGTGGTTGATTTTCCTCCATCCCTTATACTTGTTCATAATGAGTTTCCCCAACGCCTTTGTAGGACACAACAAATAAAGAAGAGGACGATGCTAGAATCTCCATGAAAAGTAAATTCTATATTCAAGGTAGGGGTAATTATAAATACATCTTTGTATTGTGCAAGATTGACATACATGCGTAACATCTTCCTACACTCCTCTTGTAACCAAGTTGAGATGTTGTACCTTTTTAAAGAATTAAAATTTGAACTTACTTGCAAATATCTCCACGTTAGGCATGCCTTTTGCATATAGATTAATTTACCTCCTAAAACTTAGAAAGAACTTAGTTCAATTGATATATGGAGGAATGTGTGTTGGTTGTAGCCAAAGTTGGTCCTTTTAAATGTCTTGGGTTCCTACACCTTGCCAAATATATAGTAAGTGGGTAGATGCAAGTTATCGTGGCTCAATATTAGAAGAAATTACACTCCTTACAAGTCTAGACAATTTTTTTTAAATAATTCAAATGAACATGGATGTTACTTTAAAAATGATATTATTTTAATCTTTGAATAATACATGTTCAATCACCTACAAACCTTCCCAAATATATTTGAAAACTTGTATTTAATGTAATTGATGTCATTTGTTTATTTGAAGGTCTTAAAAAGGAAACTCATAAAGTTTAAAGGAATAATTCCCTATCTAAACTTTCAAAAACTATGATTTTGGGACAAACAAATTGAAAAATAAAAATAAAATTGCAATTCATATGGACTTATGAAATGTGGTCAAATTTTAACCATTCAAAAGTCCTTGACTATTAAACAATTAAGCTTTTCAAAGAAAACATTCCTTACATGAATTTATCATCTTGTATTACATTATATATTGAGTCCCAATAACAAATTTGGAATGTGAATCAATATATATATTTGAATTTTGTGACATCCTAGTCAACTGTCCAATCCATGTTTTTTGACTTCAAAATTCCATTACTAGTATTTTTTTTTAAAATCAATAAATAATCACATAGTTATCTTAATTATGAATTTATTAGTTTAGATCCAAGTCCCAATTAGTAGATATAAGGATATATTAATCACCATATTCATTTGAATAAAAGGTACCCAAGGAAAAAACATTGTTTCGTCACAAAAGTGAACCACCATAACTTGCATCTACCCAAGTGACAATGGTTGTATCAAAATGCAATTTTTAACTACTAGTTGAATTCACATATATGTTGTGTGTGATCCTTTTGGAGCTCAAAAGGCTAACCCATAATTGCCATAAATTTTGCATACAATTTTAAAACTCCATATGAAACCAATTATATTATTAATTATTACCTTAATCATAATGTTCACATCATGCACTAAAAGATATCTTTTCAAGCTCATTAGGTTCCTCAATTGGGTTTCTCATCGTTTATATGACTAAATGCCAAATCTAACAATTAAACAATTTTATAATGAATTTTGATGATAACGGTATCATGCACATGGGACACCTATATTTTAGGATGTTGATGGTGCCCTTGCTAAAAATGTCATGGACATCATGTGCAAAATGTATGCATGTGTTATTTACATTTTTATTTATAGGGTAGGGACTTTTGAAGAATATGAAATTCTTACAAGTTACCTATGTGATTGTTTTTTGTCATTAATTAAGTGGGATGAATGAAGCCAATTGATGTTTATTACTAAATTTATGTCCAACATTCCAAGCAAATGAAACTTCATCAATGATTGTATACTTTTGATGACGTTTTATGTGTTTGTTGTCTACATTGACACCCTTAAATTCTCATGTCCCCCCACCACCCCCCAACCCCAATGTTTGTCTTTTGATACTTGTTGGAAAGATACAACTTAGCACCCTACTAATAAAAATATAAAATATACAAAAATTATATATATATGTATATATATGACCTTAAGCACATCAAAATCATGTCATGATTAATCCCAAAGTCACACAAATCATTTTCAACTCCCCATTTTCAATGGACTTCCATATAAACCATAATCAATATAATTAGTTTGGTCAGAATATCTTATGGTTTATCCGCCATTGAATTCATGAAGATTAACTTTTTATTTACAAAATTTTGAAAATTTGAATTTCTTGATTAATTACATGTATGAGGAAACACATATTGCATATACCAAGATTGCAAATTTGGAGGGTGAATTTGTTGACCTTGATGTCTTGAACAAATAACAAATGCATATTGTGCCTTTGTGGTCATGCAAAGATAATTACCCAAGTTTAATGTGTTAATGAGGTCACAACAATATATATGATGTTTGCGATATTGTGATTCTTGATCATGCATGGCTATAACATAAATCACACAAGGTCTACAATGTTCTCCATATGCATGACATAGAGGTGAAGCCCTTAACATCACTTTGCTGCAACAAATGAATTTTTTTTCCTCTATGAGTTTGATCTCCCTTTGAACACATGTATCATTGTGCAACTAGCACATGGTCTATAAACCTTGTTCTCCTTTCATGTGTTTTTAAGATATATGCAAGTTAAGGCTAGACCTCTTGAAACCTTACTAGAGGCCCATACAAACAATTCCTCTTACATCTCTTAATTAACATTTGGAATTTTTTTTTGTTACGTGTTCCATAAGAAATTCTTCATAGGATAATTCTTCATCTATGCCTAAGTGGCCAACCCATGGTCCATTAGATTTACCTCCATAACATGAACTTTTTTTATGATCCAACCATCCCTTTGACCTAGACCACATCACAATATATGATAAAGTTGTACATGTGCACATGCAAAAGATGCATTAGGGTTCAAGCCCTTGTATGTTTTTGATATTCAAAGTTGGGGTTGATAGATGCTAACACATTATATGAAAAAGTTATACATGCACCATGAAAAATATAGTTCATGTCACCTATTACCTTATAACAATCTAATAAAATTTTATACTATGAGATTTGAATCTAATGTTTAAAATTAGTTTAGTTTGTTTACTACATAATAATAGTCAAATAAATTACAAATTTCTAATTCTAGAATTTATTCTTACGTTTAATGATAAATATTTAATCTTGAAATTTTAATCTTATGTTCTAAACGGGGGTTGAAAGATTTGAAAGGCCATAATATTATACACAAAATTATGTTGGGGTGTTTCCCAAGGTAGACCTCGTTTTCCTACCAATGAGCCATGTCAATTGATATTTGGCACACCGACAATCAAACATAGATGTGATTTTGAAGGGACCACCTAAAGAAACATAGATCATTCAGCCCACTTATGTAGGTCAAAAGGCCCATCATTTGCTCAAAGCATATGGGATAAATAATGAAGAACAACATTTCATTATTTGTTGTGCCTTTATATTTGGGCTTGGCATATGTTGGGATTTGGTTGTTCAATGCCACTATTGAATATAATGTCTTTCCCATTGCCCAACTTGTTGTTATATCTCATTGGCTAAGTTTAAGCAACATAAAAACCGTGCATAAAACTCAATGGAAAAATAGGAAAAAAATATTGCTTTTGTGATTTTTTCTTAGACATATTATTCGTGTGACATTTGTATGAAAATTTTAGTTACAACAATGAAAGTATTCAATTGTCAAATTGTTCAATTAAATTATGCAAATTGACATGTACAATTTGAATATTAAAACCAAAAGCCATGAAAACATGCAAGTTTAAATTCTTCAAATTGAAGTTTTTTGCAAATGAGAAAAGTACAAAGGTGCGCAAATGGGCTATAAGATTGTTTATTGGTCCAAACTAACAAATTTTCAATTATACAATTTATTCAAGCCATTGGATTGTAGCTCCCAAATTTTGGCATTTATTAAGGTTGATTTGTCTCTCCAACCAAGTTTAATCCACCATCACGAGCAATGTTTAAATCAACAAACAAATTATCAAATGTATTAGTAAGGGCCTCACCATTTTCTTACACATCCATGGCCAAAATTCTCTATGTTTCAACTATATAAGATAATTAGAAAACTTGCAAATGGGTCCATTCACGGTTGGGGTACCCAAAAAGGAAAAAAATACTTAAGGACTTATTAGAGTTATTTTTTACAAAATAACATTTACATGAAACAAATTTAAGTGAGAAAATTGAATAATCCAATATAAGATAATTCATGTGTTAATGGTGATTTTTCACAATCATACATAATTGTGTATGAATATTTTTGTTTAATGTTGGAAATGCAAAAAATCCCATAAAATCCTGAAATGAATTTTAATGGACAACCAAACATGTTTTTTGGCATGTTTATTTCCTTCACATGTGGCCTGCATTTAAAGTTAAACATTTTGAACCCATTGAACATAATTTTTTAATCAAATGATTGTTAAAAATGAGTCCTTTGCCTTGTAGCCCTTTCCTTCAAAATTTCAAGACTTTGAAATTTTTAAATGATTTGGTTTTTCTTCAAGTTCATGCAATGAACACATACTTTCATAGAAAGGGGCATGTTTTTGTTGTATACTTTTTTTGAAATCAATTATATAATTTTAACCTTCCTTGTGATTACCTTTTTTAAAAAATGTACTTTAGACACTTGGTTTCTTTAGTTCATAGGACTGAAAATGACATTAACATAATATCCAAATTATTTTAAAATTATTTTTATTAATTTAAAAATACATCATTTTATCTATTGAAATACAAAAATCCACTACAATTATAACAATGTAATTTTTTTAAATCCAAAGTTGTCCTTTGTAGTCCTTTTTCAATTATACGTTCCTTTTTGGTACCCCAATCATGAATGCACCCAAATGGCCATTCAAGCATAAGATGGAAGACAAGGTAATGTAAGTATTTGGTTTTTGGGCCAATGAGATAAACAAATTAACAAAAATTGATGGGTACTAAAACATTAGGCAATATCTCCAACTATAAAAGTTGACACAGGCAATCCATTCAAGATGAGGTGGTGATGCATTACCCCTACAACCAACATCACTAGAATAACAGGTTTTGTGCCCTCCCATTGCTAGATTTTGAAACATGAACAACATGAGCACAAAAGTCAAAAATCCAAAAATCCCAACCAAAACTCTTAAAGCAAATAATGAATGAAAGAAAATATACCAAGGACATGGTCAGAAAAGATCCATCAATATTTCCAACACATGAGATGTAGAAATAATGCATTGGGTAACATATATTGGTGGACACATACCAAAGACACTTGCCATAAAGGTTCACTAGCTAAAGGTATACTTATTTTCCTTATATAGTTCCTTTGTAGATGGTAGGGTACATCATATTGAATTCCCATTTTTATGATTTGGATCGTAAAGTGAATAATAACAATTAGGGAAAAATGACAATCACACAATCATATAATAATTTCAAGGATTTTATTCCGACCAATGGATGTCTTAAAACAAGATCCAAAAACAAGCTCGAACATAGTGTTGAAGGTTTAATCTTACATTGGTTGGTTAAACAATCTAAATCCCCATGTAATGAAAATTACAAAAGGGTCATTGGTAGAATCTTAAACATTACACATGTGTGACTAGATAACATCAATAATAATAACACAAATGTTTGGTTTTTAAAACCACTTGCCCTTCCACCATTCCTATGAAGTAAATGAGGCAAGGTTAGTGTTGAATACCTTTAATACCTTTTGTAGTGTTGTAGATATTGACTTTGCGAGTCATGAGTTTCAACTAGTGCATCTTTCTACAAATAACAAATGTCCTCTTATTTGTGCAATAGTTATCTTTGCAAAAAAAATTGTTGCCAAAAAAGATGATAGAACAAAAAAACCTCTTCATGATAAGTTATAATAACATGTTTTACAAAACATATGAGCATGAAATCAAATCCTTAATTACAAGTAACATTTTGCAAATTCATTTAGCCTATGCCAAACATTTATTGATGCATTCTAGCATGGTTTTATAGTATGACAAACTTTATCAATAATGCACAACTGCATTAGAAGATATATAAGAATGTAGTATTGGAGAGCACAATTATTCAAATTTCAAATATATGCAACTATTCTTTGGGTATTACAACTATTGTGCAACTTATCCCCTTAGAAATATGGTATATTAATAAATAAATCGTCACGTCAAAAAAACAGTTAGTTGTATTATAGTTACAAATGAGTCAAAAATGAGTTTTCCATATGATAATTTATATATATTGTACATATATATGTAATCAAACATGTTTGACTTTTTAAGGAATTGCATTGTGGTTGCATGTGGCAACTTTTTTAGAACTATTGTAAATGTGTCATTAAAGCACCAACTATGTTGCAATTAGTGTACGATGTACATGCTTTTTGTTTGATTTTAATTTTGCAATTAGTTTGAAATTTATACGTAATCATCTGACATAATTATTTGAATTAAATATATGATAATTAATTATGTTGATAACTAATGATCCGATTTCAAATAAAATTCAATATTCACTCATCTACATTAACAAAATTTGTTATTTAAAATTATTTGAATTAATTAATTAAATTTATATAATTAATTGTCAAGTTTAAATAATTAGTTATTAGATATATTTTATTATATAATAATTAATCAAATTTGATTAATGAATTCATATGAATAGTTCAAGGAAACATTTAATAATTTAGTCTGTAAAAGTTTGAAATGTATAAGCAATGATATCTATATGTACATATTCATAAACACTTTAATGCACCATTCCAATCCAATTGAACATTTGTATTTACACTTTCAATGAATTGCACAATCTATAAATCTTTTAATAGTATGAATTGCCACATAATTGATAACAAATTCTAGATGAATTGAACAATGTAGTTCTAAAATAATGGACAAGTAGTAGTTATGTAATGAAACCACAATGACACATTTAGTTATAACTTAGTTGTAAAACTAACCAATTTAATAGACTCTTAGTTGCAAACAAGTTGCAAGTTCCAGATGTTATGGACCTTTACCTAACCATACATGTGGCATGATAGTATGCATCAACGTTGTATGCTAGTTGCAAAGTAGTTGCTCACTAAATGCTAAATTTACACAAGTTGCAACATAATTAAGATTAATCACTTTGTTACAACTTGTGATCATGGTCAAACTACTGTTGATTAACATTGTATATTTATTGTGTACATATGTCTGTATATAGTCCAAGTTGTAACTAATGTGTAATTAAATTACAACTATGAAATATTTCGACATGACATTTTGATTATTAATTCATCGTATTTCCATACTATAGTTGTACCCTAGTTGCACAATAGTTTCCATGATGATCTAGTTGCATGCTAGTCTAGTTGTTATGGACATGATTTCTCATAGTGACATGGGCACGCCACAACGCATTGCTTCAAACTATCAGACAAAAGTTGTGATAATTAGTAATTGTTCATTCCACTCAAACTTTTCACATGGTGTCACAGGATAAGTTTCAAAACACCAACATGTGGTGGTACAACAAATAAAACAACACCAAATGGCAATAACAATTTGCGTTATGCCACTAGGAGTGAATCTTTGCAATTTCAAGTGATAAAATGTCCAATAGATGGGCAACACATTGGCACACAGCCACAATGCATTGCACGCAACTATTAATTATTACTTTTCAAATCAAAACTTCACACATGGCATCACAAGAAAGGTGGCAAACCATGGCAATGTGGGCCATGTGTAATACATATACATTTGAATAACCTCTTTGGGAAAGGTGAAGGGAAGGGAAATAAATTTTTTCCATTTTTTCAAATCTCCTTATAATTAAAAACAAATGAACAACCACACACCTCCACTCCCCAAGTCTTGTACATGTTGAACATTGTTTGGACCAATAAAACAATTAAACATGTCAAAAATATATACAATAATACCTTGGTAGATTTGGCACATAAATGTCAAATAATTAATTGAATTCAAGCTTCCTAGTTCGACATTTAGGTTTTTAATTTTGAAAATTTCAATAATAAATACAAAAATTATTGTAAGGTAGATCTATTTCAAATGGTTTAAACTATTTTAGTCGTTAGGTGGACCTCTATTTAGTATCCTCCCTTCAAGACAACCAAAATTCTTACACATTAAACAACCTTTTCAAAAGTTTGACAAACTAAAAAATAAATTTAAATTTTCAACACATTCAAAATAATTTAATTTATATCGAAGCTGCCAAGGCCTTATGATATTCTTCATTGACATATGTGTTGCGAATGATCAAATTTAACTTGTAAATTAATATGGGATTTTATTTTTTTTGTTGGTAATGTCATGTGTGACACATAAGATTAGTGATAGTCAAGACAAATGTACATCATCCATTGTTTTTGAAAATTCATTTGTAAATAAGATGGCTACCTTTCAAATACCTTTTTAGGTTCAACACCTGGGTGCATGTAAAATATTTATTCTAATTTTCAAAATCCATTTTATAATAAAATAAATAATTTATGAAAATTTGACGATAAATATAGTCTACTTTTTTGGTAGGTTCTATGAACTTTGAACCTTTAGCATAATAATATTTTAAACAAGGTTTTCCATTGTTTTTGTTTTTGCAAAAATGGGGAAAAATAATGTTCCACCAAATTACACAAATGTTGTCAATTATTGGATATCTAAATTTTGCACTAGGGAATTAACCTAAAGCAAAAAGCTCATGGGTTTTCACCAATTTTTATTTATTTTTCCTCTTTTGTAATTTCTTTGAATTCAACATTTCAAAATCAATTGCTCATCCAGGTGCCATGGCAAAATTAACAAAAAATAAAAATAAAAATTAACACCCTAGCCATGACATGATGAACCTACCATGTTAATTTTATATGATTTGTCACCAAATGGGAAAAAATAAAATGTTATTTTAACTTTTTGAACACCTAAGGAAAGAGTGTTGGTCGAATACCCATGTTGAGATCAAACTAGTTGATTCTGTTCCCCTAGTGTTCTCTGTGAGTTCCCCATGCTGAGGTGAATCTAGTTGATTCTGTTCCCATGATGTTCTCTATGAGTTCCCCATGTTAGGGTTTACGGCAGTGAAGCTCCATTTGTTGCTGTTGCAGTGGAGAGTGTGTTTTTCTGGCTCCTTAGGGAAGAGTCTGGTTTCGTTGCTCCTCTTCTTGGTCGTTGCGAATTCGCGTGGCTCGAAAGCAGAGCGATGGCGCCGGAGTATCCCAAGGAAAGCCATGAGATGGATCACGATGCAAAGCCTCCTCCGCCTTCTTCCAAGTCCGTCGTCAAGGACGCCAAGAAGAAGAAAGATGAAAAGAAGGATGAGGATCTGGTACGATGTGTTCCTTTGCTTGGTTTGCTTGCTTGATTGCTATGCATCTCTGTTGGCTCTTTTATCTACGAAGACTGCGGCATTCTTCTTCTCTTCCGGCTTTTGGTATACAAGAAGTTTTTTTTGCAGCTGCTGACTCGCCTCAAATCCTAATCGAGACTTGTGCTGTTTCCAGAAGATCTGGAACCCTAGTTTCTTCCCTTCTTCTGTAGCTCCCAAATATTATAGAGACGTGTGGCAGGACTAGAGTTGGGTTTCCTCTGAGTGTAATAATGAACATTTTGAGCTTGGGAGGAGTTTTAGGGTTACTAGGGTTTTCGAAGGTTTGTTGTGAGTCTAAATATGTACCTGATAGGTGTGCACAGGAGATCAGACAGGTCTCATTTTCATGCAGAAATTGTCCCCCTTTCACAAAGGTTGTGTGATGATGATGCTGGTCTGGTCCTTTTTGTTGTCTGTTTTGTTGTTGAGTGTTCATTGTAATTGGTTGGTGCAATTGTTCATGCTGTTGCCACAAGCTGTGATAATGTCTAAAGCTCATGCGTGTTGTGACCCAAGTTATTTGTAACCTGTTTACAGTCAGAGGAGGACCAAGCCTTGAAGCAACAACTTGAGCTCTATGTGGAGAGAGTGCAGGATGTAGATCCTGCAATCCAAAAAGTGGCGCTTGAAGCTATGCGGTAATGTTACTCAACAGCACTTCTCTTGGGCCCATATTGTTTAGATCTTTGAATTGATGCAATGCAGCACCTAGTTACAAATACCAATTTGAGAGGTCCTGCTGAAAGAGAAAAAGACCAGGTGTCTGTCTTTGTTTTGGGGCATCCTCTTCTGATGATATCCTCCCAAACTCTGTTGAGCATGTTGAGGTCTTTCTACCTTCTGGATTAAGGCACTCATTTCTTTGTGGGAGTTTCTTGCAGGGAAGAAATCAGGACAGCTACAAGCTCAATGACGTCTGTTCCCAAGCCATTGAAGTTCCTTAGACCACATTATGGTGCACTGAAGAGTTATTATGAGAAGATGGTCAACGCAGAGTTGAAGGTAAATTGTGGTGAACCTTTGAAATCCTTTGGTCTGTTTTGGTCATAAGATCTCCAGTCTGAATCAACCAGGAGTAATGAACCTGTCAGGTCCTGTGTTTACCAATCCATGGGTGGGAGTCTTTTTGGCAAAGAATTGGTTGAGGGGCTGATGAGTATTTTTTGTGCTTGACAGAGATACCTGGCGGATGTCATCTCTGTTCTTGCCCTCACCATGTCAGAAGATGGAGATAGAGTAAGTTGATGTCCTGATCCAATGATTGT
>Ga0209208_10012095_pt1 | contig 10984 bp, 12 predicted proteins | sample S1TSphfallax_3_FD_187694 | JGI IMG/M metagenome (GOLD analysis project Ga0209208, IMG submission 187694) | Host-associated microbial communities from peat moss isolated from Minnesota, USA - S1T2_Fd - Sphagnum fallax MG (SPAdes) (version 2) | ecosystem: Host-associated > Plants > Peat moss >... | reverse complement strand
CAACAGGATGTCTTCTGACATCATAAATCATTAGGGCAAAACTTGTAGGACTACAGGTAGAAAGCACCTATCAGCAGACAGACACATAAACAGAATCATGGAGAGAGAGAGAGAGAGAGAGAGAGAGGCAACAACATGCGGCAACTTGGGTAGAAGAGGAACCTGAGCTGCAAAATCAAGCAGGAAAGTTGAACATTGAAATGACATACTGTACACCAGGGCTACCATGTGCACTCTTTTGGTACCTATCAAAATGGTCATCTTTCTCCACAATGTTTTTGGGGTTGGGTTGCTGTGTTGAAATGAATGGAGAGAGGTGGATTTTCATGTGGTGCTTCATGAGACTTCTTCCGCCAATGTTTCCTTTTTGTGTCCGACAATGGGGCTGGAACTTCTATTGTCTGAGATCTGGAACCTTCACTCCTGCATAGTAACTTCACATTTGAAAAATTTACAAGCTAGTTTCTGAGGGGCAGTTGAGGGAGGTTGAAGGATTGCTTGATGCCATTGATTCAATAATCAAGATCTCAAAGCCTCCATTGTCAACCATAGTGTCAAGTGTGACCTGAAAAATAACAAATTCATCACAGACCATTGTCATCTGAAGTCAGGCTGCAGTCCAAACCCAAACTGGCAGAAATGAGGAGATTATAAACTGTATTTAGCAATGCACACTAAAGACCAGCAATCAATTCAGTAGGGCAAAATGTTGGCCACACTCAAAAGACCTCCTATTGCAGCTCATTTCATTGAAGTAAGAAGAGTAAAAAATGGCAGCATCTAGAGCCAGGCAACCTATTGAAATCACCAAATCTCCTCAGACAACCTTGCTGACGAACTTGGTTCTTAAGAAACTGGTCCACTACCCTGAAAGTAAGAACTTCCATCTCATTACAAAATCCTCACAAAGGGTAACTCGAGTACATTGGGCTGGTGGTGTGTTGAACAGACATCTTTCCAACACTGCAATTCTCTGCAACTTTCCACATTTTATTTTAATTTATCCCTAACCTGAATATTCATCAACAAGGATTCCAAAGACACTAGATGTGAGTGTCTAAATGTCCAGTCCCATTAATATTCCACTACCCAAGAAGGCAAATTTTCTGGTCACCAAAAATAAAGGTCTTGGGTGGAGATAAAGATTACTTTGTGCCACACAGGCTTTAGCACACTATGCAGTCAAATAAAGCTTTATAGGAGAAATTATTTGTATCTTCCTTGTAAAGGTGGGCCTTCATCTGGCTGAATTCTGAAACAAAGGGAGAGGTAGTAACTTGCCTTAATTGCCAGGAGTGTAAAGGTAGTGGCCTTGGATAGCTCTGGCAGCATCATCAATTTGCACACAATAGGATCAGAGATGGGACATTCTGCATGGGCAAGACCATCTCAGCCACCACTCTGATGTGAGCAGTTCTCATCAGGCCGTTTATCCACAACTCTCTCCCACCTTCAGATATTGAAGTGATAACACAAATCTCCCATCACCTCATTTGTGCTTCAGGTGGTTTGAAGCATTTATTCAGATCTAAATTGGTCAATTACAATTGTACAGTACATGGATAAAAACACAGACATGATCTAAAGGCATATTGGAGAAAATTTAGTTACTCTGTGCCACACAAATGCATAGACTGTTTAGCCAGTACAAAGCACCAAAGCAGTCTGCTAGTAGCAATGCTAGAAGGAATTGGGGCAATAGAGTTCACAGGACCCTACTGTTGCAGAAATCATCCCAAATGGGAAGACAACAAACTATGAGACACTTCATGCATATTGCACTTAGGAAGAATAAGCTGACCATTTTGTCATTGTACAAATACAAGCTTTCTTTGACCTGGAAAGAAATAACATTCAAGAGTTCAGCAGGATCTAGGAAAATGCATGACAAGTCCATTACTGCTTTGTTGTTACAAAAGGAATGCTCTATCTGGACATACACTCCATGATTCACAGCAACAAAAAAGTTGCTTCCTGTTGATTGTGAACTTCCCTGTGGTGCTGTAACAACATTCCATGAGATAATATTGTGTGCAGCAGAATGTGTTGGTCTTTGTTGTCACCACCTGTCCATAAGTAGTTCAGTTGCTACTTTCTTGAGTATAAGAAAGCTCTGAGCATATGTTGACCTTTGAAACTGAGTTTCAATTTGCCAAGCGCAAAAGCTCTCGAGACAAGGCAGACAAAGAGCTTTGCTGGCTATCAGCATCAGGGCGGATTGCTGGAACTTCATTGATGATTGTGTCCACCACTGCAGCACTCTCTTCCCCCAGAATCTCGACAAGCTCTAGGTGAGCCCACTTCACCATCCATGAAGACTTCCTTGGTTCTAATTGGGAAAGCCCGGCCATGGGTTTGGTGGAACTTGGGAGCACATGGCCTAGCAACACTACTATGAACTCAGCAATTTGTAACCTGCCATCAGTATTGAAACAGACATTTCAAAGTCAGCAACAAAAATCTACATCACAGTTTTAAGTACAAAAAAACTTGCCATATTATCTGCATATGTCTGACATTCTTTGTAGTCATTCCTTGAGTGCATCTAAAGGAGCTGCAATAAACAAAAGAAGATAGATATGAAAACCTGATTGTTCCATCAAGATGCCCATTCCTTAACATGTCAGCAATCTTCCGCAAACCGTGCACCCGCTCAAATTCCTGACAGACAACAAAAAAGAGCCATGAGATTGTGGAGAAAACTCTACAACAAACACATTGAAGGTAACATGACTATGCACAACACAAAACATCCAGAAATAGCATCAGTGGACTTGACTCTCCCATGTGTATGGAGAGTTCAGAGGTAGGGGGTGTTCACAATGCGAACTTTTTGGTTGCTAGTTTGCTTGCAACAAGATCCGAGACGACCAAGAAATCCCATGGGAATTCCACCTCACAAGGTGAGATGGAAATAAGCAGTCAATGGATAACCTGAAACAGAATTCCAGTCCAGCACACAGGCCAAAAACCAAGAAAGGGAACCAGACCTTTTGGTTGGTAGATGAATCCAGCATAACGGCCAACAAACAGTCAAGACAAGCTTTCTGCACTTGTGAAGCTCCTGCTAAAAACAAGTTGATAAGCTCCTGGTTTGATTCACAAAACAAGATGCATCAGTTTCTCACAACTATACACAAGAGTTACCATACAACTCACAGTGTGGCTGTTATACCACCACAAACAAAGACGACCATCAGGGAATGGCATTGGGGAGAGGATAAAGATCACAGATCATTCGATGGTAACAACAACAATGACAACATAGGTGTCATGGAATGGTACCAACCCCTGTTCCACAGTTTAAAAACTAGAGCTTGATGCTCTCAACATCCAGGTGTGCTTAGTTGGTTTGACAAAGAATCACACAAAGAAAAACTTCCATGAAATTGTTGCATGCTGAGGAGGACAGAAGATTGGTAACAATAAAACCATCAGAACAGAAGCTCAATTTCTTCACGTTGTGGTCACAATGTTTGAGCGCAGATTTCGGCAAAGATCAAATCTGTTCTAATATTCCCTGGAATGAATGTCCACAGAGCAGCAATTCTTGCTGTCTGCATGGAGCAATGTTGCATATCTCAATGAAAATGGTTTTCATGTTTGTTGGAGTTGAATACATCCTCATCCAACATTCTGATGTGCTGAGACATCTAAGAGCAAGGATTCAGGGTTTGGATCCCTTGCAAAGTATCATGATTTTGCCTGCAGTTGAGTTCAGTGTAGCTAAATCCATAGAGTGTCACACAACGGAAGAGAGAGAGAGAGAGAGAGAGAGAGAGAGTTTACATACTGAAACTGCACTGTATTGAGAGGCAATAGTCTGGCTTGCAGTGTCCAGGAGACAGCAGCCTTCCAAAACTCGGAGTGCAAGAGTAAGCTCCGAAGTGCTGGGAGGACTCTCTACTTCAGTGCGGGCATCTGCTGCGCTTAGGTCAGGGTTCTTCACTGCCCATTTGTGTGGCACCAATGTATGCTCAAACAGCACCGGTACAACTGCTCTTTCCCACACACGAAACACCATTTAGAATACTCATTTCATCCTCCTCCTCCTAAGATTGAATTTGAAGCAAACTCCTAAAGCTCATTGCAATGCGTGTGTGTGTGTGTATCTGAGCGAGAGAGAGAGAGAGAGAGCTGCTTTTTCCACACAGGAAACGCCACAAAGAACTGATTTCCTTCTTCTTCTTCTCCTCACATTGGTTTTGAACCAAAACTTCTAAACCTCATTGCAATGCGTGTGCGTGTGCGAGAGACAGAGAGACAGAGAGAGAGATCCAAACCTTGGAGCTCTTGGTAACTCTGGCTATCTTGGAAAAGCTCGATGATTTTCTGCGATTTGGCAGAGGAAGCCAGAAACTTTGCCAGAGCATTCAGGCCGCGAACGCGCATGAAACAGAATTCGGATCGCGCATCCCGCAGTCCTTGTCTGAGAGAAAGAGCTACTTCTCTGTACAGGCGTTGGTCAGTGAGCGCCAACACAAGGTCTAGTACCGGCGACGATGTTGTTGTGTTAGGCGAAGAGGAGGAAGAAGAAGAAGAAGAAGAATCTTCTGCTGCTGGTGCTGGTGCTGTAGAACAAGAAGGCAGCAAACCCTCCTGTTGTGCCCACCTCGGCTGCCTCAACAGCAACATGATGTTTGCTCCAAGAATACCCGCTTCACAGCAAATCCAAGCTGAAGAAGAAGCTCCTCATTCCAGCACAATTTACCGAGATGAATCCACTGCCTCTTCTGGGGATCTCTCAACAAGAAAAAATTCTTCAGCAAGATGCGAAACTACAGATGACGCAAAACCAGAGAGACAAGCAAAACACACACTGCAATGTTCGACTGCTGTTGCTGTGCGTGTGGAGGAATGCTCGCACCAAACCCTAACCCTAGCGCTGCAGAAGAACCGCGGATTGCTGTTGGTGATGGTGCTTTGACGCTGATCTTCTCCTGAAGAGATTCGATGCAAATCTTTCTTTCCCATTGCTGCTTTTACTTTTTCTGTTGCAGAAGCAGCTTGGATCTGGGGTCTAAGCCTTGGATGCGTGAGGTTTTGCTGCAATTTCAAGAGTTAAACACACGAACAAACAAAAGAGATTCCATAGTTAGCACACACCTGGAGGAAGGAGGAGGAGGAGAAGAAGAAGCAGCAGTCAGAGCAGATTTGTGAGCAACAGAAATGGAAGTGTAAGTTCTTATGCCTTACAAGAGATGCCGTAGTTAGCACACACCTGGAGAGAGGTGGAGGAGGAGGAGGAGGTGAAGCAGCCGCAGCCAGAACAAATTTGTGACCAGCAGCAATGGAAGTGTAAGTTCTGATATACCTTAAACCAGGTTCTGTGAAGAAGAAGAAGAAAATCGTGAGAGATTGCTGCACAAGGAAAGGATCATGTTCAAACTGATGCAACAGCATTTCTGAATGAGATCAAGGAAGTGTTCGAGGGTCTTGCTAGGATCTTGAAGCCAATGATCATCTTTTGCAAATGATCTCTTTGCAAATGTGCTTGCTTTCTCAGATGATCATCAGCAGACATTGATGTGAGTGGTTTCAGAGGTGGATTTTGCTTTGGTACTCGCTGGAAAAAGAGAGTTCCTTGTATTGGCAAGAAGGGAGGCACGTTCGGTATGTTGTTGACATTGTAAAGAAAGGAGGGAGGTTCTGTATGTTGTCTACATTGGAAAGTGGGTTGCACAGAGAGAGAGAGAGAGGTGGTGATGATGATGATGATGATGAGGTTGTGGGTGAGGTGGATCCTTTGCAGGGTAGTGTCGGCGCCTGGAAAAGTGTTGATAACTGGTGCATATTTAGTACTGGAGAGGCCTAATGCTGGCTTGGTGCTCTCCACATCAGCTCGGTTCTATGCAATTGTGAGGCCGATTCATTCAGATGTAGCTCCCGATAGCTGGTCCTGGGTATGCCCACCTTCCTTCCCTGACTTTATTTGTCAATAAGGAGGCCTAATAAGTAGAGAGAGAAGAGTTTGCAGAACAATAATAATGCAAGTTTTAGGGTGCAGCTTGTACCTCTCATCTGTTGTTGCTCAATGCTGTAGAGGCTGGATGGAGATAGAGGAAAAGCATCGGAGTCAATGGGTTAGAGTACAATTGATTGATCACAGTGTTTGTAAAACTTTCCTTTGCAATAGTGAAGCACATCCTGGGTGCACCTTGAGAAAGGTTGCAGATTAGGGTATCAACTCTTTTGAACAAGACGTAGATCAAGCTTGGGTTGTTGACATCAAGCATGATATGCATGTGAATGTGCAGTCATGGGCAGATGTGAAGGTGTTGTCTCCACAGATGTTTACAGAGACAACCTACAAACTGTCTCTTAGAGACTCTCATCTTCGGAAGGTTGCAGGGTAATGATCCATCCATCAATCTTGTGCTTGGTCATGACAGGATTCATTTCAATGCCTCTCTCTCTGCACACATGTGGCTGGGGCCGCTGGTGAATTCAGTGTTTGCTTCACTCAAAGAGATCTGGAGCTGTGTCTTTTGCTAGTGTGCTTGCCTTGCCCTATGTTTGTTTTGGGAACTTTGAAAACTGGTTTATGTCTATCACTAGATCTTTTCCTAATATATCTTGAGAGTCTTTAAGTGCCAGGTATATTGTTGAGAATGTGGTGATTGCAGCTATGATTGGGAGTAAGGCACCATAGCACAATGCTTTACTCTAAAGTGTGTGCAGGAGCTCTAACTTCTAGGAAGCACAAAAGAGAGGTGAAGAAACTTGTCATTTGCCCAACTGTGCAGTGATGGCAGCAGTGTTTTTGTGGAACAAGCAGTGCAACTTGCTGTGGCAGCTGCAAAAGCTCGACTTCAACATGCAACAAGTGATGCCCAGGACTTGCTACGAAAGCTGGTACTGCAAGGTAATAATAATAATCTGCAAATCTCTGCCTCAAACAATCTCATTTTGCCTGAACAAGTCACTCATCAAGCCAGGATTGAAAGTTTTTCTGGATTCTGTTGTGGGTGTGCATATAAGCAGGTCTCAAGTGCTCAGACTTCAGAGTCCTCTGCTCAAGGATTGCTTCTGAATGTTGGATGAATTTTGGTTGATGCAGGTCTTGAAATTACAATTTTGGGTAGCAACAACTTCTATTCCTTCCGGAAACAGGTGAGTTACAAGGGAAACTTGCTTAGTGATATATACTGTCATGTCTTATTTTGCACTGTGGGTTGATTTTAAATCAATATGAGGGAGTGTTATTGTGGAACAGTCATATTTAGGAGCTTCATCAATTACATGGAATGAAATGGAGGCTTTAGTTATAACAAGATGGATTGTGGATTGGAAAGGCATCTGGTTGGACTTTGAACAGGGAAGTTTCAAGCCAGTGGGTTGTTTGTTTTCTGTATTTTGCAGATTGAAGCAAGTGGATTGCCTATAATGACATCGAGTCTGGCTTCTATTCCTTCATTCTCACCCATCACAAGTAACAGTGGATCCATTCAGCCAGGAGACCATGCAATTGCCTTACCAGAAGTTGCTAAGACAGGTTTGGGTTCATCAGCTGCCATGACCACAGCAGTAGTGGCTGGTATTCTACAGTACCTAGGAGGCATAAAGCTGGCTGTGCATGGAGAGAGCAAAGAGGAGACGGAATTGGAACTTGTGCATATGGTCTCACAGGCAGCACACTGTGCAGCACAGGGCAAAGTTGGTAGTGGGTTTGATGTTAGCTGTGCTGTGTTTGGCAGCCAACGCTACGTCCGATTCTCTCCTTCTGTTCTTTTGTCTGCTCAGGTATGCCTGTCATCTCTTCAGGTCCCCTTATGAGTTTTGGTGCCTGTCCATGTTCAAGGAGATCCCTTTTGCAAAAGCATCGACGATCCTATTCCTTCTCATGTCTATGTGACTTTTGCAAGTCTGAAGGCTGGATGTTAAGACCTCTTTGATTGGATGTAATTTCTCTGAGCATTGTGTGAAATATTCTGCAGAGGAAATCTGGAAAACCCTTCAAACTTTATCTAATAGATATGATAACTCGCTGAACTCCAAATGTGCTTACAATTCCTTGTTGATGTTTCTTATCTTGATGTTGCTAGCAGTGTGGTGGACATACCCTTAGGTTTTTCACCTTCTCTCCTACTTCCAAAAGTGTTGCCAGCCCACTTCAGTGAACTGTTAGACAGACAAACAGGGTTGTGCGCAGAGCAGTCAGCTTTGATGAAGATTCAACTTGCTAATTCCAAGTTGAGACCTTTCATGCAGAAACATGCATTAAGATTGTATTGTTGGTGCACATCCATGTATATATTTAAGGCATATCAATCTTGGAAAGTTCCTAATTTCTCTCTTGGCTCAGGGGCCATGACTATCCACCAACATGGTTGACATTGTCAACTGGAATAATGCAGCCGGTAAAGTGTATACATTGCAGGCTGGAGGCAGACTGGTGACGCCTTTGGAGTTGGTTAAGCAAGTTCTGACTACAGATTGGGATGCTGAAAGACTGCCCTATGCACTTCCTCCAGGGCTTGTTTTGGTAAGTTAGATGTCTCCACTGCTGGGCTGAGTTCTACATGCCTTTTGTGTTCCAGATGTTCTCCATATCACACTGACACTAGTTGTGAATTGTGAAGTTGCTAGCATTACACTTCCTGTACATGACAAGGGGGGAAAAGCTTGTCATCCAAGTTAGAAATAGAGAGTATGGCTGAAGTCCAAACATCTTATGTGCACCTCAGGAGCTTCTTGCTGTTTTGTCATCAAGAGGACAATAGTGCAGCAAGGCAAAGGGTTAAAAGACTGCAGTATTGTTAGCCTATCATTAGAGTAACAGATCTAATTCTACTGGTACCAACAACGCTTCTCTTATTGGGTCAAGCGATGGTGCAGATGGTAGGAGAACCAGGTTTTGGTGGTTCGCACACACCATCCATGGTGGGGGCAGTGCAGGCATGGCGCAAGGCAGACCCAGTGACGGCAAATCCAGTGTGGGTTGCTTTGGCTGAAGCTAACCAAGGTGTGGAGAGAGGGCTCCTTCACCTCATGGAATGTGCTGAATCAAGGCATGCGTACAACACTGTATTGGAAGGTTGTTGCACTTCTTCATTTGACAAGGTAACTGTCCTCCACCTGGTCTAGGATTTTCTGCTGTTATGAACAAAATTGGGGTTGTGTTTGTTGCAGTGCCAAGTCCCCCTTGACCTTTTGAGGTTATTCATGGACTATACAGAATGTCATCAGCCCCAGAGCAGGAGCAATGCCTCTTGTATCTATTTCCCACAGTATTACTTGGATATGGACAAGAAGATACAGCTTATCATATATTCTGATACTTGCCTGTGCAGTGGAAGTATTTGTTTGGTGACACTCCAGAGAGGCTAGAGATAGTGGAAGCTCTGCTGGAAACCAGGCAGGCCTTTATCAATGTTCGATCACTTCTCAGGCATGTCGGTGAAGCAGCCAACGTACCTGTAAGTCTCACCCACAGTATTTCTTGATTCTGTGTCAAAACCCTTCTTGTCAAATAATTGAGATGTGGACCAATGGAGGATCAATTGAGGGCTAAAAGTGGTGGAAGATGCCTACATATGCAGCTCATTAACTTTGTCAAGCTATCACCAATGTGCAGATTGAGCCACCGTCACAGACAGCTTTGTTGGATGCAACTATGGACATGAGTGGTGTATTGCTCGCTGGAGTACCTGGTGCAGGTGGGTTTGATGCTGTTTTTGCAGTTGTACTTGGAAACACTGTTCGTGAGCAGGTGGATGCAGAATGGAGCAGAAGAGGGGTGCTAAGTCTATCTGTGCAAGAGGATCCACAAGGAGTCAGCCTAGAGTTATGTGATCCACGCATTGACAGAACATCCTCTTGAATAGAATTTCAGGTTATTGAAACTGGAACTCCACATTTACTACGTCTGGAATCAGATCTGCTATTATCCTGTTCTGATTATTTAACTTAGGAGTGACATTTTATTCGCAAATCAGTTACCCAAAAGAACTGTAGAATCAAAGCTCGATAAAGAAGGGAAAAGAGTACAGAGGGCAACAACTCAACCATCATGATGCTCTTAGCCTGGGGATTGCAAAAGAGGGAACTCAAGTTGCAGAGCCATGTGTTGGGTGACCATCTTGCACAGTTTGGCTATCAAGACCTCTTGGCCAGGAGATGTGAGGCAATCTCCATCTTTTATGATATCCTGGTAATCTTCCCACTTACAGACTCACAGGAAAAACAGTGAAAGAGCTACGACACCACAAGAACTTGTGCAAATAGAATATGTAATCTGCATATTCAATATAGGGTTCAGAATGAATCTATGTACCTATCATAGAATGAGCTGTGGAATATTTCACAACCTGGGTGAGGTGCAAACATGTGTGGAGGGAACTTTACTGTCACACGGTGTGGGTTACATTGCATGCTTTGTATACCAATCCATGCCTGATGAAATGCCTGCTGCATGCCATATATGGATAGCACCATCAGTTGATTCAAGATTTGCCTACCAGACTTACAAGTGCTAGAATGCAAGCAACATAATAAGGGGATGTGAAGGAAGAAGAAAAGCTGTGACGTGACATCATGCACATAAAATGGTGTTACCAAATAATTCTGCAAGCTTTGAGTCATATTGAATGCCAGAATTATCTGTGCCAGACCATTCTGTCATCTTCTAGCTACCCATGGTACTCTATTGCATCATCTAGCTACATTTTGTCCTTTATGCCAGTGACACTACTCCCAAGGATAAATAAACAATGCAATTTGTCGCATATCTGTCAAATTTTCCACAGATTCAAATCCACTGTTTGCATTTCCATTCATTTTGCTCTGATACCCATTTACATAAATGCAAGGAATTAATTTTACAAGAAAAATGTATGTGTTGTATGACAACAAGACTAGCATACAATGTTACAAACATCTACATAGCTTCTGCAGATATTGCAACCTCACGTTTTCATCATGAGATGGTTATGATCAAAACATTTGTGTCCAAGTTGAGCACCTCTGTTTCTGGTTCCAGTGA
>Ga0209208_10012093_pt1 | contig 10984 bp, 3 predicted proteins | sample S1TSphfallax_3_FD_187694 | JGI IMG/M metagenome (GOLD analysis project Ga0209208, IMG submission 187694) | Host-associated microbial communities from peat moss isolated from Minnesota, USA - S1T2_Fd - Sphagnum fallax MG (SPAdes) (version 2) | ecosystem: Host-associated > Plants > Peat moss >... | reverse complement strand
CATCCTCCATTTTCAACCCCATACAAAACAATTGCATCCCTCATCTCCATATAGCAAAATGGATGATATACTTGCAACATCCATCATATACATATTGACCTAAAGTGGAGTGCTAGGGAAGTAAAAATTACTCAAAAATTAGGAAACTTTTGTAAGGATATGTTAAAAGGATTTGAAGAGTCCAAAGGCTGAAGCAAGCAAGTGTATCAACTTCTTTTATTAAAAATTCCAAATGGAAACATATTTCCATCCCACAAGATTTGATGATTGAATTGGAGGTGTGAGTTATGGAATGTAGGTTTGTACTGTACTCTCTCATATCTTCATCAAATTTGGGAGTGGAGTTTATTGGTGTACAGTTCTGACTTGTGTATGGAGTAGGGGCTACCAACCCCACAACACCCTTTTCATTTTTCATACATTGGTGACCTTTATATTAGGGTTATGAGTATAGGGCATGAGTAGCCCAAAAAGGTACTCTTTTACATATTTGAAGACTCTATAATATATAAAAATTCAACATTTTATTCACTTTATTTTCAGTCATATGCAATGTTTTTATCTTTCAATTTTTTGGATGAAGGCAACAAACTGGAGATCGTCAATGAGAAGCTTAAGCCAGATTTGGCTACAGGCCAGATATGAACATAATTTTTGTATGAATCCTTTCGTATTTTGGCTACTTGCTAGAACACATTGAGGAAATCTGGCGATTTTATATCTATCCATGAAGGAAGGTAGTTTGTTTTGTTTTGTTTTGTAATTATGAGATCCACCAAACCTGGATGCTTGAGATCGTGTTCTTGGTGTCTTTGGAAAGCTCTTGACGAGGAGGGCTGCATGGTCTGGGTTCCATGACGTTTGGACCTGGTGATGCAAAGGTTCTTGAATATTGAATGATTTCTTCACTGAAAATTAAATTAAATTAAATGGTAGCTGAAAATTTTAGAGGAATTGGAATGTGCTTTTGGTGTTGGTGGAAAGATCTTGATGAGCAAGATTTAATGGAATTTATTTGGTAAGATTTGGATCCAGAATGTGGGAGATGTTGATTTTTAAGTGATTTCTGCTGCTGAAAATTCAAATAAATTCCAAAAAGCCAGGTTTTGGAAGGAAAAATCAGTTGAGAACGTGGTAACACTAGAAGGCTTACCAGTCGATTCAAGCATGATTTCCTTTCATATTTGGCTGTTCAAAAAATCAATACATACATTGTAAAACAATGTTCACATGTTGAGTTTCCCTATTTTGGAATGGGTTCACACTTGGGCCAACGGCACAGGCCACACTAGTACATAGTGAACTGGCCACTGGCATTGTCACCTTCTTTAAAGTGACGCCTAATTTATTTTCAACACTAGATCTGACTTTGGTAACCAATTCTGAGACCCAAAACTGGGTTTTGGGTTCCCTTTATGTGTGGAACCAGAACTAAGAGTTTTGAAAAAAATACTACAACAAGGGCCTAACCAGAGGATGGTAATTGGCAGTGGACTACCAATTCTAGTCTTGGTTATCTAGAACCAGATCAAAACTACCTCCGTTTCTTATTAGGAACTAGACCCAGAACTGGATTCCAGGTTCCCATTTTGTGGGAAACTGGAACCAGATCTGGAACTGTTTTGATTTTATTGTTGAACCCAAAAACCCGAGGTTCTTCATAAAAGTCAAGAACCACCCAACACTAGTTTTTGCCATTGTATTATCAGTGTAAGTGTTGATTTGCCTAAGGCCTCAATTTCACAGCTGATCTGAAGTGCTCCGTAGTCCTTCTCCAGGCCTTTGTCGAACTGACCATAGAATTTTAGGCCTTTGTGTGTGTGTTTGTGTGTGTGTGTGTGTGTGTGTGTTTGTGTGTGTGGATTCCAGAACTGATTTTGGGTTAGCCTGTCAGCTCACAATTGTGAGGAGCCAGAAGCAACCATGTCAATGAGCAGGTCATGTACTATGGAACTAACCCTATCAGCTTATTCCACCCAGGAATGGGTCAAGCCCAGCAGCAAGGATAGCCACCATTCCACAAAGGTGGCAATGGGCTCTTCCAGGGCCTATTTAGAAGCCTAACCTTGTTTTGAAACCAACTATTTGCATTTCAATTGCATTGTATCAGTCTATATATATAAAGACATTGGTAATATAAACAAGGGGAGCCAATAAAGGGGTATGGCATTATACTTCCCCCTTTGAATTTCATGTTTTGTGCATAAGAAAGCATTTGGCATATTTTACAATCTCCTAGGGAGATTCAAACACCACTGCAAGGAAGTAAGATCTAGTTATTATTGTTAGCTTACCTCTTACTGCTTGGAAGCAAGCAATGTTTTTTTTATGACAAAAAATTGTTTACTTTTTCTAATTTTTTTGAGCTGGGCATTTGTATGCTTTGAATGAAAAATGAAAATTTCATCTAAAACTTATCATGGCAAAGGATGGCATTGGTACCTCACATTGTACTATGTCACCTTCAAAGCGACACCCTCAATTTGGACAGAGCTTACAAGAGGTGAATGCTCCAAATTGGTCACTAAATCAATGAACTTGTATAAGTACATTCGATTCTAAACCCAATATTGTTTAAGTTTATAAATTGCAAGTTTATATTTTTGAGTAAGTGAGTTGAAGTTTTCAATTATGTTCATTTTCTTGAAGCTTGTTAATGACATTGTAAGTTGTTGAATTCTTGCAAATTATGAATAATGATCCTTGAATGACATCGTCAAGGTTTACATTGTGGTTTAAAAGTTTTGCAAGTTTTTTAAATCGAGAATCTGAGATCATGAAAATGCCTCCTCTTTGGCAACCACCAAACCAAGTTCAAGTATTTTAATTCTTCTTGTAACCCTATTGATTATAGCCTACTTGTGATGCTTTGTGACGCAAATTCAAGTGACAATAACGTAACCACATACACCTTACAAAACCTTGTAAGGTCTTCATGTGCATTGCCTACTGAAAATGTTATGTTAGTCATTTGTCTTAACAATTCCATAGGTACAAACTCATAGTTTTCCCCATTGGGTTCACCTATAAATTCTATTGGGTGAAAGCATATTAAGTCCATCCCATTTTTTGTGATGAATCATATTGATACACAATACATCAATTAAATCTATAATCATTTAGAAGTTCACAATTTTTGATTGGAAATCCAATCCAAAAATGTGTTTATTGTAATTTTTTTAGCAATAAATGGATAATAATATTTTTTTTTAGGAAAAAAAACCCATTACCATAAGAAAAATAAGAAATTTTGTAGTTGGACATGACATTATTTTTTCATTTTTCATTTTTGGGTAATGTTTCATGAACCACAAACATGAAGCCTTATGGTTAATGAAAAAATGTAAGTTAAATATTGTATGTACATTGATTTTATTCAATCCTTTTCATTTAACTATTGAATCAATATTAACTTTGTGTCAAAATGAACTTTGAGTTTGAAAATGTTGTCATGCAAATTCTAATTTTTTTGCTTGTGTTTTAAAAGTCAAAGAATGTCATCAAGACTTTAGCATATTACATAGTATGATACTTGTTATACCTCACTTTTTTTGATGAAAAACGATTCATCTTTAATGTGTTTTCACCTTGTTGTTAATAAGTCTCCAATATTTATGACTTCTTTTCTTATACATGGTGATTGTGTGTTCCCACCAAAATCCAAGAAGCAACAATCATGATATGAGTTTATTTGGAAATTTTTTATTTCATGGGCGATGAAGTTACCTTGGGTTGAACTACAAATTGGATCTTATGGACATGCGTATATTGTTAGGTACAAAGTTTGTTTATATATGGAACATAAGAACAAAATATTAACACTTAATTGGGATTCATTCCAAATATATGTGAGTTGTAAGAAAATAGAAAAAGTTTGAGTGGGGTGAAAAAGGGGTGCATGGATTATGAACATGACAAAAATGAGGTTGTTTATGCCTCCAAGGGTAATGAGGTCAATGTTGCAATTGGTTGTTAATGAGGTGGTGGGGGAAAATGTAAGAAGCTTGTACAATTTTCCACCTTGTTCCACACCATGCAACATGGTAGGTTGATGTTGGAATATGAGGCTCACAAAAAGCTCTTTGATTTTTTGAATGTGGAATACAACCCCAAAATGCATTGGAAAAATTCAATGAAATGAACTATGGTTCAACCCACACAAAATTGTGTTGGATGCCACCATAGTTGTTGTGGTAGCAACCTAATACCTTTCTTTAACTCGTGATGAGGTGAACACTATCAACAACCAAAGTTGGTTGTCTATTCATGTCTATGTGGTGTAGAATTGATTATGTGTACCAATTATCTATTCCGTTGAACACACAATGGTTAGATCAAGTGCTAACAACTTGACATTTGTGCTTATGCAAGCCCTATTGAACCAAGGTGATTTATCCAAAAAGTTGATTAATAAAAAACTCATACAAGGATTTTGTATTTAAGATATCAAATCAAGGATTACAAAACAAATTTTTGAATGGTAGAGCCCCCACTCCATATTCTCCACATTGTACAATTATTTCTAAGAAGCCTTAAACACAATTTGGGATTTCCCAAGCTTGCCAAGGTAATGGAAACAAAAGATGTTAAGATTTTAAAGAATGTGAAGATTAATTGAATTTATGTGTTGTCTTTCAACAAGACATGCTATGTTTAAATACGCAACATTGTTAATGAAAACGGGCATTGATGGACTAAACAATTACAAAGCAAAAGCAAATTTTGATCTCTTTCATGATGTCCAAATTATGTTGGGGTTTGTTACCATACCCCCTTTGTTGTGCTCAGTCAATTCACAATTTGATTAAATTTTACCAATTGAAGGATGTGTTCAAATTTGTTGATTTTGAAGGATGTTTAATAAGGTGAAATCTAATATTTTATACAAACATGAACACCAAGTTCAAGTATAATTCTTTTGAAGGTTACTAGTCCAACTAAATGCCATGCATGAATCAATTATCATATGTTGGTTGACAAATTTGAACACTCAAATGAAGCATTTGACATGTGATGTGAATCATCAACACATATGGGCAACTCAAATAAATTTGTAAATAGATGAAATATTATTTGTGACACAAGAAATGTGTGTTGTAACCATGGCACTTCTAGAGGTAGAGTGTGCGGGTATGTTTTAAACCTTAACCCTTGTTTGCATTTTCATTTTCTATACATGCATTGTAATTTATGGTTGTGATATTTTTTTGTTGACTTGGTGGGTGTGTTTGTGTTTGAACTTTGGAGGAACTAATGAATGCCTTGTTGCAAAATTGCAAGCACTATTACATATGTGTGCTTTTAAATTTTTTATGATTGATTTTTGAATTATAACAAATAGGGGACAAAATTGTCCTTAGTTAGATCAAACCAATCATTCATGCCAAAAATTTGATTACCTTTTTTATTGGAATCATTGGAACTACTAGTTCACATGGCAATATTAATTTAATTTTAAAATTATGCATATATTAGTGCATATATATAATAATAATAACAATATTGATAGTATATTTTTTTCAAATTAAATTACAAATGAATCCAAAATCACATTAGACATGTAACTCCATTATAAAAATAATAAAAATTTCAGGTTTTATGAACTTATAATAGGTCATCATGATGATGTCACTAACACACATGTCCAAAGTGGGGTTTGAATCTTCACCTCTTCAACCACAACCTAGGGCCTTTACCATCTAACCAGTATTTCGTGTGATGATATAAATTATTATTGCAAAATTTATAAAATTTATATTATATAATATTGTGCAATATAACCTTATTATATAATTAGATCATTTCATAATGAAGTGGTTTGTGCATGTACATATTTAATATCATTATTCAATTTGATTCATTTTAAACTTGATAATTACATTGAAATTTAAGTTTTTATTAATTGAAAAATGTAAAATGATTACATTCCTTTTTAATATCTTGGAATAAATTTATTTATTTAAATTAAATTTATAAATAAAAAATTAATTGATAAAACACTAAATTAATTTTTATAGCTTGATTTAGGGAAAAAATCAAGTGTAAAATTTTTCAAAATTTCAAAATTCCAACATTTTCACAATGAAATTAATTTCACTTAGGTTTTTAATCATGAAAATTCACATGTCCTTATTTTTAAAAATAAATTATTTTTTTATAGTTTTCACTTTCAAGTTTTAAAAAATAATAACTCAAGTTTCATATATACATTAGTTATGTTTTTTTTACTAAATTAAACTACATAAGTTCAATTTGCAAAGGGTGGTTAGTTTTTTAGTTTTATTTAGGGGTTATTTTAGTTAGAACAACAAATTGGTAACTTTTTAAATTACTAGGAATGGATTTATTCATTTTTTCCACTAACAATGGAAGTAATGCATATTAGTTTAACTAGTGCTTAGAACTTGGTTAGTTTGCCAACTAGTTGCCCCATTAGTATGAGCTAATTTAGAGGGGAATTTGGAGGGAGGGGAATTGGTTAATTTTTAAAAGAAAGAAGTGGGAAATAAAGGAAGGACTTTAGGGATTTAAGGAAGGGGTGTGGTCCCTTTTGGCTCTTTATCTTTAGTTAGATTTAATTTTCATTTATCCCATCCTCTCTCCCCTTTCTCTTCTTTTGGACTTTTTTCTTCATTTTTCTTCTAATATTGTAGCACATGGAGGGCAACATGTTGTATTTCTTTTGGCCATGAAGGCATAATGGGGGGAAAAAAAAAATTATAAAGATTTCCAAATACATGTTTTGGGTGTATCTGCATGTGTTCGTAGGGTAAAGATGTGGAAAGAAACTACCACCATGGATACAATTAAGAGGAGACCAACAAAGGGGTAATGGACAAAAGATACGACAAGATTGTTTTCCTTGTGTTTTTAAGTTTTCTCTCTAGATGTTTTTTCCATGTCACAACATCAAAGTGATAATTTTACTACATGTCAAAATTATTGCCCTTATTACCATCTTCTTTTGTTTTTTTTCTTTTTTCTTTTCCTTTGCTTATAAAGGTAACTTTGTTGTGAATAGAATACCACCATTAAGAGTTATAATTATTTATTTGAAAAATTATTCTCTAGGTGTGTTTCTGAGTAATTATAAAACAATTATATTAATTTAATTCCATGTGGGTGCCACATATTTATGTGTGCAACATAATGTTTATAACAAGGTTTATAAAAAAATGAAAATAAACATACCTAGTTTTGATTTTAATCAAATTGAAAATCTAATCAATCATTTTAGACAAATGGACTTGACTTAATCATGATGTTAGTAATAGAAAATTCATGTTTTTGTAGTAATGAAAGAGTTCATGGGATTATGGACATTTTGGGTGTGTTCTACCCACAATATGGTTCCTATCATATGTAGAGAAATGCTTTTGAAAACATTTGAAGGTGGTAAAAGCAACTTGTTGCCATGCTGAGAAGTGGGCATTATGTTTGGGGTACCTAAAGTGATATCATGAACTTTTTTGGACATTCAATAATCCATGTTTAAGCTTGTCATGAAATCCAATGCTTTGGATGCCATTGATAAACTTGTAGATATGAATCCTCTCACACAATTTTAACACATTTTTTCAATCAACATAATGTTTTCTTGTTCTTTTCCAACATATTTCAAATTAGTAGATATTGACATGGTCCAAGTCCTTGGGAACATGGAAGACGAATGTTGCTTCAATTCCTTCATTATCTACAAATTAAAATTACATAATCAATTCATTAACAACTTAGGTATAATAGTTAGAACGTTCTCCCAATTTTGTTTCACCCTTCACAAATTTCCATATGTAGATGTATATGAATAGTGGCATGGAAAATACCTTTAGTGTTTAGTGTGGGGTGGGAACTTATTTGATTAAGCCTTTTAGTTATGCAAATTTTTGATGCAAAAGTTAGAATTTTTTTTTCTTAGGTTATCACAATTAGTGTTTATTATTATTTTTTGTGTAAATGAATCCTAACGGATATCATTTCTAATTTATGATTTCCCCTTCTACAATTTACAAGCTTTGATGGTTTTTGTGAGATGACATTGTGATTATAGCTTGTATGTGTTATTTTCATTTAACTTTTGCTAAGTTATGTTATAATTGACAATTTGAAAGGTTCAATCCCCTCACAAGTGATAACTCAATTTTTGGGTATGTTCATGGTTTTAGTTTGGTGTATGAACATTATGCAATTGTATGTTTTTTGGGTTATAGATCATGATTCATGCATGGTCCATGTTCAAGATTGAATCTTGAAATATATCTTCATTTCCAAAAAAATTTAAACTCTAGAGCTACAGTCTATATTGTTTAAAGGAAGGTAGTTTAAGTTTCTCCTATTAGGCATTCATAGTAGCCAAAAACCTACCAATACTTTAACAATTGATAGCCAAAATCAATCACCTTGAAAAATAAAATGTAACATTTAATTGAACTACATTCCCCTATCCAAAAATGGCCAAAAGTTTATTCATAAAAAAATCTCTTAACTAGTTTGATTTCCAAGTCATTCCAACCAATTGACAATTCAACACTAGTGTTAAAATAAAAGCCATACGTGCTATTTTTCCAAAAAAACAAAAACAATTGTTTAAAACAAATACATTTGATTGATTGATTTTATTTTTGACTTTTCAAGCTTTTCTTCAAACCATATAGTAAAATTGCAAATGTTCCATAGTCCATTTTCAAGCACCCATACAATGGGTGTTTAATATTCTCCCAAAAAAAGGTTGCATGTCAAATGCAAAAAAAAATTGATTTCAAATAGAAAAATCCTAAAAAATAAGGAATATGGATTTTTGCCCTAGGATATGTTTTAGTTTGGAAAATGGGTGCCTCCTTAAAACTAAAATATTGGTCAACACAACTATGAAATAACCAATCTTGGGTGATTAATTTATTTTTGTTATAAAATCCAACTTTCAATTTTTGAACATTTCCACAATCAAATAATCTCCAATTTTGAGTTTTTGAAAATTTTGGAATAATTGCTAGGATTTGTGAAAGAAGTGGCAAAAAATATCAAGGGCTGGTTATTTTTATTAGTTTTTTTATTTTTCTAGTAAATTGGTTTTGGGGTCAAACTTGGTTCTTTGATTTTTTGAGAATTGTCAGTCAAAGGTCCATATATTTGATGCTTACTTGTTGATTTTTTTAATTTTCGTAATAAAGAATTGTCCAACACTTGAAACAACCATAGAAATGGTTACAAATTTGGAGGAGTTTGTAGTTTTGGTAGATTTTATCATATTCTTATATAACTTACATTTAATTGACCATGTTTCATGGACCACACCTTGAAAAATGAAAGCATGTATTGTTACATTGTGTTGAACAATGTAGCATGTGTGGTTGGCCCAAGTGTAAATTAGTTACCCAATTTTTTTTTCTTCCAACATCATTGTTTGTAATTTAATTGAATTATTAATGACAAAACTACTCAAAATTCAATATCTTTCTCACCTTAGGTTTAAAATTTTCCAAATTGCCTTCATTGAATCTTATTCATTGAGGGTTATCCAAAAATATGAAAAGGGTGACAAAGGCATTGTGGTTTGGGAGATCTCAATGTGACAAAAAAAACAAACAAACAATCTTCCTTCATAAATAAATATCAATGGATACTATTTGTTTTTAAAAGATCTTATCTTATGGATAATGGAATGCTAACTTTGAAATTTACTAACCTAATAAAGGTTTTGTATAAATGGTTGTATTACCTATATGAAGAAATAAAAAAAATCCAAAGGTGCACAATATTTTAATGACATTAAGAATCATGAATATGAGGTATTTGTGTATTTGGATACAATACTCCAAATGTTTATAATGAAATCATCAATGCAAACACTTTAACATGTGGTTCAAAAATTTTGTATTATAACTTTCAAAAATATGCTTTTAGTGGTTCATCACAAGGTGCAAGAATCTGAAAGTTGAAAAACATGATGTAAACATATAATGTAAACAAATGTTAAAGATATTTTATACAAGGATCTCAACCACCAAACTTTTTTTGTGCAAGAATTGACATTGTTGTGAACTTTTAATTTTTTTTGTTCCAAATTCAATGATTTTTGGGAATGTTTTTGCTAAAATTTGAAATTTTTAATGAAAATACAAAATTTCCATACATTGTTTAATCAGGTATTAAAAAATATTTAAGAAAATAATTCCTTTCATTTTTTTAATAGTAAAATTTGGATATATCAATTTATAGATGATTGCTACCTCGGCCACATCATAAAATTGAAAAAATTAGCATTGTCAACTTGTGGTTTGAAAGAATCATTTGATGTTGAACAAATGGTAGTCATCCATAACATAACAAGATGGAATGATTCTTCAATATAGAAAACGTATGAAACATAATGGTTTGGCATCATTTTATATTTTAAACTAGGTACTTAGTTCAAACTATGGTGAAATTTTCATAAAATTTAAAGTCCTCATTTATGGTAGGTTTTAAGAAAAAAATTGCCACAATGAAAAAAATTGTACAAAAGAAAAAACACATATCAATGTCAATTATTAATTTTTACGTGTCATTTTTTTCTTTTTGTAAAATAATTGTTGGGTTCTTGCCCATTGCATCTACCTAAATACCATATATATTTAAAATTCAAGGCCATATGCCTTTCTAATTTTACTATTATTCGTGCATTTTATGAAGACCTTTTTTTTTTAGAATTCATGGATTTTGTTCCAACGCATCCAATTTTTTTTGTTAATATCAACTCCATAATAATTGTTTTTTAATAATTAGTTCCATTGCTAGAAATCATCCAAAATTTTGCATTTATTTTTGTTAAACCCCAACAATATGTCAATTGACACCAACTCACCCACGAATCCTATGGATCGTTTCCATTACCACTTTACTAAAACAAACCCAAAATATTGTTGTCATAACTTTTGACAACAAACATTTTCACAAATACACATACATGTAAATTTCAAATTTACACACCTCGCACATGCCATAATCA
>Ga0209208_10012091_pt1 | contig 10985 bp, 8 predicted proteins | sample S1TSphfallax_3_FD_187694 | JGI IMG/M metagenome (GOLD analysis project Ga0209208, IMG submission 187694) | Host-associated microbial communities from peat moss isolated from Minnesota, USA - S1T2_Fd - Sphagnum fallax MG (SPAdes) (version 2) | ecosystem: Host-associated > Plants > Peat moss >... | reverse complement strand
TTTTTGGGGGGGGGGGGGGGGGGGGGGGGGTTGAACTTAGGCCCCAAAAACACGAAACATAATAATAATAATATACTAGACAGCATTTATTATGTAAAGCCCAGTTCCCAAAACCTGGGGAAATGCATCATCATGAAAATTCCCACCAATTGGAAGTAAACACTGACTGGACTGATGGGGTTTCAGAGCTTCATTTCATATTCTTTCACAAAACACTAAACAATCAGGGGAAAATAAATTGAATAAAAAAATTTAAAACCTCATTTTAAATTAAAATTTTATAAAAAAAAAACTCTTGGCCTTTTCCCTAGAATCTGACTGACAGAATAAATAAATAAATAAATAAATAAATAAATAAATTGGGGAGAAAAAATAAAGAAAAAAATATATTTTAAATTAATTTATAAAAAAAAAACTCTTGGCCTTTTCCATAGAATCTGACCAATAGAAAACAAAAATGGCAGCAGATTCAAGCAACTGGAATTGGAGTGAAGTTAGTAAGGTCACAGTTTAGTCATATCTTTTGCTTTTTTTTTAAAAAAATAATTTAAAAAAATTATAGTATAAAAACCTTATTCAACCTTTCAGTTGCATTTTGCTCTAATTAATTACTTACTTACTTAGTATAGGGTAACACCCCAAGGCCACCATTGTGAGGTGGGCCTGAATTCGGGTAATGCCCATGGCCCCTCATCATGTGTTACATACGGTGTGGCAAATCAAGGATTTTTTTATAAAAAAAATTAATCCCAAGATAGACACAAGGAAATGTTTAAAAAAAAGAAAAAAGTGAGGTATTTCAAATGGTCATCTGTTTGATATTATTATTATTATTATTATTATTTAAAAAAATCCCCAGATGTTATATAAATTGTCAGTTTGTTTGATTTTTTAAATTTTTTTAAAAAAAATTTCTTTTTTTCTTTTGGCTTTCTGAGGATTTTGTTGGGTTGATTGGAGTTTTAGGAGTCCTAATAAGATAGCTAAAACAAAAGCTTGATTGATTTTACAGCAATCAAAAGTAGGTAATCGGGGTCTCTGTGATTCTCAAACAACTGTTGTGTTCTGACTGCTTCCGAACATTCTGCCTCACCGCCCACTGAGTGAAAAAGAAAAAAAGGGTTGGGAGACCGTGTTAAGATGGGCGGGGCCTGGGGGGGGGAGTTGGGGTAGTAGTATGGTCGGTCATGGTGAATTTCAACATGTGCGCCTGTATCTGTGTCTATATGTGTGTGTGTAGCTTTGTGGCTTTACTTTACCATCATGAGTTGCAAAGCTTGTAAGGTAATAATAATAATAATAATAATAATAATGTTCTCCAAATCAATCCAAGAACAGAGTGGTAAACCCTGTCATGTTACAAACACTTGAAAGTCCTCTCCTCATAAATAATTTAATTTTCTTTCAGAAGTCAGTGGTTTTTTTTTTTGCTCCCTCTTTTTAAAATTAAAAAATTATTTAAAAAAAATTCAGTTCTCTTTTTTTTTTTGAAATTTTTAAGAAATTCTCATTATTTACATGTGCTCAATAATAATAAGCAACGAAAATTGATGAGCTAAAATGGCACACAACAACACCCATTTGATTTTTATTTTTTTTAAATTCTTTTTGGCCGTGTTTGCAAAAGTGACAAAATAAATGGTTACTACATCATCTTTTTAAACCTTTCAATAGCTTCTTCTTCTTCTTCTATCAATGAGAGTCAAATTAATTATTGCTCCATCTACAATACCAATCAATCTATGATTATATCTCGGCCCTCCCAGCCCTCAGACACTATAATGAAATAGATACCTTTCGGATATCCATGATTGACTCCGCTCCACTCGGCACATATGAGAGAGTCCAGAACCGTGTAGTCATGTGGATCATGGCCGTAATAACCGTGACCCATGATGGTATGTGTGCCCTAGAACCATGTAATCAATCAATCATGTGGGTCATGCACATAGTAACCATGACCCAATATGTATGTGTGCCCTAGAACCATGGGGTCATGGGTGGGTCATGCCTATAATAACCATCACCCCTGCCTATATATGACCCAACAATCATGACCATAGTTGAGCATGATCCTTTTGCTCATTCCACATGACATGAAAATGTGATGAAATAAATGCATTGCGCTTTTGGTGGGCCTTGCCCAATTGCATTTTTTTTCTCATAGCAATGAATTCTTTTTATTTGCTGCCTTTAGAAAATAATAATAATAATGATAATAAATAATTTTAATTTTTTAAAAAAAATGTGTGGGTGCTGTTCTGCCTATATCAACCCAGAAACAGAAATTATTTAGTTAAATAATTAAGGGAACTTAATTTCATTAGCCAATTAAGGAAACTCAACTATCCACATTTTCAGTAAATCACATCACCCAATGCCAATTAGGGTATACTATTTAAAGCAAATTTGTTATATCAAAATAACATGTAAATTGACTCCTTTCTACTACATGTTGCTTTTGGATTGAGACCAAATGCCATGGAAAAAAAAAAAAGAAAAAGAAAGGAGGGGAAAAATAGAAAGTCATGTTGCCAACTTCTTAGTGAAAATTGAAGCATACTCAAAGACTATTTTTTTTTTTTAATAAGCTGAAGGATTTTTCTTCAGAAAAGTTATATGAATTACCTTTTAAATTTTGTGAAAAAGTAAAGAACAAAAGACTTCCAAATGGGTTTGGTGCATACATGAGTAAGTGGTGTGATTCCCAAACCTTTTTTTTTTTTTCAGTATTTCTACTTGGGTTTTAATTTTCTTGAATCATACATGTTTCTATTTGGGAAATCATTCCAAATTAACAAATGAAAAATGTTCATATAACCCTTGTGGAAGAAAAGATCGATGGATTACTTTCATTTATAATGGATGAAATTCATTAATGAACCACAAATTAGAAATTGAAAATAACATCAGTTATGTTATGATTTTTATATGTTTTTATTTGACTTTAAATGATTTTTCAATTTTCTTTCAATACCTTTGTGCTCAAGTTTTTCTTTTGGTTTTAGAACATGTTTTATCACATTGGTTTTCACTAGTTGTTATATTTTTATTATTGTTGTGTTGTGCAAGATCCAATGTCTTGTGTTACCCAATTTCTCTTCAATGTTTCAAAATGTACCATGGAAACTTGAACTCTTAATGGCCTTTTTTGGCATGTTGAATTCGGCTTGCCAAGTGGTATCAAGTTTTTAAATTCCTCAATACAAACACATACCATATACTTTTCAAACCTTGGGCTTAGCATTAGGTCAAAGTATTGAGTGTGAGAAGTTAGAACCTATTTTGTTATAGTCTTTGACAAGAAGAGCTTTCCAATGCCTTGTGAAACTCTCAAATTTCAGATCATATTCTCTTCAAATCATGTTATGCATGTGCATTAACACATTGGAACACTTTTGGACACCTTTATCCAAAAATTTCAAACTTAGAATTCAAGAAACAATAGATTGCAATTCAATGTGTAGATTCAAGATCAATGAACTTCGTTCATTATGGATGTGTTATACTTTTAGCTTCTACATTTGTGTTTGATCCATGGTGTGGGTTATCTATATTAAGAACCAAGGTGTTGGTGTTGCAAATGGTTACTATGGATAGATGTCATAATTATGAAAATGGAAAAAAATTCTTATGGGCATGTGTTGAATAATGCCACACTTCTCAACCGTCTTACATGTGCACGGTATATGCTATAAAATGCAAACAATAAATATTCTTCAAAACAATATTATTCCTTAAATCACACATATTCTTTATTTTACTGATATGTACAAGTGAAAGCAAATTGTAATGAACAAAAAATGTTGTCACAAATATTATTTCTTAGTCTTTTTATTATTTTGAACATGATTAAGCCAATATTAAAAAGAATTTTCATCAGTTGTACTCATATTGATGAAATAGTTTGAAACTCAAATTGTCAAAACTACATTTTTCAATTATTATCAAATGATTACATAATGTAATTGTGAAAATTTGTACCAATATATTACAAAATGAGAATATAATTTTAAAAACCACTAAAATGATTACATAAATTTATCAAATGTCTATACACAATATTGAGTAATAAGATTATTTACACATACTTTTCAAAAGAAAAAATTGAAAAACACCGAGGTGATTGCAAAATATGGTGGTTCACTTTTGGTGTTGCAATAATAATTTCTTATAGATACATCTTCTATAATTTTTTAATTTCAGATTATTTGATCTTAAATTTGTCCATCGGCACTTGGTTAGGATTCATAAATTCATAACTTGATTATGATGAAAGATATAAACATTTTAAAGTTTTGAAACTTGAATATTTTGATTATGACAATGTGAAGCCCTTCAAAAATGAGTTTTCCTTACAATAGGTTTCAAGTGTTTGGAATATATTTTTCTATATGAATGAAAAATGTACTTTTTGTTTGTAACATAGTAAAACATGTTTTAAACATTCTTTGAATGAGCCATAGAAATGATTAAAAAAAGTAAGAGGTCATGGTTGTATTTAATGTTTACTTTTTGCAAATTGGGATAATGACGCCAAATTTGAAAAGTAGAGTGAAAATAGTTTGAAAAAATAATAAGTGTAACATCTTAAACTTTCAAAAAAAATTCATGTCACACTATATACATTCATGTAGTTTAGACCTTAATTTTCAAAGAATGTGTTCTATTTTTTAACCTCCAAAATTGAAAACTTTGTTTCTTTGCATTTCAAGGATGTTTTTTTAGGTTTAAAGTTAAGATGCTTATGCCTTGAAGGCATTTATTTACTTTTTTTATCAAAGTACATTCACTTGTAATAGTAAAATTTTGAAAGTTCAAAAAATAGTCGAATTTTGTCATTGCAATGTTACAAAATTAAAATATTGGCATTGAATTCCACTCCAAATGATTTTAGTGGCTAACTACGTGTCACAATATGAAATAACAAGTTCATATACTAAAACCTTACCTTTTAAAAAAGAATAAATATCTAGTTATCTAATCACATTCACAATCATAAAACCTAGTATTGTTCCTTTATTTAAGCGTTATAAAAATCATTTTGCTTTGCAATCATTTTTTAATATACAGTAAATCCCCTTCATAATCATCCCCATTCTAGTCACATTCTTGTTTGTGTTAAACAATTTTGGGTTAAGAAACACCATTCTTTATAATCACTATCCATTTGTTAGTAGCACAAACTATTTCCAAAACTATAATGGGGGAAATTTAAGATAAATATTAGGGTTTTGTAAAATGGTGAAAATCTTTTAAGGTTTATTACACAAAACAAAAAGGGCCTAGTCCTTACTATAATCTCTTTTTACCCTATATTTTGATGCCCATAAAAAATAATGAATCAAAAGTTGTCAAAAGTTTTAGAAGGATTATATTTTAGACAATTACAATTTTAAATTCCATCATAATCATACATAATCATACATGAATGTGTCTTTACATGATAAAAAAGATTACGTTAAAAAGATAGAAAAGGGTGACGTTGTGACAAGATTTTATTGCAACTTAAAAAATTTGCACCCAAATGTAGTTTGGCAATGTTAGTGTGGCTTTGTGTTCAAGTTGTCCAAACTAACAACAATGAATTTAGTTGAAGAGAAAAAAAACTTTCTAATGTAGACAAGCAAAATATATGTGAACTTGCCAAAAAAGTAGAAATTTTTAATTAAATAATAATAAATGACAAGGTACACAAGCTAATAGTTAAAGAGTTCAAACTCAATGTAAAAGGTAGAAATCACAACCTTTTTCAAGTCTAATAATGCATAGTAGAGCTAAGAATAAGTCGCATAGGAAATTTAATCAATTGACACCTTTATTCTAGCTTAAAAATGTTGTTTTGTAAATTCTTTTTTTGGGCCTATAGTCACAATCTTGTAAGGGTTTATATGGAATGTGACTATACACATTTAAATCACAATTCATTTGTGTCAAACAAAAAAAGTGGTCACCAAAGGTGAGATTATAAAGGGGGTTTACTATATTTAAAATTAGTGAATGAGTTTTTTTTACATATGTTAAGAGTATTGGGCCCCAATAGTCCACTAGTTGTGTGATTGTCATCAATGAATAAATATATTTTTTGAAAATGTTTGTGTTTTGTGGTGGAGTTGAAAAATGGTCAAATTGTACCAAAATACATGTATTATATCATGATTCATTGTCCTATATTATAAATTAAATATTTTTTTATACATCATTTACATGTGAAAACTGATTTTTGAGATTTAAACATATTAGTAAAATTGAAAGCATGTTGTGTGTGTATATTCAATTGGGTATTTTGTGTTGAATTATTCACAATAGACAAATTTACCATCTAGTTTAAAATTTTGATTTTGGGTTTATTTTTTAGGTCCATTTATTTTTAGTTTTTTGTAAATTCTTATAAGTTCAATAGAGGGTATGATATCATACTTCCACCCATTTTGATGCTACTATCTTGTTTGTATATACACAATACATGATAAAAGTGAAGACATTCATTTTTTGTGTCTATTTATCATGCTTGCACCTACATATTTTTGTGATGAAAATATTTGATATCCAATTTTTGGGAAATTGTGTATGAAAATTTCCAATTTTGGATTATGGGATAATTAATTTTAAAAAATATAAATTTAAATAGAATGTGGTTTACCTTTGGAGAATATATTTAAAGCTTAAACATTATTAGTAACCATATTTTGTAATTCCAAAGTCTTCAATCATATTGACTTGTTTGTTTAGGTTTGAAAATGCATTGAAGTTGACAAATTGAAACATCAATGTTTGGCAGTTTACATATTTAATGAGCTTTTAGCATATATTATCCACATGGTGAAGCTTCAAATCATAGTAAAGAGAAGGTAATTTTATTTGTGTAACAATATGTTGTGGCAATTTTGATCTTTGGAGATCAACCATGTTTTTGGCTAAAATGATCACTTTTGTTGTTAATCAAACATTTTGGGGTGTGGCTTTGTTTATTGAGCAAGAATGATAAGGACTTGATTTTTCAACAAATTCTTGGGTTGGACCATGCATGTGTTAGAATCATCAAGTTGAATATTTAGGATGATTGAATGTGTGGTGGAGTAGTCCTAAATTGGTTTACTAGTAATGTGCATGTTGAAGTTTTAAAGGTTTTTTATTTTTTGTTTACTCAAATGTCATGCACTACAAAGAAAATTAATTAATATTGACTACATTTGTTATGAGCTATAAAAATGATGTACTAGTTAGTCATGGTTAGTAAAACATGACATCCATAATTAAACATATACAATCTACACATGACATAAATGATGGGATCATTTAGACTACATAGTCCAAGGACATGCATAAAAACCATGTTTTGGCATAATGGTTGTTGATTTGTGCCACATTTAATGGGCTTGCAAGTGTATGCACTTGTCACATTTGATATGTTTTTGAAGGGCTTGTAGGGAAGTGGGTTTTGTTGTTATATCCAACTTTTCAAGTGCCTTCTCTTTTTGGTTACACATCATATTGATTCATCTATTTATGTTCATTTTGTTATCTTTGAAAATTTTGGAACAAATTGAACCCAATAAAACTTTTTAAAAATCACATTTCACCTTGAAACATCCTATAGTGATTAGTTCAAATTGTTATCTATTAATCATTCAATATGTTAATCAATATGAGTTCATGTCTAATTCGTTAAAATATTTTTCAAAAGTTTCCAACTTTTTGTTAACTAGTTCTGGATGGCATATTCTTGCTTTGGGTACAACCAAAATACCACAACAATAACCAATAAAATTTAGAATTAACTTGTATCATCCATTTTTTGACCCTATGGTAACCCATTTAAACACAACATTTTTGGCAAACATAATTAATATTGGTCATTGTGTGTTGAAAATAAGTTAGCCTTTTGGCAACCTTGATTGAAATAATGCCTTTAATCACTTAGAATTGGATTGGACATAGTTTCTACAATTTTATACAGTGTGTAGCAAATGTATGAAAATTTTAAAAATCAATTAGTTCAAATTGTGATTCATAGCTATTGTTGCATAAGTTGACAATCAATATGAAGTTCATCTTTAATTTGCAAGTGGGCCTTCAAGAAATCTCATGTGCTTGTGAACTTGTCAACACAACATAAAATTATATGAGCAAGTATGCAAGAAGATTTGGAATTGGCTTTTAGGTTAATGTTGGCGAATTTTTTAATCTAGTGATTAGTTTAATATTATGTGGTTTAAATATATCATTATAACAATGTACTAATTTATTTACCACCTTTAATATTCCAACTATATTTGGAGCACATGTAATTTTCTAATGAAACATTTGGCGTTAAAAAGTAATATATTTCAAAGAAAAAATCAAATTTTCTTTTCAATTAAGATGTTGAAATATTTGAAAATAATTCACATGAATTTGTAATCGCCAAAACCTCATATTTGACCATGATAATGAATGAAGATATTTGTAAATGAATACCTTCCAATAAAAAGGTAAGTTCGTAGTGCATGCGTATCAAATAATGGATATCCTAGGCTATTTAGAATTGGAGTTAGGATGAATAATTAGTTAGTTTAATTACTAGGCTAAACAGACATTCTAGGTAGGATGGCTCAATTAATCTTGTTTTAAACTAGGAGCTCGATCCCTTGTGTTTTTGGAAATTGAAATCTTTATGGCCATTTTTGGGGTTTATACGGTTAGTTTTCAACAATGAGTCTTATTGTGTAGTTTTGGGTGTACATAGGATCGGTTGTGATTATCTTTAATATGTGATGTAAAGAGATAAGAACATGTGTTAAAGTTGGGTAATTACACTTTGAAACTCCTCTTTATCTTAACCCTTTTTGTAAGTTTGGGAAGTTCTCATCTCATTTTGTTCCTCTTTTTGTGCCTTTTGAAGTTTGAAATAGACGAGAAAAGAAGAAATGTTGGAAGCAAGTAAGGGGAGAAGTTGGAAGCAACCTGTTGTTGTTATGAAGGTGGCATGGTGGCTAAAAGAGGAGGATGAAAGGGACAAGCGAGGGGTCTCACGGGGAAGAAAGGAAAATATTGAAAAAATAGTGTAATTGGTTGGTATAGTCCACATTATAAATCCCTTTGATAAATTTTCCAAGGGATATGGGAAAATGGACCCATAACAAAATTTTAAACATATAAACATTACTTTGAGGTTTGGAGGTGTTGTTCTATTCAACGTTCAATTTCAAAGAATCCTAAATGAACTAATATAGCACCCAAAAGGGTTTCCATTCAACAAATATTTAAAGTTAAAAGTAATCAATTGCTTTGCTTAAATATTGCCCCTTGAATGGACTACCCAAATAGAAATTCTTAATTTCAATGTGGCATTCCTCGTGAAAAGTTTTGTTGGCTTTTACCAAGGAAATGGGATTTTTTTGGAAATTATTTGAAAGTGAAAATTTGAATATTTTTTTGCTAAGCTTTTTGGAAATTTTTCCAAATTCTCAATTTCACAAAGAAAAAAAACCATGCTCCTAATGTCCAAGTTTATTTTGAAATGCAACTATAAATTTGTGATCTACTACACTATGAACATATTCCATAACATAATTTCACAAAATGTCACAAAATGAAACTCAAACACAAACCCAATGAAGAAATTCATTTTCCATGCAATCCATAATACACAAATTCACCAAATTTTTGATATCACAAAATTGAAAAAACAAAACCCCCCTGAGTTCACAAGCTTGCAAAAATAACTCATTACACTAATGCTTTTGAGACACTTGCATCATATTCTAGTACATCATGCCACAATAAGTACTCCAAAACAAAGAAAAAGAAAACATTTGTTGCTAATTTTTACTTGGTGGTGGTGGTGGTGGTGGTGGTGATAGATATCCTCAAACCAAACCATAGTCCCAAAACTGCAGTTAACAGGCAGGTTAGGTTTATCAAACCTGGAGTAGGTGGGCTTTTAGGTGCAAAGTGCAAACATGTAGCCAACTCTAAAGGGAGGACTCTATTTAGGTCCAGGCCCCCGAGCCCTTGGAAGTGGGGATATATTGGGTGCAAAAAAATCTTTTTTAAAAGAAAAGAAAAGAAAAAGGAAAAATAGTTCACATAAGAACCATGCCATGTTATCTTAAAATTTTCAAATAATTATATTTTTCAACTAATTTTTTTTCATATTTATTTGAAATCATTAAAATGATAAATTTTCCCTACTTAAGCTTTAAAAACATACATAACTCACAGTTCTCAAAAATTTGAGAACTGCCCAACACCGGTAAAAACTAAAAAACAACTATGAAATCTTGGGTAAATGATTTATCCGCACAACACTTATTGAAACCATTCATTTTTGTCCAGCTTGATTCATATAAAGCTTGAACCCTAAACCCTAAACTTCATTCGAGCTAGAACCCTAAGCTTGAATCCTTGATTGACCCCCCCATTCTTTTTTTTCTTCTGGTTTTATGCATGATGGATGATGTTGCGGTTATCTTGAAAACTTGGATGTTTGGTTTCTCAATGACAAATTTGTGGTTACATTCATTAATTTTTAAAATAATAATAATTTTTCTAATAATAATAATTTAAAATAATAATACTAATAATAATAATAGCTACCTTATTCACATGGAAACAGCCCCCCCCTTCTTTTTTGGTCTTTTTTCTTTTTTTCCTGCTGAAATTTGATTAAAGATTGAAATTAAAAAAATGAGGGAAGCCAAAATGAAGTGATTTTTGGGGTTTCAGTTTGCCCAAATTCAGGAACTAAAAAAGGACAAAAAGAAAAAAGAAAAAAAAGGAGGGTAAGAATCACCAGATTTCTATACTTGGTTCCATTCAATAGCCAAAAAATTGTAAAAGAATGATTAAAAAATTTGTACAAAAATTGTATCTTGTTGTTTATAGCCAGATTCGGCTAAAATTTTTCCTTTCAATGATCATCACTTTTCCTACATAAAACAAATTCATTAAAAAATTCATTAAAATTTTATTAAAAAAAAAACCCCATTGCAAGGAAGATT
>Ga0209208_10012090_pt1 | contig 10985 bp, 5 predicted proteins | sample S1TSphfallax_3_FD_187694 | JGI IMG/M metagenome (GOLD analysis project Ga0209208, IMG submission 187694) | Host-associated microbial communities from peat moss isolated from Minnesota, USA - S1T2_Fd - Sphagnum fallax MG (SPAdes) (version 2) | ecosystem: Host-associated > Plants > Peat moss >... | reverse complement strand
ACTGCCTGTTTGCCTGTCCAAAATGTGTCTGCAGACGCCCAGAGACATTTTGGTGCTGCCCATTATAGACTTTGTGTCTTGGTATGCACATTTTGAGTCTGTAAGAGATCCTATACCTATTACAGACACAAACCTCGCATCTATTACAGACCCAAAATGTGCATAACGAAACACAAAGTCTATAATGGGCAGCACCAAAATGTGTTTGAAAATCCATACTTATAAATGATTGTGCTAAGTGGATTACTAACATCCTTTGTTGGAGTCCAATCAATATATGTCAAAGGTCTCATTGAAGACCCAAGGGAATGGGAAAAGATGCAAGGCCTTCATACCCTTCTTTGGATATATTGCCAATTGAGGCTATAGATTGTATCTATATAAGAAATAATAATAGCAAATAAATAAATCAACATTATAACCTACCTTACCTAGGCAATATAAAAGTTAGTTCTCAAGGTGTGTTGGCTGAATATCATTTTTTTTAATATCCAAAGGGGGGAAGGATATTTGGCAAAATGAAAATCCCATTAACATACATGGTGTCAAATACCTAGGTTTTGGAAATTTTTGAAACCCACTTATTACCAATATTTGTACATCATTAAAATCCACCAGTTATGAATTTACATGTTTATGTTTGTTGCAATATTCACCTATTATGCATAAAGGTAGGGTTTCATTATGAAAAATCATGTCTACAATGATTAGATTGCTTTGCAACTAAAGATCCAAAACAACTAATATACAATTACGCTACAAACTATCCCATGGAAATACAAAGAATTAATAAATAAAATGTCACATTCAAAAATCAAGGAATTGTATTATAATTGCAAGTTAGTTGCAAGATAAACATTTATACATAGAATGTACACACCATAGATACAGTTGTAGTTAACCATGTTTGACTTTGTTAGCAAGTTGCATTTTTCATAGCATGTAACAATAACATCACAACAAGAATAAATGTAACACCCAATTAGCAATTATTTTGTAACTAATGTACAGCCTTGACACATATGATCATGCCACATGTATGTATTTTCATCGCCCATTACATATGACATTTTCAACTTCTTTACAACTAGTTGTCAACTATGATTCCCATTGGTACAACTAATTGTGCCATTAGGTTACCACTATATAAATATTGATTTTCCACTATTTTGTAACTGTTGTTCAACTATTTTATTATTAGTTTTTCATTACATTGCAACTCAAAACATCATGTTGCCCTATAGACATGTTAAACCATAGAATTCATTAAAAGTGAAAACATGTTTTTGTAATGAAATTAAAAATAGTGTATATATTGTATTATAAATTCAACTAAGGTGTCATGGAGACCAATATTGGACATGATCACATGATGAATGGAGTTCATTCATATGAATGTTCATAATTAACTTTTAGTTCATTCACAATTAAGAGTTAAATCTTAGTTTAATCATAGTTCACTTATAATTAAAAAACCAACAAGAAGATTCCCTAGTTGATGGTCACATGGAAATCTCCATGGATGGTTTCTTTAGCTAGGTCCCTAAAGGGATATAAGTAGAAGTAGGACCCTATTACCTTTGATTTGTTCAACACCAATTTAAAGTATAATGTTGTTCCATAACCTTGTTGTGTTCCTTTTGTGTTTATGTTTTCATACTATATCACAATAAAGAATTGTTTGCACTTGTTTTGAACATTTCTTGTTATTATCTTTGGCCTTTTGTGGTTTTGTTTTGATTTCTATGTTCTCTGTTTCAAAGTTGAATATTTTTATTTTTATTCTTCAAGGTTGAAAGTTCTTGTTTTTATTTCTTAAGGTTGAAATTTATTATTCTTGTTCTTGGAGGTTGAAAGTTCTTATTCTTGTTCTTATATATTGAAATTTCTTGTTTTTATTCTAGGAGGTTAAAGATTTTTCAAAAATAAAATGGTGGTTTTGTTTGAAAAATACAATCTTGAATAGGAAAGCATGCACATGTGATGTTGTATAATTTGGCTAGGTTGTTAATAACTATGTCATTGAATGTGTTGTTGTTTGTTGTGTAATAATCCAAACCAATACATGCAATAAGTCAAATTAGAAAGCAACAAATGTGTTGGGTCCAATTATTAATAGTTGGGTCCATGGGTAACATGTTTTTGTTTAGGAAAAATGTTTGTTTTCTACAAAATAGTTTTTCATGTTTATAACAAATTGAAGTAGTTGTTTAGGAAAGTGAAAAGTGACAATTTACAAAGCTATTGAACTAGGAGGTGTTGTGAACTGGGAGTGTGATTTTTCTGCCAAGAACCATGGGGAAGGAAAATGGAAAAGGGATTGTTGAGTGGCTTACAACTAAACTAGGGCTTTACAATGAAAGGATAGATATTCACAAAGAGCTTGATGATAGACATGCAACCCTTGTTGAATGTGAAGCAATGTGGGGAAAAGAAAGAACCATAATGGCTTCAAGTATGAAATTTGCACAAACCGAAAAATAACCATTAAGTTTTGGAGTTGTACCTTTTTGTTTATTAGAAACAAAAAATCACTAACAATAGCATTGTTTTGAGTTTTACCAAGGCCCTGCTTGTTGAGAGGAAGAAAATCAAAATCAATTAGGCACGTTTTGTAGAACATGTGGGAGGTATAGTATTAAGAATTCATAAGGTTAGACCTCTAAATAATGAGGGCAAGAAGAAGGTGCTTTCAAATGTGGTTATTGCAAGGGATGGTTTCGAGGAGGGGATGTTAACTTTAGAAGACCGAGCTATGGCCGAGCTAACTACTGTGGAAGAAGAATTTTTTTCCAAACAACATCATCCTATTAGTTTGGAAACTCCTACTGGTCTAGAAAGTTTAGACCTGCCATAAAAAAAAATGGTATGTTCATGAGATCTTGGATGCTCAAGTTAAAGTAGTTTCTTTTACTCAAAGTGAGCTCAATTCTTTCAAGGCAAAAATAGACATCTTGTAGAATAACATTAAAACACAACATGGAAAGGTTCTACAATTGAAGGACAACTTGGAAAATGCAATAGGTGGCCAAGGTACAATGAAAAAGGAAATCAAGAAAGTGGAGTTTGCACTTTCTATTGTTACAAGTACATTCAATATTGCAAAACTTCTTAGTGAAGATATACAAATGGTGGGTTAGGGAGGTGACATTTTGGAGCTTACCCAAGGTGAATTGGAACATGTTGGACAAGATAGAAATGTTGTTGAAGTTGAGTATATGAGGGTGGACGCTATTCTTGAACATGCCCAAGGGCTTCTAATGAAGGCAAAGGAAATTACTATTGAAGAAAAGGTCTACTTTGGACTTTTGTCAAAGAAACATGCATTGGAATCAAAGATTTCAATGTCCCAGAAGGTTTTGGAGAATGTTATAAAACAAAAAACAACCTTACAAGCTTATGTAGCCTATGACACTCAAGCAAAGCTAATCTTTTCTACCCCAAAACCCATACCACATTATTTAACCCACACATTTGAACCTATAACACTTACAATAATCTCATGCCCTGTTTACAATCATTATTTTCATAAATTTGATGCAATGTTAGCTTCTTGTGGTTGTCTATACCATGTTAGCATGGTACATTGGATTTCAATTGTAGATGTTTTGTAAGTGTGGTCGGTCAACATGTGGTACAAAATTCCATCCTAATTGGTGTACTAGTTTAGAGTTCTAAATGGCAAAAAAATAACCCAAGCCATAACAAGAAGGTATTCAATCTCACATAATTCATTAACTATTCATTTGTTTCATTACTTGATTGTAGTTTAATATAAACTTTAGATCTGTCCAAGTGGTGGGAATGAAAAAAGTTTTATGCGTTTTGACAAAGGTTGATGTAGATGATGTAGAACATGGTAGCAACTTGGAGCTCAATTGTAAGTCCCCAAAAGTGATTACCACTATTGAAATTGCTTCTCCTTCACTCCCATCTTCTCTAAAAGTCCCTAAGTGGAAGAAACTAAAACGAATTCAAGTGGTTGAAATTTCACTTAACACATCAAATGATGGTGAGAGTGCCAACATTTCCAATATGCATAGCTTACAATTTTGCAAAGACAGTTTTGTACATAGCTATTTTTGACAACCTTTTGAAAAATACAAAAACATTTTTGACATAATAGGTTGGTAATCAATCTTTGAGCGCAAAGATCTTTTGGACATTAACTACTTTTGTTGTGTAGTTGGAAGTTTCAAATTTTCATCCCTCAATTTTTTGAAACCATTTATAATGGCAAAGTTGTATTGAAATTTTATAATGTTTAGTATGTAATTGTTGTTGTAACCTTCTTGATAAGTACATGTAATATATTATTGTAACTTTTTTTATTACTATCTAATTTAGATAGTTTTTAAGATGAAAATGAAGAGCTTGTTGTTGTTTTGTTATGTTATAACAAATTTGCAAAAATTTCAATCAAAGGGATCAAAGGTTTATATGTAGGTTTAGAAATTTTCAACCCATATGCAATCTCAATACACCTGAAATTTTATATTTAATATATAATCTACTACTATAACCTCAAATCAATATGTAATTTATGCACACCCATGTTATGTTATGTCTCCTAAAGGTTATGTTAATGTGCTTAATAGTTGTATGTTCCACCAGTTATTTTAGTCAATTACACTAACCTCTCTACACCACCCCACTTAAAGGCATTATAATAGAATATGGCCTTTATGAGGACACTAGAAGAAAAAGTACCTTCAAATAAATGTTTAATTTGTAGATTTGATGTTTGATGATATCCTAGCAAGTGGATGCAAAAATTTGTTGATGGACATTATTGAATCCTTGCAATTAGACATATAGAAATCCAAAAATTTCCCAAACATCCTTTTTTTATTATATCCAAGATTCAAACATATATCAAAACATATATGATTTGAGATTTGATTCTTGTCATAGTTCAGGGCCATGATGTTGTGTTCCAATATAGCCCAACTACTAATGTGGTAGGGCTAATATTCTCAATTGAACATTGTGTGCACAATTTGATGAATATTAGAGTGTTGTTTTTTGCATCTTAATTTTTCATCTGCATGGGAAATGGTTAGGATTAAATTGAAAAGCCTAGGTTGATGATGGGGCAAAAAGCAGAATGTATCAATCTCACTGCTTTGACTATACACAAATTCAGATACATTACTTTATGTATTACAAGGTGAAATAGGGCAACACAACATTTTTTAGTTGTGTTGCATGTAATGACAACAATTAAAGCAACATCCAATCTACAATCTTCCTCCTTCCCTTGATAAAAAATCACACATACATGATTGCGAATTTTTTTGGCCATGTCAACTTCTCGACTCTTCTTAAATGACTTCATCATTTCTTGATAGTTGTAGGATATCCTTTGTTTAGCCTTTTGTTATAACCTTCTTCAAATCAATATGTAATTTGTTATGTACATTATAATTTTGTTGACCAAATTTTAGTAGGTGTTATATTTTTACATGACATATAAACATGGCCCATAATTCATTCTTCTAGTTGCCTCTTGGTTTCATGTGTGTTGTTGAATATGTGCCTAGCAAAAGACTTTTGAAATAGGATCAATGAACTACATCAAATAGACATTTGCTACTGTCATTGCGGATAGGTTTAATTAATTGAATCATGCAATGCTTTAAGACATTATAGAATGTCAAATAGGTCTTTTTACTCCAAAGAACTCAACAAATGATTAAGACCTATAATCTAATCTTGTTCTCCTTTATAACTCCTAATAAATGGTGGAAGATGTAAGGAGCAGAAGTGAACAAATTAGTAATTTCTACTTGCTTTACTATTGTAAATGACCTTTCAAAGAATTACAACTAAGTATTTTCTAAGGGTATTGATGAAGGGGCACAAGTGCATTATGAATATTGGAAAGGCAGTAAACAAAACAAAATCATTGGTTAATATGTGGACCTAAAGAACTTTTGCCAAAAGGAGATGCTAGAAGTTCAATGGCCCCAAGAGTAGTAATCTGAAGGTTAATTGCAACCCCACAAGGCTTGGACCACCATCTTCAACATTAACACCACACCTCAATGGACTTATTGATTAAGAAACAAAATCTAATGTCATGAGAAATGAATATGGAATACAAAGAAAAAAACCTAATCCACTTCCAACCAAAGGTTCATGGAACTCACAAAATTTTGCACATGAAAACATTTGTAAAATCCATCAATGTCAAAATTGCTATGAAAATGAAAATTACATAATTGAATTGTGTTTTAATCATGCTCTTTTATTGCAAATAACTCTAGAACACTTGGTTCTACGACAATCAACCAAGGTATACACAATATGTTGTTCTACAATCAAAATCTCACCCTTGACTATCAAACTTGTTTTACTTCAAAATGTTACCCATATAACATGTAGGCATATTAAAGTCCAAGACTTATAAAGTGCCAAATGATCCATATAAGGTGTGGAATGGCAACAAATGAATGCCTTAAACATAACCAAGTAACATCTATAATTGAAGTAACCATAAGTAGACATAGCCCACTTTTAACAAGTGGCAAGTAGGCATGAAACACTTGGAAACAAAAAATCCATACTTAAATGACTTGGGCAGCTAGTAGATGATTAACATCAAGTAGCCAACAAGTATTCAACATATACAACACAAATAGCCACTTAGCATTGAAATGCTCACAAGGAGGCCTTTCCAAAATGTAATAAAGATAAGTAATCAACTTACCTTGCAAGTAGGCAATTGACATTGCACAAGTAAGCATGCATTAGTCAACTAGCAATTAGTACCTATTAACCAAAACTAACAACTAACAATTAGAGTCCAATAGGCATAACTTGATAAGATGTTACAACTGGTGCAAAAACATAGCTTTAACTACATAGAAGCAATAAGCACTTAAATGTTAGCTAGAAAAAGTGAACATTAAAATCAACCCTAATAATCCAAATCAAGAAGCAAGGAGTCAATACACCACCAAGTAACATAAGTAGAATCACTTAATCACATGTGAACCATCATTGGAACCCAAAGTGACCAACTTCCTACCAATTAAATCAAGCAAAACGAATTGGAAGAAAACTTATTGTTTGGTGAAATTGAGCCTTATATGCTCCTTGTGGTGTTGATAATACTACATCCCTTCTCTTGTTTAGGCCTCTTCAACAATAGACTCTTATGTTGAAAACCAAAACTAACAATCCAATCATTAGATATGGGCTTCCCACAAGTAGGGTTCACACAATGGGTGGCTATTGATTCTAAATGTAAACTTGCACAAAATTGGTGATATTGTATAGCTACAAGACAACACCAGAATGTTGTTGCAAGCATAAAAACTTGAGCAAATAGGGTAGGTTTTAACAATGATGGCACTAGAACTTTTGACAAACATGGACTTAGGGTTCTTCAATGGTAATCGAGTAGGAGTGACATTAGCGCCATTGGAGATAAGGTTAATTTGTTTTGCAAAACCTTCTGCCCACAACACATTGCATGAAATTTGGAATTCTAACACCTCTAACTAAGCAGTTACATCTTTGAGCCTTGAAGAAACATGGGCATGCTCTTTCTCAAAATCATCAACTCTTTGACTTCCCCTTTTCACTATGAACTTTTGCATACCCAAATCTTTTTCAAAGTTCCTAAAATATTTTGTCAACTTTTCCACTAGGTTTCTTGACTTCTTTATAGTAATTAGGTTAGTGTAAGCAGTCAAACTTTGAGACTGTGTTTCTGCATCAAAAAATTTCTCATTGTTTTTCCACCAATTTTGCTTCCATTTTGATGAAGCTATATTCTTCTTCCTTTAATTGTCTCTTCCTATTCCGCAAATTTGAAGAAAGTTCGATGGTTTCATTTTTCGATTTCTCTTTCTTATATTTGTAAAACGGATCTTTTGGGTCTTGTCAACTACTCAAAGGCCTTTACTTATTCCAATAATGCCTTCACAACCACAACTTGGTTCGATAAAAAACATTGAGTTTCTAAGGCCCCTCCAATGTTATGCAATCCTCATTATCACTAAATTCCAAGCCTTTTTCAAATTAATTCATTTGCTTTGAATATGAAGTAGTGCTATAGTTCATTTTTGAAAAGAAGGAAGGCCTTTTTGATCTCTTCATTTGCTCTTGTGTGGTGTCATGTGCATATTGTGCCTAGTTAATTAGAAACTTGTTGTGTTCAGCTAGCCAACCACGTACGAAAATGGCAAAGTAATCTCCGTTGGTAAGAACATGTGCATACACATCGATGTACAACTTCAAAAGCTTATCACATTCAAGTTGATCTATATGTTTGTTCATTCGCATCTTCCAGCCATTCTACTATCTTTTGCCAAACACAAGAACCACCTCTTTAGATGTGGGGAGAGAATTTAAGTTTTCACAAGGGTTTAGACCTTCAATTTGAAGGTTAAATTTTGATGCAAATTAATGATTATCCACTCAAAACAACCCAAAGTATGATTCACCCTCACAAGTTTTTCTCTTTTCACAGAACTAGGGGCCTTAAAAAGCCATCCTTATAAGCAAAACCTTACACAACCAATATTGAATCTTGAAATATAAAAAAGCTCAAAAGAATTTGCATAAACTTAGAAGCTAAATGTAATGACAATGTGTGCACACTATTTTGTAACTACTCACCATTTTCCACAACAAATGTAAATGTGCATAGAAACTCAATGTACTATGATTCAACTTGAAAACTCAAGGAGGAAGTTTGAAACTTATTTTCCTATGCACAACTTTTGAACTTGATCTTCTTGTACACAAAGAAAAAATTTCAAAAGACTTAGTATTGAAAATCTAAAAGTTCTAAACAATGTCCTTCAATGCAACTTTAACCTAATAGAACAAGTTACCTATGAAAAAAAAGCTTGAACTTTTGGAGGTCGATGTAATAGTTCTTTGGGAAGGAAGCTTGGGAGGGAAGCGCGCAACCAATGTTGACAATAATGGCAATGACAATGGAAACTAAACCCACATACTCCTTGAAACTTAAAATACTATTTAAATTGGACTTAAATAGAAATATAGACCCTACTATGGCAGGAAACTTAATTTGAATTTGTAAAACCCAAAAGGTTATTTGTATGTTATTTATTGGGAAAGTGCAAGGATAAAAAAAGTCTACTTTATTGTGTTTGCACCTGTTTGATGTAAAGGGGTTCATTGTTTGGTGATGGGTACATTAAAATGGATTAAGATTTCAAACTTAAAATCTTTGATCATTGCATTTTTGCTTTTAAAATATATATATAGTAAAAATTTAATTGGCACACCCATCATGTTTTTAATCACTCAAAATGGATTAAAAATGATGAAGATATGGGGTTGAAACTAAAGAAAGGTCTAAAGCTATTTTTTCAAAAGCGTTGGAACAAATTATTATTCATCCTATTCTTGTGTTTTTTGCATTACTCCTTTATTTCTAGCATTCAAAGAACATTTGTAGCTCTCCAAATTGCATGTCCAATGACACATAAAATGTTCAATTTGGTGAAGAAATGAAGAGAATATTGAAAAGTGTTTGGTGATAAACATGTGTTTGATGATAGCTACAGTTAGTATTTACCAATATTGGTTTCAATAGTTTAATTTTTTTATCATTAATTTTATTCTATTTTTGGTTAGAATGTAATAACATCTATGTGAGCAACACTTTGAATTTTTTATAATAAAATTCAATATAATAAACCTTTAAAATATAACCATTTTATTTTTTACATCAACTTGAGAGGAGAGAAAGGGACTGAATTTTAATTTATTTTTAAACCCTAAATTCTATTGGGAATTAGTAATTACTCTTTGGTAATTTTTTGTAATTTTTTTTGTGCATAGTCTAGAATTGTTGATAAAGAGGGTCAATGCATGGGGTGTTCAAATTCAGACCTTTGGATTTAGGGTGAAAATTTAATCAAATAATGTTGGGTGGGAATTTTTTTTAAAAAAAATTGTTAATTTTATATTTCATACCTTGGAGTTGTCCGGAGGTGGACACCCAAAAGTATAAACACAAGTTTATTTTTATTTTTAAATTATTTTTTAACTGTGATTTTTTTAATGAATATGAATTTGAAATTTGGATTGTGAAAATCGGATATGAAAATCGATTATTATCACATTTGTGAGAACCACCCTATTTGAAAACCAACTTCATTAAAATTTCAAAAAGATGTGATATTTTGATCAATTCTCATGAGTTTTTAATTTTCAAAGAACCATGTCATTTGTTTTAAGTGTTGGGAAAAACTAAAAATGATGATTCTCATAAAATAAAATAAAATAGTCCAACATTGGTTTTTACCAATTTGGGGCCTATGCCTTTAGACACACTCAATGTACTTCACAAATTTTTTTTAATGTGAAAAAATGTGCAATTCAAAGGTTCAATTTGTTTCAAATTGGTATTTAAGATTTTGGACCTTGGACCATTTTTGAATATGGTGCTAAACCTCCAAGCAACCATATGTGTGCAATTGGGTTTTTTGGTATTTTGCAATCAAATAGTGTTTCTAAAGGTCAATTTTGAACTCAAGTTGTCTTGTGAATTTGCATGTGTATTACAAATTGAGATTTCCATAGAGAAAGGAAAGATCCCAAGACTCTTTTTCCACATGTGAATCTCCATTGACAAGATTTGAGCAAATGGACAAGTCATGACATATTTACCCAAACCTTTTATATGCACAATAGAAAAATGGCTGTAAGTTATAATTAATCGGTCACCGACAATGTTATTCAAGCATAGTGAACCAACACCCACCAATGCACCATCTTGGATTAGATGGTTTATGACCAAGAAACATTTTTAAAACTTACAAATATGGTCATTTTCACAAAGAATTTAAAGTTATGTTCAGTTTCATGTTCATTGCACTAAACTAAACAATGTTTTTTTTTGTTTAATATTAGTTTGTTCAACTAGTCAACATAATTCAAAATAAAAATTATGTATTATTAAATATGTACATCCAATCAAATGCAATAACTTATTA
>Ga0209208_10012089_pt1 | contig 10985 bp, 7 predicted proteins | sample S1TSphfallax_3_FD_187694 | JGI IMG/M metagenome (GOLD analysis project Ga0209208, IMG submission 187694) | Host-associated microbial communities from peat moss isolated from Minnesota, USA - S1T2_Fd - Sphagnum fallax MG (SPAdes) (version 2) | ecosystem: Host-associated > Plants > Peat moss >... | reverse complement strand
ATACAAAGGAGATTGTTAAAAACACCATGTAACTTAATCATTACATTATGTTCCTTCTAAATCTCCCAAAGGAAATTAAAATCAAAAAAATATTCATCCACCTCCATAAGGATTGGAATCTTGAGCTGGCAATACTTATTTGCAAAGAACAAACTAAACCATATACCTAATATTGAAAACTATGAAGCAATAAGTGGCATTTTATTACAAACCCTTTTGAATAAAAAATGCACTATTGTCAAAGGCTAAAACACCTTCATTCTTAGAATGGGTGCAACAATCTTACAAAGGGTTCCACCCACCTTTCGTTAAGGGTAGAATCCCTAAGTGCCATGGGCATCCTAATAACTAAAGGGTTTATTTTCATGGAGGGCCGATTTTCATGGAAGGCATGTGGAGCTTGTGTGATATGGGAGAAGGGGGATATCGATTGGAAGGAAAATAAAAAAGAATTGTGGATCATTTCCTTCTTTTCAAGATTGGATATGGTTTGGAATGTTGTCTTGGGGAAGAAATGTGTATGTGACATTAGAGAGAAAAAGAAAAGTATGGAAGTAGAACTTATTTTTATCATTGCAATGGAAAATTGTTGATGGATTTTCACGGTTCTTTATTGATGTTTTTGTTTTATTTAGAATATGAAAGAAATATAAAGAAAGTAGTTCATACTAGAACTATATAAAATTTTGTTGTGCTCATATATTAGTTTTTCATCTATAAAATTAAAAATATTGTCTACCATTTGTGGTAGACTCTGGAATAGGAAATACATTCTACCACATAATGGCAATTGCCACTAGAAGGTAATAGTAAGGACATAGACCTCAAATTTGAGATTTGTAATGAAGGTAACATCAATGTAGATGGTAGACAACCCCACCAAAAGGTTTGTAGGGGGTCACATATGGTAAACAACACTAGAAGACATTTGTAGGTGTTGTAGATGGTAGGCAACAACTATAAGAAGTCTATAGATGCTCTAATTTTTCTTTCAAATATGTAGTGATAGTACATGTAGCATGACAATAATTATTGTAAGATTGTAGTTGCTATAAGATGATAGGCAAATAGAAGATATGTCATACACTCATGTCTTTCCATTTTTCTTTTTTTGCTTTTCTACTCGGCCACCCCTTCCTTAATGGTAATGAAGTTGTCAAATCCTATAGTTTTAGATCCTCCCTTAGCCAAAAAGCTATGATGGCACCAAAGTTACCTTTGGAAAAGTAAAAAAAGAAAATATGACTTCCTTATCTCCAAATGTTGCACCTATAGGTTAAGGTTTGCATGTACATGTGGTGAGGAAAAGGGCAAAAGACATAACCCATTCATGTAAAAACACCTATAGTTTTTTTTCCTCAACATAATGTAGTTATAGTCATAAATCAATTCCATTTTTTGTGAATGAGTTTTTTTTTTAAATATATATTTCTCATTATTTTAATATTTTAATGATTATTGATTTAATGCCACCTCACTTGATTTAAAGGATATGGGTACATGATTATGGTTTTAATTAATTTATTAAAACATAATCAATACTTTTTTTAAAAGGTTGAATACATGGTAAAAAAAGCTAGGGGCAACAAGATAAAAGTCATTTTCCAAAGGTTGCACATTACAAATGTCATTTTTGCATTACTTTATAATTTAAATTTTATATTTTGGATACATAGTATAACATTGCATGTTAAATATAAATATGTTTTGATTATAAATTAATTTCATATCATATATATTATCTATTCATGCGCTTTATCACATAAATATGAACAACTTTTGTTAAGGCCATATTTTCAAAACCTAACATTTTTAGGGTCAAAAACACATTTAAAGCAATTGTGAAATTAGTTATGAGAAATAATTCATCAATTCAAGTCATTTTGCCCTTATAATCATCAATGTTAAAATCCTTTGCCAACTTTCAAAGGGAATGGTGCACATTTGGTAAAAAAAAAAATGTTTGAAACAAAAGGACTATCCAATCTCAAAGTTGATTGCTTCGAACATGCAAACAAAATTTGATTCGTGTCAAGTTTTGAGGATGTAAATTTTACAATTAATGGAAAATATTCCAAAAAAATTTATGATAATCTAAACTATTATGCTTCCCTTGTGATATTTCAAACATATCAAAATGCAATTGTAAGGAGTGTCCAATCACTTGGGTGGCTCCTTTGATGATGTTTTTACCCTAAAATGAAATTAAATATTGTATGGTTAATTAAATTGGCCATAACAACTTTAATGTGATTATTGTTGTATGAAAATTATTAGGAATTAGGACATAATAAAGGATGCAATGAGATTCATTTGGACTAATTGATTATATGTTCAAACTAGATACAACTTTATAAATTTTCATTAAGGGGTGCAAGCAAGATACATACTTTATACCTATTTCTACTTCAAAACAAAGAAAAAATAACGTTTTAAACTTCTAACCTTCCTCTAACATTTCAAAACAAATGAAACTTTTAGTTTTTTTCATGTGGGCATTTCTAACTACCTTCCAACTTCTCAAAGCAATTTGTGCTATATCATTTGGACTTGAAAAAGTACCCCAAAAATATCCCCAATAATTATGTCATTTTTAAAGGGTTGAGGATGATTTTAATTAATTATGAAAAAAAATTTCATTAACCAAAAAAATTATATTAGAATGTTCACCACATTTATATTGAGGTGCATAAAAAAGAAACCAAATACTTGCAAAAACATTACACCTACTTTCAAATGCTTAAACTTTTTTTTTTAACTATCACAAATTTTAGGTCCAATTCAAGTACTTGCAAGTAGTTTCAAAGACATGATTATAAAAATTTAGCTTTTGAAGTCCATGCAAACAAGATCTAAAAAATAATGTACCTAAAAAAATATTATTATCTTCATAAAATCATCTACTTATAAATCACTTTATATAAAGACCCCAATATTTTGTTTCTTTTTTTGTATATTTTACCATGCTTTCACCTTAAGGTCATATCACAATTATCTAAACCTAGTAAGGTTCAATCAAAGTGAATTATCTTTAGTCTTTTTATAAATTGCCATAACAATAGATGTAATATTGGTTAGTGATGAATTTCAAGCTTAACATGTAATTATTTTTTAAAATATGTTTATTTTTAACATGTGAAGATCGATATCTATTAATTTGTATTGGCAATGATAGAAAAGGCCATTGATGGTGTGCATGTAGTGAAATTGTTGCAAAAGTTAAACATTGCCATGTTTTATGTACTTTTTGATGGACATAATTTTGAATGATTGTCAAATGAAAATGTTTTTTTTTAATTGATAAAATGAAACAAATCCTAAAGCCTAAAAATGGAGGTGAATAAAAGCCACATATATATTGCAAATTGTAAACGTCACTCGTGGATTACTTTTGGCTGTTGGTAATAAAGCTACAATATAATTAGCCCACCAATCAATATGAACAATTTTGATAAATTGATCATGATTTGGGTTTGGTAATATGAGAAATACCTTTAAACTTAATACTAGACATTATTCATTTTAGAGGTTCCCTTTTATGGGCTTTAGAGCAATTAATTTCCCATTTTTTCCAATATGCTACCTATTTCAATCTGTAATTGCACACCTTTTCTTTCCTTCCTTTCAATGTTGTTTTGTTGTTTTGGTTTGTTTCCTAGTTTTTTCTATTGTCCTTTCATCATTTAATGTATATCAAACTATGTCCCACAATTTCTACCCCTACCATTAGGCAAGGCCAATAATTGTTCTCAAAAACAAGAAAAAGAAATTTTCTTTGGCTACGTAGGTGAATAGATTAAAAAATTCCTTAAAATGATGCCTTATTGGACCCCATTTTGGATTGTTGCTTGGTTCCTCATCCCACCCTACCCTTCCTCCAAAAAATCCTCAAAAAAAGAAAACCCAACATGGGATCCCAAGACCAATTCCAACGACTTTTTTTTTTCACCTATAGGCTACCCACCTACTATAGGGGCTATCAGTTATTGACCAATGGCTAATGGTTATTGGATATGGGCTAGAAGCTAAATGTTAAAAACTATATTCTAGGATTTATAAGGTTTGGATTTAACGTTTAGGGTCTAAAGTTTTGGATTTAAATTTCAAAGTCTAAAGTTTGAAATCTAAGATTAGAGTTATTGGGATTAGGATCTGAATTTTAAAACTTAGCCCATCTAAAATTTAGAATTTTAAGTTTTGGATTTGAGACCTAGAGTTTTAGTTCTAAGTTATAAGGTTAAAGGTCTAGATTTAGGGTTTAGGTTCTAATTTTTTGGGTTTAAGATCTGAATTTTAGATTTTGAGATTTGAAGATGAAGATCAAACCTCACAATGGCAAATGGCATCAATAAACTATCTATAGAATCTCTTTCACATGACCTTCACACATTCTTTAAAGGTTTTCACATGTGACTGTCACATGTTCCCTAAGATTTTGTGATGGGCATAACACATTGAGTTGAAAATTTGGCTTCACCCCCCACCCCCCCTTTCATTGGAATTTTTTTCTTCTAGCGCCATGTTTGCAATTACAATTCTTGAATCATGAAAATGCAACATTGGAAGCCCATGTTTGTGCAATTTGACAAATAATCCAACATGAGTTCAAATTGGTTTAGAATTTTCATTTTCGATGGATATGGGGGTTTTGACATGAATATTTATTAATTTATTTATTATTGGTGCAAGAGAAACAAGTATAGTTCTTTTTTCTTTTGAGGGGAAACATTAAAGTTCATTTGAATAATTTATTGTAATATTGGCTATAAGGCAAACATGCTTATTCATTTACTTTGGGGAGGGGAACATGACAAGCCAAGTGGAATTGCACATAGTAGTGGCACTTGATCTAGTATTGTGAATTTCTTTATTTCATAAATCATCTTCATGGGTTTGTTGTTTTCCTCACCTCTAATTTTTTTCTTTATATTTTATTTTGGGTAGGGGAGCACAGTAAGCCAAGTGGATCTACATGCAATAGTGGTACTAAATGTTCTTGTGCACATTTTAATTTCATAACCGTGGGTTCATTGTTTTCTTTGCCTCTTCATTTTTTTCTTGCTTTCCTTGTGTTTGCGGGTGGTTGTTCTTTTGGACATGAATAAGGAAGAAACCATGTCCATCTTTATTCATACAAGAAAGTTCTTCCCAAAACATGCCTTTGAAATGCATGGCGGGTTCTTATTATAAATAAAACTTGTGATTGCATGAACTTTTGATTTGGTAGTTGTGTAAGTTTACCAAAAACTTCTAATCTTGTCATTTTGATCACTAGACTATGTGGACATGTTCTATTTTGGGAATGTGCCAATAATGGGATTTTTTCAAGGGGTGGTAGCCCAATCAAATAGGCACATCACCAAAACAAAACCCAAAAAGAAGAAATGGTTGTCCTTCCTCAATTAATAACAATCACACTTGGTGAAGCCACTTAATAAACTTACATGCTGAATTTACCAAAAAAAATTAAGAAGAATATTCTATTTAAATAATTGCAAAGTTCTAAAATATTTCAAAAACATTCTTCCAAACATATTTTGGTAAACATTGATAAATTTTCAAACTTTTTAGAGTATTAATTGATTATATTGTTATTTTTGTCATCCTTTCAATAGAGGCAATTTTAGTTTCAAAGTGGGTTGATACCTATACTAAATTGTTATTGTCTCTTCAAAAGACTATTGCCATCCAAAAATCTATCAATTTCAAAAAAACAAGAAAGTTTTAAAACTTTTTAATTTAGTAGTCCCCAATCAAAACTGAAGTTCAAAATTTCAAATTAAAAAAAAGCTCTTAACATCCTCCCTCCTATCTGGGATTACATCTTCGTGATCCCTATTGTGGGGGATGACCAATTAATTCATGGATTGGAAATCTTGTTATGCAAAGATCTTTTAAGTGATGTAGTTACAATATCTTCATTTTCTTTTTGGTACTACTTGTAAAAGTACAAAAATGATTACATACAAGTGTCATAGTAGCAACTTTTGCAATTTTTTGTACATTTAAATCTCCATGATCTTGTATTGCATATGTTGTAACCGCGAACTTTTCAATCAATAGAACTTTTGTGCCATTAGGTTTGGATTGTAAACATAAATATTCAACTTGGGAATTAAGATCTAACTTCTTTGGCTAACCATGGTGGAATCATTCAATTCCTCTACACTAAATTCATTGAAGGTCAATTTGTGATGATCAATTTTGAGGTCGGGAAAAACACTTCAATACATGATGATGTATAGATTCCACAAATGTTTGTCTCCTCAATAATGCTCAAATGATTCCTATGCATAGCCATCTACCTTTTCCTTCAATGGTTTTTTTAGTTTTTTGTAACATGTATTCACCTTTTGATTTTCACTTCTTCTTCTTGGATAGTACCATTTCTTTTTGGGATAGGGTTTGCTCTTCCAACAAATTATTGGAGGATTGTGATAAGTGGGGGTTGAATTCCACCAATGAAGCTTTTGCTTCAATTGCTTCAATTGATTCAAATTCCTTTTACAAACCAACAAATTCCTTAGGTTATTGAAAAAAAAATCTTGTTTTACCCTCAACAACTACTACTCCAATTATTCCATGCCTTTCTTCATGTGTTCATCAAATTTGGTCTTGGCCTTTTGAATTTGATGACCTATTTTCTAAATTGAAAATTCAACCTCTTAAATTTTTCTTCACACATTGGTGACTTAAATATCAACAATGATTTTTTTTTAGGTATAATAAATTTCGAAATTTTCAAAAAATAATAATTTTTTGGCTTTGTCTAGCAATTGCATCAAGATCAATGCCATATTTGATTCATTCCTCCTATTCAGTGTTTGCCATATGTAACTAATTAATGAAATGTAACTTAAAAAATAAGCTGAAATTGAACTAGTTTGAAGACAAGAAATTAGCCTAAAGAATAAAGACCTCATCAGATTTCCTTAGTGTCACGTTACCCAGCATAATTCTTGCCTACATTAAGATAGACCAGCCTATCATTGATTGTCTACTTATGACCAAACAGTTATTTATATCTCCATCATATGTGCTTCATTTTGAGTGATTAAAAATGTTATAGGAGGGCTACCTCAAGCTTTAGATATCATCTTTGAAGTCCAAATGAAGAGAATTAATGAAAAAATAACAAGAAGAAAAATAAGTTTCTCAACTTACAGAATGTGATTTATTTTTCTTATTTTCAAACCTCATGACTTTTTTATTTTTGATTTATTTTAAATATTTTAAGTGCTATAAGAATACCACCTGAAGATTTATAAATCATCTTTGAACTCCAGCAGCAATAGAGCAACATACAAGGAATTTTTTGAATATTTGAAAATCAGCCTTTGTAATGTTCAGTTGTTTGTTTTTGGATTTCTTGACCCTCTTTACTTTGGGGATGTAACTTTCTCATTTCTAATCCGTTTTTGACAATTGTTAGTGTGTCAGATGCTTCAAGAGGAGGGGTTCAAGTTTTGTTTGGCCATTAGAAACAATGGAGCCCTCCCCTTGGATTCGGCTTGTCCTCAGTGCTTAAGTGTTCGATCATTGACCGACCTACCCTAAGGGTGGGTGTTTTTTAAAAAAACATATTTTTTCTTGTGCACTCCTGCGTAGTTTTGTTTCTTGTCCTCATTCTCAAACCCTAGCCCTTTGGACGCTTGTTGAATCCATCTTCCTTCTCAAACCCTAGCTCTTTGGACGCTTGTTGAATCCATCCTCCCCCTCCAACCCTAGCTCTTTGGACGCTTGTTGAATCCATCCTCCTTCTCAAACCCTAGCTCTTTGGACGCTTGTTGAATCCATCCTCCTTCTCAAACCCTAGCTCTTTGGACGCTTGTTGAATCCATCCTCCTTCTCAAACCCTAGCTCTTTACACGATTGTTGAATCCACTCTCTTTTTCTCCAGCTTGATTCAGCAATCTGGATTCAATTTGCAGAGATTTCGCACCTGAGCTTTCAATGGCAATAGCATCTGTAATAACACTTGCTTGCAGGGTAGTTTCTCCATGGAAGTAGGCATTGGATACTCAAGAGCTTTTTCACCTTTGATGCCATCTTTGTGGTTATTAAGATGCAGGCAGCAAAGTTCGTGCTCATTCCCTCATCCTCTGCCAGCTTCTTCTGCTGTGTTGGCTTTTAGAGTGTTTCAGTTTATATGGGGTTAAGCGTATTGTCACGGTGAATGCAGGATGTGCAGTTAGTGTGTATTGGTAACGACTGCTGCCGGCAGCAGTGATGTCAAAGACTGTGGAAGAAGATGAAATTGGAGAGCTGGGCAATGAAAGCTCAGTTGATGTTAATATAGATGGTGATGATGATGATGAAGGTGGAGAAGAAGATGGAGGAGAGGATGGAGAAGATGATGATGATGAAGAAGAAGAAGAAGAAGAAGAAGATACTGGAGAGGAGCAAGAGGAAGAAGATGCTGAAGATGATGATGATGACCTTTTTGGGAAACAGAATGAGGACTACGTCAATACCAAGGCTATTAGCCAGCTTCGTCCTCCACAGTTGCCTCCCTCCCAATTCCCCCGCAAACAAGACTTCTCTGAAGCTACAGGGAGGAGAATGCAGCAGGAGAGAGGTGGGGCTGCAGGTCGTGGACATCGTGATTCCCTACCGGTTGGCTCAATTCCACCAGCCTGGAACCATAACCTTAGCTTTGGATCCGGAGGCTCTTTAATGTCACTTGGTCGTGGTGGAGGAAGACCTGGTAAGGTCTGTCTGTGCCCCTTATTGTGTTCTCCCTCTTTTCCATGTGGTGTTGCACTACACACCATGTTGTTTTGTCCACATCAATTCTGCCCTTACTGTAATGGTGTTAGAAATGTTACCATCAGACTTGACATCAGAGCGTTGTCAAGCTCATTACTCTACCTAGCTGACAAATCAGTTCAGGAAGTTTGCATCATTTGCATCAAGTTGACATCATTTGCTCTAGACTCCTACACTTTGAGCATTTTGATCTATCCAAACGGCAATGCTCCAAAGGTCATGTACAAGCACATTTTACCACCCTCACCTAGCTACACTGAATACATGTAGTCTCCTGTACTATACGTGCACAAGCAACAATCATGGGGAGTTAGGTGTGTGACTTGCAAATCATTCCTAATTGCCATCTTTTGAAGCCCATTTTAGGTTGAATTGTCATGGGCATGTTATTGTAGCTGGTCAGTACCATGCATTTTGCTGTTGAAGTAGGTTTCTAATATTGTGACCATCACTGTTGTTTTGTTTTTGTTTCATATTTTTCTCTGTTCTTCAGGATTGGCTTTCCACTTTTTCTGTGTTAGATCAAAATTTCTACATCCCTTTGTTGGTCATCTCTTAATTCCTGAATTGTAAGTATGGAGAAGTTCTCAGCACTAGTTATGAAGATATATTTTAAGGTGCCTGGATTAATCCAGATCTGATAATGGCTTCTTCGCATGTTTTTTTTTATTAGCAGATGCTCTTGTGGCTGAGATGAAACTGGGAGCAGTTGGCCACAACAATGACATGCTACGCATAAAGTGCCCACCATTTCAGGAACCTTCACACCTTGCAGGCTATAGCAGGATGAGTGATGAAAGTGTTCATTTTGATGATCGCTGTCTCCGCAGGTTCCGCCGTGAAATTTTGTCAGAGTCAGGTGCAGATTTGAATGAAGGTTTTGAGTCATATGTGGAGAAGAGGGAGGATGGGGCCGCAAGTGGATTTGGTGACTTGCTAGCTTGTCTTCGTGGTAAGCAGATTCCATTAGACAATGTTCACTTTGTCACCTTCCGTAACAACCTGAACAAAATCTTGGGCACTGCATATAACAGAAATGATGTCTGGGAGATGGGAGTACATAAAAGGAAGGGAACAGTCTACCTAGATGTCCATAAGCTACCTGAGGCTCCACATCTTGATGTTGAAATGCAACGACGACGGTGTTATTGGGGGTACTCATTTGAACAGATTGCCACAGAAGGTTCTCGTTCGTCCCACCATTCTGCCAATGGAGCCACAAAGCATCACAAACTTAGCAGAGTAGATGCAAATATAGAATATTGTGCAGTGGTCCGTACCAAGTTGGGTCCTCACCGAATCATCATGGGAGCAGAGATGGATTGCTTTGACACACACCACGATGGACGAAAGTCATTTATTGAGCTGAAAACTAGCCGTGAACTCGATACCCGCACTGTGGATCGATTTGAGAGGGAAAAGCTTCTCAAATTTTGGATTCAATCATTTCTAGCTGGAGTGCAGCAGATTGTCATTGGCTTCAGGTGAGTGGGCTCATCTGTCCCTGAAACTGTGTCATATGATTGCTTTGCTGTCATCATTCATTCTCAAAGTTGCATGTCCATCGCTCACATATTCTTGAGTAATAATTTTGTGAAATCTCCAAACAGGGATGATGCAGGGCGACTTCTTCGCACAAAAGTTATGAGACCTCAGGACATAACACAGCAAGTGAAGCAAAAGCACCACTGGGAAGGTGGGGTGTGCCTTGCTTTTGCTGACAAGGTTCTTTGCTGGCTCTATGGGACTGTGAAAGAGGATGAAAACTACACATTGTACTTCAATCGCAATGCAAACCGCTTGGAATTGGTGAAAGCCAATTCATGCCCAGAGGTCATTAGCTCACATATGGAGCTTCTCTCTCACACCTCATCCCAGTAGCTATTCTATGAGCCATGTGGTCATCATCTCTTAGAATTTTTTCCCTTTTGATCACAACCTTCAACCTGAAGAATTCCCAACCCATGGGCCTCCAAAGAGCTATAAATTCTTACTCTTCGGATTCTTGTAGGGCAAAAACTGTACACAAACTGGATGCAGCAGTGATTCCTGCCAAGATGTTCCAGGATTGTCGTTTCTTTGGGTTTTTTCACATCTGTCTTTTTACAGATATCATCCTTTCTTTCACCCCCATATAGAACTGGGTGGCAACCTGACCACATATCTTTGTAGGTTTTAGTTGAGTATCAGAAAGTAAATACAACTGAATCTTCCTG
>Ga0209208_10012088_pt1 | contig 10985 bp, 8 predicted proteins | sample S1TSphfallax_3_FD_187694 | JGI IMG/M metagenome (GOLD analysis project Ga0209208, IMG submission 187694) | Host-associated microbial communities from peat moss isolated from Minnesota, USA - S1T2_Fd - Sphagnum fallax MG (SPAdes) (version 2) | ecosystem: Host-associated > Plants > Peat moss >... | reverse complement strand
GTAGTGGCGGTGGGGCTGGCCAGCGAGCTGGTTGGCGATGAGACGCAGGCACTCGTCGCCTGCCTGGGTGCCGTAGTGCTCGTTGTAAAGGCTCAAGAAGTCGGTGTCGATCATGAGCAGAGAGATCGGCTTGGGGTCGCGCGTGGCCCGCTGCCACTCGCGCGTGAGGACCAGATCGAAGCGCTTGCGGTTGGCGACACCGGTGAGACGGTCGAGCGACTTGAGCTTGTCGAGTTCGGCTTGAGTGTCTTTGAGCCGCTGTTCGAGCTCCGCGCGACGGAATAACGTGATGCCGAGCGGGAAGGCTGCAAGGATCGCGAGGGCAAGGTAGCTCTGCACGCTCAAGTCTTGCCCGGCGAAGAGCGATCCGGCGGAAGCCGAAGCGTGGGCAGACAGAGCGCAGAGGATCGCGCAGGCCATGGCGGTGGCAAGAACGGCTCCGCGCAGGCCAAGCAGGAAGGCGATGACGATGAGGATGGCGTACGGCAGAAAGATGGCGGGATAGGAGGTTTCGGTGAAGGCAAGCCTCGTTGCGAGAGCCAGAAGGCCGAGCAGCCCCAGGGTTGCGGGCAGGGCCCGCCAGCGGAAGAGGCGGTAGGTCTGCCGGTTGCATAGCACCAGGACGACGGAGGTCCCGAGCGCGACACCCAGCGACTCGGAGAAGCCGACGATACGGAAACGTTCCCAGAAGACAGCATGGATATCGGCGACGGCACCTGAGCTGCCTGGGGCTTTTTGCGCGACAGCGATAGCGGCGATGGAAGGGCCTAGTATCAGCGCATAGCCGGTGAAGGCGCGGAGCAGGCGAGGCTCCTGGAGCCACTGCTTCAGGCTGCGGAATGGTGGGAGAGTCAAGGCCGCGAGGGCGATCTCCGCGGCGTTTGCCAGGACTTCGAGCACTCCAGGGTGACGCGGCGCACCGAAGAGCCCAGCGCCTTCGCCAAGAGCAAGAACGTAGCCGAGGAGTAGAAACGGCCACAGCTTGCGACGGCTCATCAGCAGGATTGCTAGCACTGCTCCGTTGAGCGGCGTGCAGATGGCCCATCCGGCTGGCGCGGGAGTGATCGCCTGGAGCAGCGCGTAGAGCCCACTGATCGCGATGGAGCTTGCCGCCAGAACCGCGAAGCCGCCGATGATCGGGTGCCAGTCAAAGTAAGTCTGGCAGGCACCCACGGCTGCAGCGATGGTAGAGCTGCCTCGTCGCGACGACCTGGACCGAAGGTCGCGTGCGGCCTGGAGCGAGATGTCTTCCGTGGCTGGGATGACAGTTGCCTTTACACAGCGGGTTCAAGGGTACAGTTCGGGTTTGCGGTGAAGCGTGTCATCAGACTCTTGCTACTTCAATCTCTCGAATTCGCTTTCCGCCAGGCGATATGGGTCATGGCGAAGGCTAGTCGGCGCAACTGAGGCGGTCAATGGCCTCTTCGGGTAATTCTCCCACAGGTCATCATTACCTCCAAGATCGTCATCGCGCTGCGATGCCTTGATTCTGCAACTTGGCTGGCTCACCGGGATCTGGTTGTTCGCCCGGCTCCATCCGGCACGAAGAACATGCGAAACTGAACCTGCCCCATGCAACTAGCGACCCTGCTTCACCAGACATTCGGATTTTCGGCCTTCCGCGCCAACCAGGAGGCGGTGTGCCGCGCCGCTACCGACGGGCGGGACGTGCTTCTGGTGATGCCGACAGGGGCGGGTAAGTCCCTTTGTTATCAGCTTCCTGCGATCGCCCGGGGAGGGACGGCGCTGGTGATCTCCCCGCTGATTGCGCTGATGGACGACCAGGCCGCGAAGCTGACGGCGGCGGGGTTGCGGGTGGCGCGGATCCATTCGGGACTTGACCGCGAGAGCTCCCGGCAAGCCTGCCGGGAGTATCTCGACGGCTCGCTCCAGTTTCTGTTCATCGCGCCGGAGCGGATGCGCGTGCCGGGGTTTCCGGAGATGCTGGCGAAGCGGAAGCCCGCTCTTATTGCCATAGACGAGGCGCACTGTATCTCGGCCTGGGGACATGACTTTCGTCCGGACTACCGGACGCTGGGGGATTACCTGCCGTCGCTGCGGCCGTCGCCGATCATCGCGCTTACGGCGACCGCGACCCCGGCAGTGCAGAAGGACATCGTCGCGCAGTTGCAGTTGAAGCAGCCTGAGCTCTTCATCCACGGATTTCGCCGCGACAACCTGCATATCGAGGTGGTCGAGATGTCGAAGCCGAGGCGCAACGAGTTTACGGTGAAGCTGCTGGCGAAGCCGGAGAACCGCCCGGCGATCGTGTATGCGCCATCGCGCAAGGCGGCGGAGGAACTTGCCGGGATGCTCGGCGGCAAGGCCGCGGCCTATCACGCGGGGCTTGAGGCCAGTGTGCGCGACAGGGTGCAGCGCGGCTTTCAGTCGGGCAAAGTGGAGGTGGTGGTCGCGACGATTGCGTTTGGCATGGGGATCGACAAGGCCGATGTGAGGACGGTGGTGCATATCGCGCTTCCGGCTTCGGTCGAGGCGTTCTATCAGGAGATCGGGCGCGCGGGACGGGACGGGCTGCCGAGCAAGACGGTGCTGCTGCACTCTTTTGTCGACCGGAAGATCCATGAGGGGTTTCTGGAGCGCGACTATCCTCCGGCGGCGGACCTGGCGAGGGTTGCGAAGGTCCTCACGGATGAGTTCCTGATGCCCGATCCACTGTGCGCGAAGCTGCGGATGAGCCGGGACATCTTCGCGAAGTGTATTGAGAAGCTGGTAGGGCAGGGCGCCGCGCAGATCGATATGGCTGGGAATGTGCGGTACGCGCCTGCGTCTCCCGCGCCTGAGACATGGATGACCGGGTACGCACGGCAGGTGGAGTTTCGACAATCGCAGATCGACCGGATGGCGCAGTTCGCGGAGACGCAGCAGTGCCGGATGTCGGCTCTGGTGCGGCACTTTGGGGATGTAGCGGATGGGCTGCGGCCTTGCGGGCACTGTGATTTCTGCGCTCCGGAAGGTGCGACGGCGCAGGCGTTTCGTGAGCCGACAATTCAGGAGCAACGGCATCTGCGGACGATATTGCAGGCGCTGGCGAGCGGCCAGCCGAAGGCGACGGGGCGGCTCTTTACCGATCTTGCATTGGGAATGGATCGTAGGGCGTTCGATGGACTGCTCGATGGTTTGTCGCGGGCGGGGCTGGTGTCGATCTCGCCCGATACGTTTACGAACGCGGAAGGTACGGTCATCAACTACAAGAAGGCGACGCTAACGGGTGAGGGAAGAGAGCATACCGGGGCGACTCGTGCTCCGCTGCAGGTGATGTTGCGGGAGGCTGAGGTTCCCGCGGCGAAGTCGAGCGGACGTAAGGTTGGAGCGAAGTCGAGTGCTTCTTCGGCGAAGGCGGATCGTGAAGAGTTGGCAGTCGTTTATACGGCGGAGCAGAAGGCGGTAGAGGCGAGGCTTCGGGAGTGGCGGAAGGCAGAGGCGGCGAAGACTGGCAAGCCGATCTTCCTGATCTTCTCCGACAGCACGCTTCATGCATTGGTTGTCGCACAGCCTCATTCCATCGCAGAGCTTCTGCGGGTGAGTGGAATTGGGGCCGAGAAGGCTGATCGGTATGGAGCGGCGATCATAGCGCTGATTACCGGTGCGGCGGTGCCAGGTGAGTTTGGGGAGCCGGTCGTTAATAAGAAGACGGCCAATGCAGCGGCGACGAGACGAATGGTTGTTCCGCGTGCGACGTCTCCTGCGGGAGAGAGCAGTGAGCCGGTCCAGAGGCGTGAGCGTGGGGCTTCCGTTGAAGATGCGCTTACAGGCGAGCAGCAGTTGCTCGACCAGAGGCTGCGCGAGTGGCGCAAGGCTGAGTCGGAGAAGCTGGGGCTGCCGCAGTTCTTTGTACTGGGGTCGTCGGCGCTGCGAAGTATCGTGCTTGAGCATCCGCGCACCCTGCGGGAGCTTGAGAAGATCGAAGGGCTTGGTGTGGAGAAGATCGATAAGTATGGCGCGGGAATTTTGAGTGTCTGTGCGATGTGATTTGATGCAAATGCGATCGTTTTGATTGCAGAACGTGCATAGGTGAGAAGCGTGATCTCCAAGGGTGGAGAACAATGACAAGAGTGGACACAGATGCGAATGGTGTAGTTGGCGAGTTTCGGCTGAAGGGCATCGCTGTTTTCCTGTTCGCAATTGTGATTGGGTTATGCACAGCTAGCGGCCTATCGCAGCAACCTGTCAAAGGTGGCCCGTTTGGGCCACGCAACGACGGTTCATATCATCGACTGTGGGAGATCGGTGTCTTTGGGACGGGAGGCTTTGCACCAAAGTATGAAGTCAGTGACAAAATCAGATATCAAGAGGAACTTGAGTTTTACAACGTCGGGGTTCACGCCGGCCGGATGTTGACCACGAGCCGCGGTCCCGGTCTCGTGAGGGGCCGTGCTGAAGCTCTGGTTGAGATACTTCCTTTTTGGGCGGCACACGCGCCTTCGCAGGAAAACGTGATATACGTCCCACCGAGCACAACCCCAGCATTTATTGCTGGATTTCAGGCGTACACCATTCACGGCGTCTCCTTCACCCCGCTTGTTCTCCGTTGGAATTTCATGAATAGCAACTCCAAGCGATACGTTCCGTGGATTCAAGCAGGTGCGGGAGTGCTTTGGACAACTCATAACTTCCCGCAAGGGCACGGACGACCGGGAACCTACACCAGCATCTTCAACTTCACACCTCAAGTTGGGGTAGGAGAAAATCTCTTCGTCAAGAAGAACCAGAGCCTGGATATTGGGTTCAAGGCCATCAATTACAACAATGAAGGTCTCGGGGAGATTAATCCTGCTGTGCCATACACATTGCAATTCAGCTTGGGCTACTCCTGGTGGAAGTGACACCGGCCTTGTCATGCTGCAGGTACTTAGTCAGCTACTGCGCGAGCGGCTTCTGGAACTATGAAAACGGTGAAGTTGGCAACTATGAGCGAAGCGCAGATGGAGTCACATCGCGACCATACAGCGACGCTCGATGAGCAGGCGGGACATTGCTTTGGGTGCGGGCCTGCGAATCCCGAGGGACTGCACCTGGTCTTCGAGTTCGATACGGAGGCGCAGACGGCAACCGCGCTGGTGAACCTGACTCGGATGCACGAAGGGCCGCCGGGGCATATCCATGGCGGGATTATCGCGACATTGATGGACGAGGCGATGAGCAAGCTCAACCGGCCGCTGGGTCTGATTGCGATGACGCGGCATATGGAGGTGGATTATCTGCGACCGTCGCCGCTGGGGCGCGAGCTTGTGCTGACGGGGCACCATCTGCGGCGCGAGGGACGGAAGCTGTTTCATGAGGCGGAGTTGAAGACGCCGGATGGTACGGTGCTGGCAACGGGTAAGGGGGTGTTCGTGGTGATCGATGCTGACCTGATCGCAGCTGCTAAAGACCGAGCACAGAGGCAAAAAGGGACGAGCGGATGACGCGCCAAGAAGCTCACCGGGACCCTTCGACTCCGTTCGTCGCAAAAGCGCGACGAACTCCGCTCAGGATGACGGCTTCTAGCGGCGTCAATGCGTCCAGATGCTGGACCTACTTGGCTTCGCCCCAGTAGCCCTGGTCCTCTAGGAAGTAGTCTTCGTCCCAGGTGTGCAGCATGGTCTTGAGGAACATCCAGATCATGCGGCCGTGGCCCAGCTTGCGGAAGCGGCGGTTGGTGGTGAGCACACGACCGCGGACGATGCGAAATCGGTTGCGGGCGACCCCCTTTGAGAGCAGGTAGTCCTCGGCGAAGAGGGCGCGCTCGTTGAAGCCGCCGAGTCGCCAGAAGGCCTCGCGCTCGAAGAGCATAAACATGCCGGTGGCGAAGGGCTTCCAGCGGGAGCCAATGTACTGCATGACGTTGCTGCCGGCGTAGAGGAGGTCGTCGAAGAAGCCGCCCTGGCGGCAGCCGATGCTTACCGTGGCCAGGTGAAGGTCGCGGCGGCGCATGGTGCCCATGGCGCGGCGAATGAGGGTTGTGTCGGCTAGTTCCACATCAGCGTCGAGGAAGAGGACGTACTTGGTGCGGGCGAGTCTGGCTCCGGCGTTGCGGCCGACTGACGGAAGGCCGCCAGGGATGACTTCGACCAGCAGGCGGTCGCGGAAGCCAAACGCGGCTTCGACGGTGCCGTCGGTCGAGCCAGCATCGGCGACAAGGACGCGGGTGCGGCCGATGTCTGCAAAGTCCTGACGCGCGAGGGAGGAGAGCAGGCGCGGGAGCATGGTGACTTCGTTCTTCGCGGGAATTACGATAGTCAGTTCCGGGTTCGGATCAGGATAATAGCTGGTTGGCAAGGACACCTCGAAGGCGGACGGGCTACCGTTAGTGCAATTCCTCTTCAATCAAACTCATGGCACTCGGAAAAGAATGCGGGGATTCTTCGCTCCGCTCAGAATGACGGCGGTTGTAGTATGAAGACTTTGCCTCGCGATCGTTCTAGAGTGAGTGTGCACCGACCCTGAGTGCGCTTTCATAAACAGGCGTTGAATTTTTGATGTCGGTACCTGCTTTGCCCTCGGCAGTATCCGGTGATGGCTTTCGTCTCATCGGGAGCTCGTAAAACTGCTAATCTTAAATCTCAGGGTTTCAATGCGTATCTGGCCCAACATCGCCAGCGCACTGTAAGGAGATTCGACCATGGCAGACCACAGCACCAACGGCAACCAGAACGGCAACTATCCCGCTACGTCACTTCGTTTGAAGACCGGCCTCGCCGAGATGCTGAAGGGCGGCGTGATCATGGACGTCATCGACGCCGATCAGGCAGTGATCGCGGAACAGGCAGGAGCGGTCGCCGTGATGGCGCTCGAGCGCGTTCCGGCGCAGATCCGCGCGCAGGGCGGGGTCGCGCGCATGTCGCACCCGAACATGATCCGCGAGGTGCAGGCCGCGGTGTCGATTCCGGTGATGGCGAAGGCGCGCATCGGGCACTTCGTGGAAGCCCAGGTATTGCAACAGCTTGGCGTCGACTTCATCGATGAGTCGGAGGTGTTGACGCCGGCAGACGAGACGCACCACATCGACAAGCATGCCTTTACGACTCCGTTTGTTTGCGGGGCTAAGGACCTGGGCGAAGCGCTGCGGCGTATCGCGGAGGGCGCTGCGCTGATCCGGACGAAGGGCGAGCCGGGGACGGGCGATGTGATCCACGCGGTGCGGCACATGCGGCAGATTGTGTCGGAGATGAAAGCCCTGACGGTGCTTGACGACCAGGAGCTTTATGCGGCGGCGAAGAACCTTCGCGCTCCGTATGAGCTGGTGAAGATGGTGGCGAAGACGGGGAAGCTGCCGGTGCCAAACTTCTCGGCGGGCGGGATTGCTACGCCAGCTGACGCCGCGCTGGTGCGGCAGCTCGGCGCGGAGACGGTGTTTGTGGGGTCGGGCATCTTCATGTCGGACTCGACGACGAAGTTGAATGTGTCGAGCTACCGCGCCGGTGATCGGTTCGAGCAGGGCGATTGGGCCGACGGCAAGCCGGTCGCGCCGGAGTTCATTGGTGCAGAGGTGAAGCCGGGGCTCTTCGGTCAGCATCGGCGTCCGCACGAGCGGGCGGAGGCGATCAGTCGCGCCGCAGCGATTGTTCGCGCGGCGACGTTCTTTGACGATCCCGCCGTTATTACCGAGTGCTCGGCGGACTGCATGGGCGCGATGAAGGGGCTCGCCGTGGCGAGCATTCCGGCGGACGAGATGATGCAAAACCGCGGCTGGTAAAGCGCGCCTCTGACGGTGAGGTATCGAACGCCCTGTCTCGCGATCCATATCGCAGCGAGACAGGGCGTTTCCTTTGCCTGAAGGTGCGCATCACCTGGAGATTCGCGTGTACGGAAGGGTAACCTTTCGATCGGGACCGCCCACTAAAGGTGTATCGTTTTGCTCACTTTTTCTTGCAAGTGAAGAAAACGCATGGTAGCTTCTGGCTAATACTGCGGGTTCCGGTACTCCGGTAGCGGTCAATCCTCTGCTGTGTTCTCGCGCGGAGCCCCAATTTTCGTAGAAGCAGGGAAGTTCCCTCAGGAAGCTTTCAGGAGAGATCAGAAGCATGTCGACCGCGACCGTTGCTCACGTTCCAAGTCAAGCTGCCCCAGCCGGCCAGCTGATCGTCCCGAGCGAGGCGTTTCCGCAGAAGTTCAACAAGCACCCGTTTCTATTCAGCCATAATCTGGCAAACCATCCGCTATTCAGCCTTCCACGGCTGAAGGAGCTGGCGTTTGAGACGCGTACGAAGCGGCCGCAGGAGCTCTACTACGATGCTGGCCATAATGTTGCCATCGGGGCGAAGTGGAACGAGTTGGACCGTCCGCCGCTTGAAGAGGCTTTTGATCGGATTGAGGATGCGGGCTCGTGGATCACGATCCACCAGGCGCAGTTGGACCCTGAGTATGCCGCGGTCTTCAATGACTGCATGCGTCAGTTCGAGACTTATACGGGCCTCGACTTCAAGAAGATGATGCGGGTCGAAGACGCTCTAATCTTCATTACCTCTCCCAACCGCACGACCACCTATCATATCGATCGCGAGTGCAACTTCCTGCTTCAGATTCGCGGTGAAAAGACGATTTACCTGTTCGATCAGCGCGACAAAGACGTTGTGCCGGAGACGGAGCTGGAGCGGTTCTGGGCTGTAGATAAAAACGCCGGGACCTACAAGCCGGAGCTACAGAACCGTGCCACGCCCATGCGCCTGGTCCCGGGTAACGGTGTGCACATTCCCATCAACGATCCGCACTGGCTGCAAAACGACAACAATGTGTCGGTATCGCTGTCGGTGAACTTTACGCTTAAGGATTCGGAGCGCGCGAATATCTACCGCGCGAACTACTTCCTGCGCAAGGCGGGTCTGAAGCCTGCGCCACCCTTTGTGTCGCCGGTCGCGGACGGTCTGAAGAATGCCATGATGAACGCTTCTTATGTTCCGGCGCGCTCCGCGATTCGTACCTTGCGGCGGTTGCGGGGGCAGGAGACGCGGACGAGCTAGCAGCGTATCGCGGAGAGATCGTTAGCGGCTGCATCCAAGCCCCACGTCTCAGAGTCGAGACGTGGGGCACCCGCTTCAGTGGCAGCAGGCGCTATGATTGAGTCCAGGAAATATTAGGACTTATGAAGGCACTGCTTCTTTCTGAGTACAACAAGCTGGAAGTGACCGACCTCGTTGGCCCTACGCCCGGGCCCGATGAACTTCTTATTCGAGTCGCAGCATGCGGCATCTGCGGAAGCGATGTGCATGGCTACGACGGTTCGACAGGGCGGCGCATTCCGCCGATCGTCATGGGACATGAGGCCGCGGGAGTGGTTGTCGCAACTGGCTCCGAGGTGCGGGGGTACGCAGCAGGCGATCGCGTCACCTTCGATTCGACCGTCTTTTGCGGAGCGTGCGATTTCTGCCGCGCTGGAGACGTGAATCTCTGCAATGACCGCCAGGTAATCGGTGTGTCCTGCGGGGAGTATCGCCGTGCCGGTGCGTTCGCGGAGTTTCTGACCGTTCCCGCTCGTGTGGCGTATCACCTTCCCGAAGGACTCTCGTTCCCCGAGGCGGCGATGCTGGAGGCGGTGTCGGTGGCGCTGCACGGGGTTGCGGTCTCGGAGATGAGGGGCGACGAGACGGTGCTGGTGATCGGTGCCGGAATGATTGGATTGCTGCTGCTTCAGGCAGCTCGCTCAACCGGACTTGGTTCGGCGCGTGTCTTCGTCTCGGATGTCGATGCGACCCGGTTGGAGCTTGCCGCCAGCATGGACGCCGAGGAGACGTTTCTCGCTTCGGGCGCGGAGCTTACAGAAGAGATCATGAAGCGCACAGGCGGACGCGGGGTGGACGTGATCCTCGAAGCCGTTGGCCGCAATGAGACGATTGCCACGGCGATCGACTGTGTGCGCAAGGGAGGCACGGTCGTACTGGTGGGGAACATCTCGCCGCAGGTGAATCTGCCGCTGCAGAAGGTCGTCTCGCGCCAGATTCGGCTGCAGGGATCATGTGCCTCCGCGGGCGAGTACCCTGAGGCGATGGAACTGATTGCCTCGGGCAAGATCAAAGTCGCGCCTCTCATCACGGCGATCGCGCCGCTCGCGGATGGCCCCTCGTGGTTCGAGCGGCTGCACTCCCGCGAGCCGAACCTGATGAAGATCGTGCTCGATCCGCGGCCAGAAGCAACGGAGCTACGGTAGTGGCGGAGAACTTCTTCGATCTCACTGGGCAGCTCGCGCTCATCACCGGGGCATCGCGTGGGCTTGGGCAGTACTTTGGGCGAGCGCTCGCGCGGGCCGGAGCGGACCTTATCATCACCAGCCGCAAGAAGGACGATCTTCTGTCCTTTGTCGCGGAGATTGAGGCCCTGGGGCGTAAGGCACATCCGCTTGAGCTGGACGTGCGGGAGCAGGGAAGCATCGAGGCGATGGCCGCTGCGGCCGCTGAGATTGGGCAGGTACATATCCTCGTCAATAACGCCGGCTGCAACGTGCGCAAACCAGCTGTCGATGTGACGTGGGAAGACTACAACCTCGTCCTCGATACGAATCTTCGCGGCAGTTTTTTTGTCGCTCAACAGATTGCAAAACAGATGATCCCGCATCGCTATGGCCGGATCGTCAATATAGGTTCCGTGACGAGCGTGTTTGGATATGCAGGCCTTGCACCTTATACGGCAAGCCGTGGCGGCGTTCGTCAACTGACGATGAGCCTCGCGGACGAGTGGGGACGGCACGGGATCACGGTCAACTGCCTTGCTCCGGGCTGGTTTCAGACGGCGCAGAACAGGGTCCTTTATGAGAACCAGGAGTGGGTCGACTATCTCGTTGACCGCATCCCGCTGAAACGACCGGGCGAGCCGCATGACCTTGACGGAGCGATCGTCTTTCTGGCGTCGGAGGCCAGCCGCTACATCACCGGTCAAACGCTGTTGGTCGATGGCGGCATCTCAACTGGCGCGACACGGGCAAGCGTGCAGCCCGCATTCAAGAGCGAGGGAAGATGATCTTTGCTAAGCGGATGCTTCAGGTCGTACTCGTT
>Ga0209208_10012086_pt1 | contig 10988 bp, 14 predicted proteins | sample S1TSphfallax_3_FD_187694 | JGI IMG/M metagenome (GOLD analysis project Ga0209208, IMG submission 187694) | Host-associated microbial communities from peat moss isolated from Minnesota, USA - S1T2_Fd - Sphagnum fallax MG (SPAdes) (version 2) | ecosystem: Host-associated > Plants > Peat moss >... | reverse complement strand
AAGTTGGCAAAACTAGGAGAAAAGGGGCCAGTCAGATTGTGCCCTGAGAGATTCCTATGAACCATTAAAACATAGGAAGGTCCCCACCATTAAATTACCTTAAAATAAACAAGATCTAAGACATGCAAGAGAAAAAGAACATTCCATTAATTCTCCACTGCCAGATTACCACCTATTGCCCCACTAAAATGTTGCTCCAAAAGGAGTACTGTATATATAGATACTTCAAAACATCAAAATTTCAATACAGTTTGTTTCCCACTCATATCTAAGCACAAGGACCATAGACAACCCATCTGCCAGTAATAAAACACCCAAATAGAAACTTATGATTGGCATGCATGACATCTTTAACACACATAATGAACCTTTCAAATTTAGTCACTGTATATGAAAATGCCTCCCCTGACAGAATTTCCTGTTTGCAATTATAGGGATCTTAAAAAAAGAGTCTAGATTTAATTCCACATTCACTCTAATACCCACACTTGATAGATCGGTCTGTTGCATATTATAGTCATTGTCAAAGGTCTTAAGGCTTAATAGATTCTATTATAAAGGTTTGGATAGCAGAGCTCAAGTGGAAGTGCAAATATACCATGTGAAGGTCAACACCATAGCTCCTGGTTCAAATATGACTTCCCAGAAGCTTCAAATTTGAGGGGTCGGTATCTTACAGACTAACTTGCAAACTGTGCCAGTACACCTCACAGTCCAATCTTGTGTTCAGTCATGGTATCGCAGCCAACAGAAGCAGCGGCAGAATCATTTGAATTGCAATTCCTACTGTAGGTCAAAACCTATGTCTCCACAGAAAAACATATACAGCAAGGCAATTGAAGCATGCAAAATGGAATTGGGGGGGTCAAGAGTCAAAAGCAAGTTCCTGGTGTCTACAAATTGCATTCAAATAAAATTGGCACTACCTAAAGACTTCCCATGAACAAAAAATGCCTTTGATCTACCTGACCAGCAATTCCCAGCAAACTTCACAACCCCTCCCCTTCAAAGGGAGACAGCGTCTTCTGACTTGGGCAAAGAGGCACTCTAAATGCTCTACAGACTTCTGTAATCAATCACCGTTACTTCATCTTCAGGTGCATCAAGGTCGCGATAGCTGCATCCAACACACATTCAAAAGTCACTATACAAAACCATTAAAGGTAGGCAATCAACACAACGATCATATAACCAACAAGTATTGGTCTGTTCAAAAGAAAAATGCACAAGCACCTACTGGACCCAGAACTCAGAAGAAAAGCTAAAAGCAATGAAGCTAACCTCCTGACACTACGTGGGTCACGGTGCATGGCATGAGGAGGGGGCATCATCATATGAGGGACATCTAACACACCCCCACCCATCATTGGGCCTCCAATTGGCAGTCTTTTGTGACCCCGTGCCATGCCATTCCCATCCCCATCAAACCCTCCAATGAAGGCACCAGGATGGAAGGGTGCAGGGCCTTCTCTTAGGAACTGCATAGCCATTTCAGGGGGAGCTGGCACAAATGGACCCAATGGTCTGTTTCCACAACATGATGCACCAACCACACATCCTCATTATGAAGTGCACTTGAGTATCACTAACAGTACAGAACCAACTAGAAAATACAATTTAACTCTGGCAACAACATCTACGGAATCACAGAAAAATCTCCACAACAATAATTCAACGTAACATGACAATGCTACAGACTGGACAATTCAATCCATAGAGCTAGTATTGGCGTTTTAATGCACATGAGAGCCCTACATTATTATTCCAACAAAGGTGATCATGAGCCTTGCATTGCCACTAGTCTCCACAAACCAAAAGAAAGAAGGTAGGAAAACAACAAAAACGTCTTCAGGCTTTGAGAAAAGAATGAGGTTGACAGAGGAGACAGATCGAAATCCAAGCTCTTAAATTGCCACTTTGGTGAGGGAAGGAGCATTTGTATCATATGGCCACTTACCCAGCACCAGGAACAGGCATGAGCACTTGGGGTGGCCCTGGCATATCAGGCACAAACAAGCCACCTGGTAGTCCACGCATAGGTGGTCCATTGAAATGATCAAACATAGGAGCACCCAATGGGTCACCTTCAAAAGGGCCTGCTTGTGGCTGACCCCCTCCTTCATAGGGGGGTGCACCTCCACCCAAGGGTGGGAAATCATGAGAGCCTGGAGAGTGTTCAGGTGCTCCCCTGTCAAATCGAGGCTCCTCTTCACGACCTCCCCTATCAAATCGTGGTTCATCATCCCGAACTCCTGGCCCCTGGTGAAAATGCCCACCATCTCGTGGGCCAAACCTGCTATCACGGGGAGGGAGACCAACAGTGTTTGGAGGAATCCTGTCTAGAGGCAAGAGCTCCACAGATCCTCCAGGTGATGGGCCTGAAAATCCTGGTCTGCGACCTCTTCGACCCTGATCTCCTCTCTGCATGTTGAAAATCAGAAATGTGGGGCCATCAGCCTTTGCAATGGGATGCTGGATTCTGAGCTTTGATGGAATGGGTATAGCTAACAACACTGCCAAATTTCCACTCTACTATCAGAAACAGACAGTGATGTCCTACTTTGAAGCTAGAAATTTTCACCTGTCCAGGATGTGATGAAACTGCTTGTGTAGTCCCAGGTGCATCAGGATCACTGTCATAGACATACAATACAGGCCTTGTCAGAGGAGTACCAGTAACAATTGCAAGAACTATCCCTTCTACAGAGATTACACTGATTTGAACTATGATGATCATTTTATATATCTGTGAGATTCCTGAAAAGCCTCCATTACAACACTTTGATGGTCACCATTGTGTCAGTTCCAGCAAAACCAAACAAACTTAACAATGATGAACATGGTCATAACCTTATGACTGCTACTCACAAAATATAGACCATGACCTTCATCATGAATGGCAGTGGCTAGCTTCCATTACTTTACAATGACTCAACCAGAAACCATGCTTATATAACAACCAATAAGCCACTGCAAGCAGCTTGATTAATAGAAACCACATGCTGTTGTGAGGCCATGTATAAGCACAAGCAAATCCTGAAGCTCGTATGTGAGATCTCGAAACAAAACCAAAAAAAATTCTGATTTTGACAGCAAATGTGAACCAAGAATGCATCAATGCACTAGAATACTTGGTCTCAGAGAATCTCTGTAGAAGATTGTCATGTGTGATCAAAGATGCTGTATACACCCACCTCATGTAATTCTGAAAATAAAGCTCTTCCCGCACCTTGGCAACTGCATCACTCACCAAGTCGGAATGCTTCAGCTTGAGATGCTTGTGTACAAATTCTGGTCCATGGAACAGTTTTGTGCACCCCTTAGCACCACACCCATATTTCCAGCCATACTTTTCATCACGTATTTTACGAACAAAAGGGTCCAGTGCCTCATTTGCTGCACTATCAAGTTTCTCCCTCCCGAGCATTTTCTCAATGAGATCTCCACTCTGTAGCCTTGTTTGCCATGTTGATTCTAGCTTCTTTTCCCACTCACCAAAACCAGGGTCCTCCCCACCATTCTTTGGATCTACTGTCCCCCGTATGTGCCTAAGACGCCTTGGAGGCTCTTTCAACTCAACCATACCATAATAATCTACTGAATGTACACGCCACATATATGTGAGCATGACATCAAGAAGCTCTATTCCCTCCAACCCCTTGACCTGATGGTTGCCTGATCTCACAATTACAATTGGGCCAACTGAGCCAGTGCTGGTTGACCTATCACCTTCCCCATTTTGCTCATCTACTGGTGCCAAAATATTTCCCTCAATCCCTTTCTCTGAATCCAGTTTCCTTATAACACTTTGGCAGAGTTCAATGTCCTTCACCACTCTCTTTGGATCAGAACTCCCTGCTGGTGCTTTTGGAGCTGCATTGATCTCCTGCGACTTTTTGGTTGATCGGCTTTGCCTTCTCCCTTTGGCTCCCACATCTCCATCATCCTCTGACTCTTCTTTTGCAGATCCACGAGCACTTGGACCCCTGTGAACCATCCATCCAAGCACATGACACCCCCATCTTCCTTCATGGACATGTACAGAGCACACATTGAAACACATCATAGAAACAATGAAATTGGGAACTCAAAGCATGATATACCTGAGAAAACAACTAAATTTCTCTTTAGTTGCAACCCTAAAACACAAATATTCTATAGCAGTTTGAACTCACACATCAAGACTACTGCTTTGAAGTTCAGCCAGTAACTCCTTTGCCAGAATTTTAGCATTCTCATTCCTCCTGCAGATCAAGGATAGGAGCTCAGTCTGTAACCCAAACAAGCAAGCTTCATGTGAGAAGGGAGAATAACAGAGCTTGGTTGTTCAATACAAAATGGATAACAGAGAAAAAATAGAGACACACCCTGTTTATTGCTAAAACATCACATCTGCAGCATTTTAGGCTTCTTCTAAGACCACTACTCAGTTTACAAGGCTGTGTCACACATGGTAGAGAGCATATCAAAACTAAGAAATTCACAGCCTTTTGCTTTCAATAAGAAGACAACAATCAGCTCACCTTGCCAAAACAGCCTCAAGCCGTGCTGGGTCATATTTCTCCCGCAACCTGCATAACATACCATTTTAACCTATGCCTTACAGGAGACCTCAGAAATGTGCATGGCAATGTCAAATCTGCAGTAAACATGAAATATAAGACCACTGTGACTAAATTTGAGATGCATACCAGTCATCATCCTTGTGTTGCTCAAAAAATGAACGCTTTTGGGTTGTGATGAACTCTGTCTTGTATTCATCATACCTGTCATGAAAATGCTGGACCTGTTAGCAAGTATAAGTATCACTTCCAATATAGACAACAGATGTGAGACAGGCCTAGCTATCCAATGCTTTGTCGATGTGCAAAGCAGGAGAAAGTCAAGGTCAAACTGGGCAAGCCAACAGCATACTTACATGGGTGATTGGACAACAGTTTTTAGCCCTTTGAAACTACACAATTTTTGCAAGCAAAGAGAACACAAGGGAGTCTGTACTCAATACACATTCTGACTGACTCAGCAGGTGCACAATGGAGGAAGTACCACATCTCTTCCCTTCACAAACGAAGTTGCAACTGAAAGGACTGGAACAAACATACCTACGCTCTGCTTCTCCAGGTAAGATGTCATCCTCAAGCTCCGCAATGAATTGTTTATAAGACATTAAGCCCTCCCTGCACACCTTGCTACATCAGCAGGCCTCAATCTACTTCACACATTTAGGAGTATCTGACAAAGCTGAATTCTCTCCTTGCACATCACAGGACCTCCTCAAGTCCATATTGAGTCACACTTGAGCAGCAAGCACACTGACTTCACCTTAACACTTCTAAGCAACCTAGCTAGATTTCTAAGGATTGGTGAGAGTGGAGGACTTCCATCCAAATGGACCATTCAACTCTTTTCGCCCTATTCAAGATCTATTTCACCATGTCATCCATAACTAAAGCGAGGGTTCACATATTGTTATGGTCATATATAAGCCCTCAAACACTCATATTGCACCCAATCCACATGTTCCAGGGAGAAATCTTCATGTGATCAAGAAGGCAGGAGACAACAATTATCTATGGCCATACAGTTGCATTCAGTCAGGAAAGTTTTAGCAGCATGTGCTGCCCATGTATTTGTGACACATGCCATGGGCATGTCAGAGATGTTCACACCTGCGAGCAGATCCCCCATTGTACAGAGGGTAGGGCCCATCACTCAACCCTGTGCGCCCTCCATCAGGCCAGTCAACCACAGAACAGGATAAGTTGCATAAAAACTACATTAACTTATAGAGCTACTTCATTTGGAAATTTTATTGCATTTGATTATTCCGTTGTACTGAGCTCAGGCTAGCCAGACAACATACTGCTGTTTCAAAAGATGGTCTGAACATAGATTTGATTGATGGTGAGTTCATTCTCATCTCAGACTTACTGCACCTAATTAATTGCATGCATTGTTTACCCTGCATCTAATCAATAGGAGCAACTGCAAAGGTGACATGTGAACTGCTCATGATTACTTCACGTAACAAGCTCCAAACATTTTGTCCTTCACTCTGCAATACAATTGAGTGTTCCTACCATAGCCATAATATTGTGCTAGTAACAAGAAACTACCATGGCCAGAATGACTACCTTGTTGTCCTTGCATTCTTTCATCCCCACCAAAGCCAGATCCTCTCCCTCCCAGTCCCCCAGCCCTGTCATAAATGAGCATCCCATCAAACCCCGGCCTGCTTCCAGAAAAACAAAGCATCACCAGGCATAAGAATGTCACTTCTACTCCATTTCCACTCATCAAACATTCCATTCCTGCTTTATTTCTGCTCAATCACTCCCCTGATCTAGATAAGTAGCTTGCCTAACAAGCTTACACTAGTTCTGACAGGCTACCATACAAGTATTTGAAGAAGTTTGTTAACAATATCTGAAATGAGGAGATGATTCTGACACAACACTGCTGGTAACAATGAAAGAGGAACCTGGTAGATTCAGTGGCCTGATGCACTTAAAGCATGCCACTGGCATATATCACAACATGGGCTTGGTAGAACATAATGACAATCTTAAAACAGCTTTGCAAAAATAAACAAGAGACATAACCACATACAGATGCACTGCTCCTCATTAGACTGCAAAGCAGAGGCACCTTCATCCTGTAAAGGTTGGTAGCTTGTCAAACTGCTCTTGTTTGCCACAAAGAGAGTGCCGTCTATCTGTTCCTTCTAAGATACCCAAGAAATCTATGGCCATGACTGGTGGATTTGAGGAGACAGGAAAACTTTGGGTAGCTTGATGAACAGGTGTGAGAAAGATGATGTGATAAGAAGATTCAAAACCTATGGAAGCTAGAAAATGGGTTTTCTCCAGTAGCCTTCACTACTTGGAGAATCCTGAATCAAGAGAGGCTCAGCAAAAGCTGATGATGATGGAATATGATTGGAAGATTGTGAGATGTGATCAAAATGAATCAGACTGGATTGAATTGGATGTTTTGCTAACACTAGTCAGAAAAAAGAAAGCTAGAAGACTCGCAGCTATCAGAGCACCATGATAGAGCTCAATGATTTCCTGTATCAAAACAAGGTGTCAGTGACCAACTCCATTGTCCAGTAATACAATCTCTGCATCCTGCCAGCACACGGCAAACATCTCATGCAGCACAGCTCAAGAAATCATAATTTTGAAGCACATCCATGAGAGTTAGCCTGTTAATGGAAACCTGGCCAAGCCAGAGCTCCACAACAATGAAAGCTGCCTCAAGAAGCATATGTGCCATGAACTTGTAAGGCTGAACAAACCAAGATCAGAACTGGAAAGCATTCACTGCAATACAACAAACATGTAATACAGCCAAACAAAATCTGCAAATATAGCGCTCTTCACAAAAAGACAAATTGACAACACAAATCCCTTCAAATAAAAGTAGATGCACACATCAACACTGACACAAGCAGGTGTTCTGTACAATCTCATAAATATGCACAGAAACACAAGAGATGCTGAACCAAGTGCATCAAAAGACAGTCAAGACAGTCAAGAACATCTCTGCAACAAGATAGGGGATCAAGTTAGGGGATCATAGACTCATTTGAATCTGTCACATAGAAACTTAGGCAGGTGCAGTGCCCTACTTCAGCTTTTCAAGTGAAGCAGGTCATTGCAAGAAGAGTGTACTCCTGAGACCAAAACCCTAGGTCTTTTGCTTCATCATCCTCTTGTAGGACCGTAGCAGAGCAGCTGAAAATCCCTAGCTGATAGCGCTATGAGGTGTAGCAAAAGATACCTTCCATCACCCAAAAACCCTGTAGTCAGTCTTCCGGTCTCTTCTACAGCGCCTCCTCGGCGTCCTCCTTCAAACTCATCGTGTCTGCGGAAACGCTTGTAGCCAGGAGACCTATGCAAGGGAGGGCTGTGGCGACGGTCCCTGTAAGCTGGAGATGTCGGACTTTTCCTGCGCTTGTAATCTCTGTCCCTCTGCCTTCGATCACCACCTCCCAAACGTTCTTGAATACTTTTTTTTTCATGATTATGTTCCCGGCGAGGAGGCCTGTCCTCTCTCTCTTCCCGTGCCTCTCGGTCTCGTTTCCTGTCCTCAAGGGTTCTATCTTTCTGCTCTGCAGAGCGATCCCTACGACGGTCTTCTCGTAGCAATGGCCCAGGAGCCACATCCATTACATCCGCCATTGCAGGAGATTCTTCTCCACCCTCACACTTCTATTACCGGGTTGCTTACCACTCCCAAACCGCTGAAGAATACAAAACGCCGCCTTCACTGACGAGTCCAGAACAAACAGAAGATCTCAGCAGCCTTCCTTCTAAGATCTGCAGTGCATCAACAACAAAACCGGAAGAATAGCTTCATTTTCACAAAAGAATCCAATGACTTCTAGAACCCAGAACCGAAAAAATGAAGCAACACTAGAACTGACGCAAGAAGCCATGAAAACGCATCAGAGTCACAGCTCCGAAGGACCCTAACTCCCTTCTTTCCCCCCCACCACTGATGGCCAAGCACTAAGAAAAGCCCTGTCTACAGAAGTGCAACAAGCGAGTACAGCCACGAACAACTCGTCTACAACTGTTGTTTCTCTCCAACGTTCACGAACATAAACGCAAGCCATGTAAACCCTAGAATCATGAAAAGAGCTCCACAACGCCTTAATTTACAGCAGCTTGCGTGCATAAAGATCTCCATCTAGAACCCCACCCACATCAAGCGAAGCACGCCACGCTTGATTTCCAAAATTTCCAACAAAAGGAAATGGAGAGAGACTCACCCAAGACTCACATTTCACCGAGATACACCCACAAACTCTTCTAAAGCGCAACAACAAATCTCTTCTCCCGCGAACAAACGTTTCGCGCGCTATCCACTAAACGAAAAGAAACCCACCGACTGTCGCCGTCGGAGTTTGAACGTCCAAATCCTTTCTCTTGGAGCGACTGGAGTAGGTAATTGTATCCGGCGGATATAAGGTTTTTTACGAACCGATCGGAATCTGATTAGGGTTAGAGTCCCTTCTTCGCCTCTTTCTTCTTCTTCTCCTTCTTCTTCCGTCCTTGAAGCCCTAGGGTTTTGTGTCGTGTCAACGCGGTTGTTTTATTCCAGTGGGAATTGCGAAGGACGAATTGTGGGGTGGGGAGGGTGGAGAGAGCGAATTAAGTAGCTAGCAACTTAGGATTTTGCATCGCGGCAATCGATCCGAGGCTGTGCAAGGGGAAGCACACGATGAATGCCGATACGGAGAGGCGATTAGCCGCTATGATAGAGGAGGAGGCAGCTGTGTTGCGGAGGCAGGCGGACAGGGACGGTGTGGCGGCTTATCTCGCCAAGCCCGTTGTCAAGGCTCGGCCTAACCGCCAGTTTCTTTCTGCCATGGTCCGGAGCGTTGAGCAATGTTTGTTACGATCTCCTTCCTTCCTTCCTTTCTTCCTCATTCTCTGGACTTTGGCAGCCAGGCCTTAGTGTCTCTATAACTACCTGATTCCAAATCTGTCAAGCCCTAATTTGTTCTCGTTTGCAGCTCCCCAAGGATCATCGTGAGTTTCACGAATACGAGCAACGGGAACAGGTACCTAGGTTGAGCAAGGGAAGGTTTTGAGGGTTTTCAAGGTGTGGAAAACGATTACAAAACAATTATCCGTGAGGAGGTTGGAGAAGAAATTGGGATTCAAACTTGTTCTCTACTCTCTAAATGAATACCTTGTGTAGGATACATAAGTCAATCAAACGTTTTGCTGATCATGCTCGGTTCTTTGTGCAATTTCTAGTGCAAAGATGTGGCAAGAGAGTCCTGACATTCTTACAAGAGGAATCTCTCAAAAACTGTGAGTCAGTAGCTGTGAAACCCAGTTGAAATCTTGGGTTTCAATGGCAGCAACTGCTCACTATTGCACCTATTTTTGTGTACTCATGTGCCATTCCTAAAGCATATATACCAGTGTGCTTGCAAAACGGGTTCAGGTGTAACATATCACCATATGTAATACCATCAGGGAGGCAGAACTGCATATTCAGTATTAGCCACTTTGGAGGTTTGTTGTGTTTTCTCATGGAGGAAGAGCTGATGTGATTCCAACTCTTGGAGAGTCAGTAGTCATGGAGCATGACTTTGGGAGAGGATGTTGCTAAATTGAGGTTATGATTGTGTGCAGCTAATCGCATTGTGGAAGTGAATGATATGTGGCGTATTCGCTCAGTAGAGCTTGAGTACGAAAACCAAAGGGCCAGGAGAAGGAAAGAGTCATTTAGAGGGATGTCAGCAGCTAGGGAGATGACTGCAGACAGGAGGGATTCAAATGGCGAGTCTTCTCAAAAGGATGCTTCTGGCTATGATGACAGGGGATTAAATGATGAGGACCTTGAACACTTTCTCCAATCAAGGTACACTTTGTGCAAGGCCTTTCAATGTGTTATTTGCTTCTCTGCTCTGTGTGTTGTACTAAAAATATCATCCCTGGACCTATCTTTTGTCACTTTTGCAAGTCTGGCAGCGTGAATCCCTTGGGTGGCTACACATGACACAGTGCCTCTTGTGGGAAGACTTTTTAGGTTTTTCAAGATAGCTGGAACGTGTGAACAGATCTTTTGTATGCTTCTTGTGGAATAGTTTGAAGTTTTTGCAAGATAGCTGGAGGACTTGATCAAATCATTTGTATGAAGGTGATTGTCATTGTCAGAGTGAGCGTTCTAGGATGTTAGTTGCTTCCATGTTGTTGTCTTCTCCATCCAGGCCCCACCTGCCTTTCTCTTGTTCCATTTCTTTTTCTGAAGCTCTTAGGGTTGTGAAAGAAAAAGACACTTTGGGGGCTAGAAAAGTCCATTTCTTTTTATGTCTGAGATCCTACTTATGTGGTTGTTCCAAGCTATATTTTGTTTCTACTATTTGTTCTACAAGTGATGCTAAACATTTTGTTTTTGGTTAATTGACTGTCATTAACAATCTGGCCTGGCCAAGTATGTTGCCATGATCTTTATGTTATTGA
>Ga0209208_10012084_pt1 | contig 10988 bp, 10 predicted proteins | sample S1TSphfallax_3_FD_187694 | JGI IMG/M metagenome (GOLD analysis project Ga0209208, IMG submission 187694) | Host-associated microbial communities from peat moss isolated from Minnesota, USA - S1T2_Fd - Sphagnum fallax MG (SPAdes) (version 2) | ecosystem: Host-associated > Plants > Peat moss >... | reverse complement strand
TTGAGAACCATGATTTCACCAGTCTCATCTCCCTCCTTCCTTGATGCAATTGACTCAGCTACAATTGTGCGTGCTGGCAACCATGATTTTGCATAGTAACGGATGGACTGTTGTTTCCCCACCAACATCCCATGACATGTATTTTCTCAGATGGCCAGTTTAGTGCATTGATATTTTCTCTACAATTGCAGCAGAACATATATATCTTTCATAAGAATAGAGAAATCTCCATTCTCATGATGAAGGAAAAACAGCAAGGTTAACACTTCCTCTGGAAGCCATAGAAAGAACCAAACAAGGAAAGACAGACAAACAAAAAACAAAAAACAAACACCAGTATGAAACAAAGTGCCAGTCTCACACCTGTTCAGGGACCATCAACAGTAATATGTATGATAGTGACTTAACTACCACAACTTCTCCACTAACTTCATTGGCTCCCTACAGTGGGTAAAGGCAGGTGACAAGCATCAACCTGCGAACTGAGTTTCTGCTGCAATTCCGGAAGCAACAGGAAGAAGACTCAGCCATACTACTGGCTAGCAACATGCCACAACAACAAGGACAAGAGAGAAAAAAAAAGAAGCAGACTGTTAAAAAGGGAAAGAAAAACTAAAGGAAAGGAAAACAGGGAAAGACTATGAACAAGTGAGCTTACAAGAAGCTCGCCACTTACAAGACCTGAAGCAAAATCATTTTGAAAATTCCAAAAAGGAGTTTTTCTTTAATAAGCAACCCTCTAGTTCTCTTTAGAAGAATTCTTAAAGGGTAGCCTTTTACCTTCAGAAAGACAATAAGATTGACCATCTGAAAGACAAAAAAATTCTTACAACTACAAGGCCTCAAGAATCTGTAAAATTGACTACTGATAACCCCAGCTTCACAGTCATTGAGATATTGGAATGAACATGAGGGATTCTAATCATTTCAATACCTGCATACTTTGGTTGAGAGCATTTGTCAAAAATGTCACAGGATAAACCTTGAGGACTTTGTCTCACAGCTAGATCCAAGAAATTACAAGAGAAGCCTTTAGATGTACAATTCAATTCACAAGATGTTTTTGAGTATATGCTGCTACCAAAAGAGCCTTGGTTAAGGTACATGAAATTCTCAAAGTCTGGAAAATCAGGAACAAAAAGATCATCCACAAACCTACGAACCAGGGACAATCTATGAAGCACAACAGGGCATGTGTTACTCTTCAAGAGATGCTTAATGAAATCAAACTCATAAGTAAAGAGATAGAAATTTGCCAAATAGACTACACAATTAGTACTGATGGGGATACCAATGTATTGTCTATAAAAACCATGACCAAAACAAAGAAACAAATTGTCTAACAAGAAATCCAGCCAAGAGATCAGATCTGAAGCCTCTGCAACTTTAAAGCTATGAAGATTTTCAAACAAATTGATCTCTGCTTTATTTTTCAGCCACAAAAACCTAAAGTTCAAAGCTGTTTTTTGAACCATCAAAACCTTAAACAATGAAGCTTCAGCATCCAATTGAACACTTTATTTATCAGAACTCTCATACGAGCTTTTAGATCCATTATGTCAATTTTAGTGTATAGAGTTGAGAAATCAAAAGACTGCAACAGAAGTGGGGAAGCTTTATCAACTTCAGATCTCAAAAGATTAAGTTTATTTGTTACCTCCACCACTCCTGTAGAGTCATTGAGAATCCAACTACTAACACAAGGAACATCTGCCTTTTTGAGTTTAGACACCCAAAGGTCACTGACTGCAGGAAACATAGCTTTGAAGAAAGAACTCAGCCACTTAGAAACTTCAGTAAGAAAAGTAGAGCTGGCTACAGCAGAACATATAGCAGAGAAATCTCTACAACCATACTTTGAAGGTAACGTGAAAATGAGTGCAGTCATAACCTCATGAGAGTCCCTCACATGGTGTCAGACCTTCACAACCTTCATAACCTTCATCACAAATAGCAGTGATGAGCTGTTGTGACTACCTACCCACAGACTTCATCAGCTCCCTATGGTGGGTGTAGATAAGCTTATTATAAGCTGCTCAAAACTGTGGGCAAACAATTATACAAAATCTGCAACCTGAGCACATTTCCAGAAGCAATGAGAAGACTCAATCATGCTGTTAACTAGCATTCAAAAGACATAGCTAGCTAATCTACAATCAAAGCAGAACTTAATATGGACACATCATCACACTCCTATCATCATCATGAGGAGTTTTGTGGTTTAGAAATTACCTCCAAGAACTCACTGCCAGCAATGCCCATGGCCTTGTGAAAAGCCTGATCCTCACTCTCAGGGCTTTGGTCCTCCATCCAATCTGGGTTGAGCCGTCCCACTCGTGCTGACAAATTTGTGTCATTTGCATATCTGGGTGGCTTATCAGTGTCAAATTGGTTGATGCCATTGTCTATACCATCTATACACTGCAAAGATCAAACACAACATGTGTTCATAAGAATGTAGTCATTGTCAGGTCAGTTCTCTTCCCTAAACCTAAACTGTAAAAACACCTTGATGAAGCTCTGAAAGTCTTTACCATTTTGCCTTCTGAAGATTACTACTGTTAAAGCCCACGTTCTGAAAGTCAAGGTGTACAATCACACAAATCACACCAATCCTGCCCATTGCTCTTACTGCAGAGTGACAAAGATTGTTTTCATTTTCCCTTTTGAAATCAGAATACATTTACCACAAATGCACACTCAATCATCAGTCTTCAAACTGTCCTGGTTGTAGAATTGTGATGGTGCTTCCATCAATGCTGAATCAGTGTCACTCTTCTCTTGTAGGCATTGCCATGATAATGAAGACATCTCTCTCAGGTTCTTCACACACACTACAACAGGGAGGAGCAACTTTTCTGCAAACTTTTCTGGGTTCAGAATGCAAGGAATTGTGTAAGGGTTCTGTGTCTATACCTCAACAAAGCTTTTGTATACAGCCAGAAATACTCGCTGGACATCAGCATGCTCTTTGTCCAAACCAAGCTCCTTGGCTATGATTTCTTGCCCATAATGCTGCAAGGAGATCTTTGAGTCAGTCTCAGTTGATGGTTTCCTGTAGCACATGGAGGAGATGTGGCTGATACAGAGTAGCAGTGATGTGGGTTTAGGGTTTGGAGATGAAGACAGTCACATACCTTGTATACAAGGCCAGCACTACTGAGCTTGGTGACAAATCCATGACCAAAAGCTTGCTCGAAACCTCGCTGATGATGATCATAACGATCTGTTGCAGGGTCGTAAATCCCACCCACATCCAGCACTGCATCCATGGTATCAAGCACCTGGAAAAACTCTCCAAAGGTGCGTGAGAAATCTCATTTTACTTTGAAGCAAGAAAAGAAGCCAGAAACCTCAAAAAGGCGGGAGCCAGTGAGAGGGAAGCCTAAACATTTTGAGCTTCAGTTGTTCAGATAATGCTCTAGAATTTCGGAAAAACGTACCTTCTGGTCTCTTGATCGGATAATTTCGGCTTCTTCAAATTTCTTGGTGAGGCGGATCATGAAGCAGCCCAGCACTTCATCGCAATGGAAACTGCCGTTGTGTGTGCCCACCTTCTTCCCCATCTTTCTCTTCAAGCTTATGACTGGTTCCGTCAAAAGAGTTTCACCTGTTTCCTGCTGTCCTGGTGTCGCAACCATAGTCCTCCAGATACTGGAGCTCGAGATGAAGAATCTCTTCTCTATCTCCTCAAAGCTCTGAGTTCGTAACCCTAGAAATGCGGCTCTAAGAGTAGGTCCTTTCTGTAGAGAAAAACTGCACAGACCTCTCCGCAGAAACATGAGCCTCGAGCAGAAAATGAGCGTTTGCTACAAAAAAAATCTCAAAAGAAGCAACCTTCCCCTCTTTCTCTTTCTCTCCGCTCTTGCTGCTTCAAGAATCCAAGCAACGACCAGCGTAAACCCTAAACCCTACATCTCTCAAACGCAATTCTCCAAACATTAAAGAATGAGTTATGGGATTGACATCATTGCTTCCGTCACTCTTCAGCTTCTCTAAGATGGAAACAGTAGAGAAACTCTTTGCAGGGCTAAGGTTTAGGGCTTTGTGAGGCTCACAGCAAGTCGAAGAACAGACACCCTTCTCTCTTCAGATCTTCTTATAGTGTTCTCTGGACGTCCTCCTCCTCGTGTTGTACGTTGTTACAGCGCTCACTATGGAAAACAGTGACAGGAATACCTTGATCCTCTCTTGCATTTCTCTTCTGTAATCTGTGAATTTGTGCTTCTTGTCTTGTGCAAAGGGATGGGCTCCAGATTCCCCTGTTCTACATTCTTGTGGTCATGAGTACTATCTTCAAGGATATTGTCTTCCGAGATCGAGTGCTCCAGTAAAGCTGCTGATTGAAAATGCTTGATTGCATTGCATATTCAAATGGGGCTGATTGATTCTCTGATGGAAGACCAAACAATGATTCAGAATCAATTTTGCAGTTTTTCTGTCGTTATGAGGGGTTTGGTCCACACACTCAGATGCACTTTTGAGTCTTTTGCACAAGCATCAGTCAGACAGGATCCACACCAGAGATTTGGCTTCCATGACCAATCATGGAATGGAGGGGCTGGAAACAGATTCCTTGTGTTGCTTTGTGATTATGGGCATGACATTGCCTTGTTGTGTCAGTCATTCTGATGCACTTTCAGCAGTTGGATTAAAAGCTGTGTTCAGAATTTGCTCCACTTCATGATCCCGTACGTGTACTTTGGCATCCTTTTAACAGAAGTGGAAGCAGAATGTTCGAGCAGTTTTGGCAGCACTGGCAAGTGCAGGGAAGAAGCCCATTGCAGTCAAGGAGAACAAACTAAGGGGTTGCATCATTATCTGTCCATAGCATCAACCTGCTTGAAGCAAAATGCAAGTAAGCTCTTTGTGCACTTCCTGTTGTAGCATTCAGTTTGCAATCTGATTTCAGTGCTACGTCAGTATCATCATCAGCTGTTCTGGCTATTTCTGAGGACAATAAAAGTCTTCACAATGCCTGTGAGGGAGATTGTTTCTATCAGTTGTGAAGGACATTTTTCTCTACAATTGCATAGATTTTCTTGTACATATCTGCTGCTAACATTAGGAGATGCAAGTCAGGAGCAGAGATGTACAGAAATGATGATGAAGCACATGCTCATTTGAGTAAAGCTTCTTTAACTGTTGCCATTTTCTCAGGTCACTGGCCTTCTTCAGTCACCTTCTTTGGAAACATTTAGAAGAAAGAGATTGCTGGTTGAAGCTCTTGGAGAGTTTGTCAGATTGTGTTTCCAGTGAAACTAGTAGTCAACATCACAATGGTTACATCAAGTTTGCAAAAACCTATAGCAAGGATCTTGTTATGTCTATGTCAATTCTTCAAAAACTGACAGCAGCAATCTTGTTATGGCTATGTAGATTCTGCAAACATCTATGTCAATGATCTTGTTATGGCTATGCTGATTCTGCAAAAATCTATGTCAACAATCTTGTCCTGTCAATTTTGCTAAACTTATGTTGACAATCTTGTTTTTTTTTTTCTGATTGCAAAAGTGTTTTTGAGCTCTCTGGAATCATTATTATCAGTTGTCTCTGGAGTTTCTGCATGCTTATCAGAGACACTCATCATGATCACACCTGTCTAGAGATTCTAGCTTTCAGTTTGTTTTTCTTTGTATTCTTCAGCTTTTGAAGTCTTGGTTTGTGATCATCCTTGTGGCCAAGGAATATTTGCCTGACTGCAGAATTTGCTTTTTGAGCTCTGGGGGATCATTATTATTGTTGTTTTTCTCTGAAGTTTTCTGCATGGCTTATTAGAGAGGCTCATCACGGATACATCTGCGATGGTTTTTTCTGATAATTTGCAAGTTGTGAATCATCGTCTGACAAATCAAAGCAAGATTCTGTATGCCATGATCACTGAGACTTGTTTTTGTTCTGTAGTGAAATCTTCCTTTCGCAGATCCATGCGGATGCAAGATTCTTCGTGGCATGATCGCTGAGACCGTTTTGCTTCCTGTAGCATAATCTTCTTTTGCAGATCCGTGCAGTAGTGACTGCACAAGTGGAAACTGAAAGGATTTTTTGCACGTGGAATGCGGAACCAGATAACGACTGAGAGAATTTGATTCCGGCTGTATGTACGTACAAGATCCTCTCAACTTTTTCCTCTTTTCTGTGTTTTGTTCCAGATCGTTACTGCATCTTTGTGTTCGCTCTTTCATACACACATTCAAGCGAGAAAGGCGCGCGCGTGTGTACGTAGAAAGAGTGAAGTAAAGATGAGCTTTTCGCGTCTTTGAAATGATGAGCTTCTTCGTTATCTTAATCCAAAATACATGTACATCTCCATGCTGGTGTCGGGAATATTCAATCCATTCACTCGCGTAAATATCTCCCCTCCCGTGTTTTTCTTCAAAGTAAACAACACATCTTTTGTATCAAATTCCATTCGCAGAGGTCTTCTGTGTTTTTTCCGTGAGATGTTATCCTTGCAACAGACTCTTCCCTTCCCTTCTTCTGTTTGCTCTCTCCCTATCTTGTACAGGAAAAAGGTATAGAAGCAAACTCGAGATCTGAGCTTTGTACTATTGTAGCGGATGAGGAGGAGGAGACGAGACACATGTTTGCTACTTTTTCCACCTTTCTCCATTATCTTCTTTGCAGCTGCAACTGAGAGTGATAGTAGTAGCCAAACAAGGGGCATGCAATGAGGTGGAGCTTGATGAGAAAGTTTGGGGTCTGAGCTCCGGGACGCGAAGCATGGCAGCAGGTTTCGCTATGTACAGGGGTTGTTGGGCCGGCCCCAGCAGCAATGTTGTCGACTACTCCATCTTGTTTTACAGCCCTGTCTCCGACGGCAAACGATTGAACGTCCTCACGAGGAATCTAAGTTGGCGTGTGAGAGGAAAGTGGGAAAGAGTGAGGTATAAGGAGGAGACTAGGGCATGGAATGTTGCTGCGTGCTCAAGTGTACCTCATGTGAAGCAGGAGGAAAGGCTTAGTAGTAGCTCACAATTAGGAAGAGACGAAGGAGGGAAGAAGGGGGAAGCTGGAGGATTAGGAGAGGATGATGATGATGTTCCTAGCTTCTCACACGGGAAGCTGTTGAGCGAAATCTCTAGCTGGGGAATAGGTGGCCCTGCAAAGCTCTATTTGGAGGTGCATGATCCTCTGCAACTGGCCTCAGCCCTTAGGTCTGCTGCGTCCTTCTTCTAAGATTGGAAACCCAAAGTACTCTTTTGCAATCAGGGCTTGCCTTAGCAAATGTTGGTTATGAGCTGTTGCATCGAAGATTTAGATCATGAAAACGTAGATTATGCATTGTAATGAATGCATAGAGGAGAAAGAGTTGCTTGGAAATAGGTTTGCTGAGGAGCTTGGTACAGAGATATCATCTTGTTCAGAAACCAGTTCACTGTTAGTGGGGGATGTGGAGGAGATGAGGAGGAGTGGGAAGTGTTTTGCAGAACAGCTGATGCTGTAGTGCATTGTGACAGGTACTGTCAGAATCACAACATACCATGGTTTGTGGTAGGCAAGGGATCAAATTGCTTGTTTGATGATCGAGGATTTGATGGCTGCATCATACTCAATCGCATCAACTTTGTGGAAGTCTTGGACAGTGGAATCTATCGAGTGGGAAGTGGTCACGCCTTCAATATTTTGGGCATGCTTTGCTCCCGTGATGGCTTCTCTGGGCTTGAGTTTGCCAGTGGCATTCCTGGTACAGTGGGCGGTGCCATCTTCATGAATGCTGGTGCTGATGGGCAGGTGTGTGTGAGCCTTGGATTTTCTAGGTTGGTTTGCTTAGGGAAATATCAGCACAAAGAGGAGTTTTGCTTTCCAGCAGGAGACTTTTATAAAATGGTAGTGGCATGTCTGAGAGCCAGTTGCTGAAATTGTGCTGCTGCCTCTTAAGATTCTGAATTCTGGATATGTGGTTGCATTAGCCTTACAAACTTTTCGCAGCTTGACAGAGGATACTATGGGCTTTTCTGATTGGCTATGTCTCTTGAGTGCTAGCCAACATCATGGCTGAGTCTTTCTGATGCTTCCAGAAATACAATAGAAACTCAGCATGCAGATGTTTGTGTAATGGTTTGTGATTGCATTCTTTGTTGTGTTATCTTTAAAGCATTGTTTTGGAAATTTCTCTGCAATCTTATATGTATGATGTGGTTGAAGTTTCCAACCAAAATCTTTAGTGGGCTAGTGCAGGAAACAGCGGATGTGTTGCAGTCTGTTGAAATTGTCACTAGTAGTGGAGACTGGTGCACCCTATCTAAAGAAAGAGAGGAGCTAGCATATTCTTATCGCACATCTCCATTTCAGAAGATGAAACACGTAGCTGCAATTGTGGCTGCCACTTTTCAGCTGACACCATGTCCAAATGCCAGACAACGACAGAAACTTTTTCTGGACAGGTACCTTCCTTCTACTTTCTGTTATGCATGTTATAGGCGTAGGAACTGCAACTCAGCACCTGACATCCCTTGTTGTACAACCCACAGTAGGCTAGTGTAAGAAGGTGTCATCTATACAGTCCTCAGAGCAGTATTCTCACACTGACTGCCACAATGGTAATGGCACAGGAGAAGGAGGACACAGCCAGTCGCAGAGAGGAGTGCAGGATGTGTTTTCCGCAACCCAGGAACAGGCTGTGAGTCAGCAGGTGCATTGATAGATGCAACCGGGTTGAAGGGAATGTCCATAGGGGCAGCCAGGGTGTCAGAGAAGCATGCCAACTTTCTTGTTAATGATGGTGCAGCAAGGTCACAAGACATGCAGGCTCTCATTGCATTGGTGAAGAAGCAAGTTTATGAAAAACTGGGTGTGCAGCTGCAGGAGGAAGTGCAATATGTGCCATGCAGTTCATGGGTAGATACTGCTAGTGTACTATTTTAGGTCAGGTCTGAATGAAACTTCCTCAGGTGGAAGCAACTCATGAGATGCCACTCTTGTTATTTCATTCTACTGGAGCTCACCAGCAGATAAGCAGCTTGCTAATCACTTGCTCAGAATGTGGTGTGATGTGTCATGTAGGAAAAACAGGATTATTGCAGGTCATTCGCTATTTTGTCCTCTTAAGTGTCATTGTAGAGCCCTTCAAGTTTTGATGCTCCTTATCACTTGTGATTGTCATTTTTTGCAGTAGGTTCTGTGGATGTCCATTTCCTAGTTGTGTTTTTCTGTAACCAGAATATCTATTCAATAACATTCCAGTGCCATCAGCAGGGCACTGTGCATCCTCAGATCCTTTGAAGGTGATGTTTCCTCTTGACTATGCAGTCCATTCATGTGCAGGGTCATGGAGCATTTGGTTAGATATACATTTCTTGTTAAGTGCGTCACAGGTTTGGTGCTTCATATGTGGTGGAGCATTTGATCAATTGGAAGCAATTTCACCAGAATTCAAGACCCTTTCATCAAGCTGGTATTGTTACCATGGGGGAGCTCAAGCAGGTAATTTCTACAGTGGGGGAATGTCTGGAATGCATCTTTGCAGTCTTTGGGCTTAGTTTTACAACTTGCTGTCTCATCTGTCCATTTCTTGACTTTCGTCTGATGATCAAAAGTTGCTGATTGTTACTCCTCAGTCTTAAGCACACATTCTTTTGCAGGAGCCTGACCAACCTATGGCCACTCTTGCCGGAGTATAGATTAGAGCATGGGATAGCTTATCATTTGTCAAGAATACAACTCACTTGAAATTCCAGAGCCTATAATATGGATCTCATTTCTTGGGTGTGTTCTGCTTTAAAGTAAGATCAGGCTGCTTTTGCTGTGTTGCAGGTTCAGTGTTTTTCCTCTCTTTTGGTGGTTTATGTCAAGATTTGGACTCTGGATTCATGGAAGCGTCTGTTTTTTAAATGCTAGGTCTTTCATGGTGTTAGGCAACAATTGAGGTGTGGTTCCTCTAATTACCTCCTTAACCGGTCTCATTTGTTTGAAATATCTTTGCCTATCCATGCTCTTCATTGTGTTCCATTATCTCTCCATCTCTTGTTGAATTTTCAGCAGTGACCTGGGAGGTTCCCTGTTTTCATTTCTCTGTTTGTTTCCAATCCTACTAAGTACAATTCTACCATTTCACTTTCCTTAAATGTCAACTTTTGAAAGATCCTGTCCTCTTCAAACTGGTCTTTCAGTTTGTTCTCCTTTTGTTTCTTTCTGGTTTCCTCAGTTCTTTCAGTTTTAGTTTTCCTTTTATTATGGTGTTTGCGAAAAAATTTCATTGTCAGATCTGAAATCTCTATAACCTTATTACTACTAGTGGGTACCCGTGACCTTTGGACATTGTGAGGCGCAAACACAACGTGCTAGCCCCTTCTCTTCTTCAGCTACAGAGAGAAAGGAGAGAGATGACCGGGCTCAGATACCCGGGCCAGTGTCGGTTACAGCCCCGGAAACACACAGGCTTTGTTCCAATCCACCCGTGACAAAAAACTTGGTTTATGGCTCGAGACCCGGGTCTTCATGGGGAGATCGGGCTTCGTCATCGACCTGGTTTAATACTTACTCCGGCGGTTCCACACACCTGGGCGCCACCCGGCTTGGGCCAGGTTTTTTTTTATCGTTTGGATCTTTGAAGCCTGGGTGTTGGGACTTGGGACCTGGATTGGTCGGGACTCAAGACTCGGTAAGTAAAGAAGTAACAGTGTGTGATTGAGGTTTTGAATAGTTTTTGGGCCCTCGAGACTGGGGGGACAGTTTTAAAAGTGACCTGGATTTTAGGACCTCGATAGACAGTACGTCGGCCCGGTTGGCCTGTACCCGAGCTCCGTCACGGACGGATGTAGTAGTGGTGCACCTCCACTTGCCTGCTCATGTTGTACACGTAAAAATGAAAATCACATAGATGGTAATGGATCCTGTTATGGGCTTAAAGCTCTAAAGTTGCAACTGCATAGCACAGATCTTTTAAAAGAAAACTCTGGGAATAGGAAATTCCAACCGACGGGCCGGGCTCGATCGGCTTGAACGCCGAGCTTGGAAACCATAGATCTTTTGAAAAAAAAACTCTA
>Ga0209208_10012082_pt1 | contig 10989 bp, 4 predicted proteins | sample S1TSphfallax_3_FD_187694 | JGI IMG/M metagenome (GOLD analysis project Ga0209208, IMG submission 187694) | Host-associated microbial communities from peat moss isolated from Minnesota, USA - S1T2_Fd - Sphagnum fallax MG (SPAdes) (version 2) | ecosystem: Host-associated > Plants > Peat moss >... | reverse complement strand
TGTTAAAAGATTTATATGAATGTTGAAAATTTAAAAAAAAAAAAAAATTAATTCAATAAATTGAATTTTTCTTTTAATAAAGGGCTTTTGAACTTTAACACCCAAAATTTGATTTTATAAAACATTATGCTAAGGATTCTTTTAATAAAAAAAATTTGATGGGAAAATTTTGAAATGATGATAACCTATCATCCACACTCATAATTTTAAAATTGTGGTAATTGATATTTTATAAATTTAAAATATAATTTTAGAATGTTCAAATTTTAAAAGTCATTTGCTAAATGTAAATGGTTTATAATGTGTATGACATAGGAAAAAATGGTGGCTTATGATACAAAAACTTAAAGCTTAAAGTAGTTATCATATTTTGGCATGTTGTGAAATTATAATCATTTTTCAAACGAAAAATAAAATAAAGAAAAAATTGTACATTAAAAAAAATCATATTTATTCAAAAAGAGTTCACGCAAATAATGTAATTTATTGGGGTAATTATAAATATTTTTAAAAACATGTTGCAAAAATAAGTCCTTAAAAAATTCCTTTCTATGAAAAAGTCAAAACGTTCACAAAGGGCCCATTTGTCGTAAATAGTCCTTTGTCATCGTTGGTTCATTTGATTGTGATTACACCCTTAAATTTATTTATTTACAAATCCCATACTTATTTAAAAGGTTTTTTTTTTATAGAAAAAATCAAGTACCACTGTGTAAAGCTATTGAAATGTTTTCAAAAGATTTGACCATTGAGTACAAGTTCATATGTTACAAACTTGATACCCACCCAACATTGGTTTTCACAAATGTTATCTGGGTATGTCATTTACCCAAATATGCCTAATGGATATATATATAAAGTTATGGGTAGGTTTGTAATAAAATGAAACACTACAAATGTAACCACTTTTCAAGAACACACTAGTAAATTTGAAGTTCAACATAAGGTGCAAGCATTCAATTGTCAGCCACAGCCGCCCCCTTAGGCCATTATATTTTTTATAAACCATTAAAAACTTTAAGGTGTTACTTATAATATGTGTTAAGGTTTACATTTAAAAATTTCCAAAATTAACTAGATATGAATCCTTTTACACTACAAAAATAGAAATTATAATTATTTTAAAAGTATTTTTAAATATTTTTTATTAATTGGAATGATTCAAATTTTCAAAGACAAGTACTATTATCAATTTATGAAAAATAACTTTGCATAAAAAAAAAATTCATTTGTAGTAAAAATGTCTTTTAAAAATGTTAGATACACAAAATTAAACATTTGTTTCAATTGTTTTGGTACATGTTTACAAAACTACACCCCATAAGATTCAAAGTTTTTCATGTAAACACACATATGTGGTGTATCATACATTCAAGAATGGCATAATAAAGCACATGAATCACTTATATTCACATTTTACGGTGACAAAAAAATTTAACATGTCTTATAAGCATTATTGAGGTTTTGACTAAGTTGATTATGAATTTTTGAAATTGATCCAATTTTTTTGGGATATTATCATATTACTATAAATTGAACAATTATTACATTTACCATCATTTGGGATCATAATTTCACAATTTGCATGTATCCTCCCATTACCATTGGATAAAAATAAAGATAAATTATAGAATTCAAAACTATAATTTGAACATAACTTGTTTGCAATGGTTGCACATTATGTCCCCTTCCAATCTAAACTCCTTACTTTTATGCTTAAAAACAGTTGGGCATGGTTCATTTACAATGGACTTTACCCTTATATGATATAACCTAATTTGTTTCTTTCAAATGCATATACCCAATGCATAGTTCACATTAATAGGAGCCATAACAAATATAACCATTGTTTGGTTTTTCATGTTTCAAATTGGTAATTGAAGTTGGTGTTGAAAGTGTTGGATTTACTCATATAATAACGTTCATAATGTATCATGGGAGGGCAAACTTATCCTTGGGTGGTACCACTAAGAATGTCACACCCCAAATTTCTAAGACCCATCCAACTTTAGGACAACATAGGACTCACATAAAGAAAGCTTTTTATTCCAAATTAATTATCAAAAGGTTACCCAAGTCATGTAAAATTCAAAACTTTAATTGAATTTACAAAAAAATGTATTTTGATGTGGAAAAAAAATGCATAAGGAAAAAGTTTTAGGAATGTCACATGAGGGATTTCTTAAATCAGGAACTCAAAAGGAATATATTCTTTGGGAATTTTCATTGGATGTTAATTTCAAAGAATATTTCAAATGCCTTCAACATTCCAAATATCCAATTGATGTTTTGATTATGTTTATCAAAAAAAAAATGGTTCCATAAAAATGTGTGTTGAACATTGTGGACTAAATTGACCCACCATTAAAAACTAATATTTTTACCTTTAATATCAAGGTTGTTGGATCAATTAAGTCATACTAAAATCTTCATTAAAGTTGATCTAGACATTGTGCATATAACTTGGTGTGTATTCGAGGAGGTGATGAATGGAAGACTACTTTTCAAATCCATTATAGCCATTTCAAATATATGGTGATGATTTTTGGCCTTTACCAATGCATTTGCTATTTTTCAACACTTAATAAATGATTTTTTTTATGAATACTTGGATGATTTTGTGGTTTGTTACATTGATAACATCTTCATTTTTCCAAGAACATGAAGGAACATGAACAACATGTTTGACTTATTTTAGACAAGTTCAAAGAAATTGGATTTTATATTAAGTTGGAAAAATGTGAATTCTATCAAACCAAAACGAAATTCTTTGAATATATTATCTTTAAAGATGGCATTCACATGCATCCTCATATGGTCCTTGAACCATTGTGGATTGGATTACCTTAGATTCTATTCATGATGTTCAATGTTTTTTGGATTTTTCAACTTTTATGAACAGTTCTAACACATTATTTTATGAGAATGGCCTTTCTCATTCACTTGATTCAAAAGGACCAAACTTTTGTTTGTGAACTTGAAGCAAAGTTTGCCTTTCAATCTTTGAAGATTTCTTTCATGACTGCCCCACTTTTCATTCATGCAGACCCTTCTAAACCATTTATCTTAGAGACAAACATTTCTAACTTCACATTAGGTGCCATACTCTCATAGCTTGGAAAAATAACCTTCTTCATCTTGTCAATTTCCATTCTTGTAATTTTTCTCCTACTAAAATAAATTATAAAAATCATGATAATGAACTTTTTCTTATCATGCATGCCTTCAAAGAATGACATCATTTACTCAAAGGAACACAACATGAAATCATCATGTATTCTGATCACAAAAATCTCCAAGATTTCATGACTGTTTGTGTTTTGAATCGATGCCAAACTCAATGGGCATTATCTTTGTCTTGATTTCAATTTGTCATCACATATTGTTGTAAGCACTAATAAGGGAAAGACACATTATCCCATTGTTTGTACCTTGCATTTAAAAAAGGGGATGAAGTTTATAACCAACAATGTGATGTCATCCTCAACACCAAACATCTTTGACCTTAAGCATTATAAGTAATTTTTTATGGCAAACGATTTTTTTTTCAAATTCGTGAAGATTTGAAAAAAGATCCTTTTGTTATTGGCATCAAAGGTTGATGGAATAATCAAAGTAAAGGTTAAGATTTTTCTAGTGATCATGACAAGTTTGAGTTTCAAAATGTTTTGTTATATCATGATGAATTTTTGTATGTACTTGATGGCATTATTCAACTCCAAGTACTCCAAGCTAGACATGATGTTCCAGTTACAAACCACTTTTGATTCAACAAGACCATGGAGCTAGTCTTTCAAGATTATTGGTGGCCACAATTTTGGAAATATGTGAAGGAGTTCATTGGATCATGTGATGTTTGTGCACAAGTAAGGAATCCTTGTCATCATCCACATGGATTCTTGTAGTTTTTGCCAATCCTTACATTGCCATGGTCTTCAATCTCCATGGATTTTATTATAGATTTTTCATTTTTTTTTATCATATGACTCCATTTTAGTGGTGGTTGATTGCTCGATAAAGATGGGCCATATTATTCCTTACAACAAAACAATAATTAACAAAAATATAGCCAAGTTATTTCTTGATCATGTTTTTTGGTATCATGGCCTTTTTGAAAATATCATTTTTTATCATGGACCTTAGTTTACATCCAAGTTTTGAAAAAACAAATTGAGCTATTAGGAGTGAAGGTGAAGTTGTTACCAACATTCCACCCCTAGATGGATGGACAAATAAAGTGGGTTAATCAAATGTTGGAACAATATTTGTGTTGCACAACCAATTATCATTAAGATATTGGTCAAACCTTTTGTCCATGGTGAAGTTTGCTTCCAACAACACATTGATCCATTCTTCAACACAACAAACACCTTTATTTCCAAATCATGGTTTGCACCCTAAATTTGACATCCAAAGTGTGAACAACTTTGTAAATCTTGCAACTAAAAATCGAGCCATGTGGTTGGTGGACATTCAAATGCAACTTGGATCCAAACTTAGGAATGTACAAAAATATTACAAGGAAAATGTCAATGACTAGCACAAAAAACTAACCAAACTTCAAGGTTGAAAACCAAGTTTCGTTTTGACAACAAAACATTAAAATATTTTGGCTTTTGAAAAAATTGAACTACCAAAGATTTGTTCCATTCACCATCATAAAAACAAATCAATACCATGGCCTTCTAGCTCAAACTTCTAAATTCCTTGAAAATTAATCATGTGTTTCATGTTTATTTGGTGTAACCTTATTGTGCATCTACCATTCCAATAAGAGTTCATGAACCACCCACACCTATATGAAAATCAATGGCGAACAACAATATGAATGGAAGATGTTTTCAATTTAAGAGTATCAAATCATCAACTCCAATACCTCATTCATTGGCATGGATATGATGTGAAAGAGCACACTTGATATCCAATTAAACACCTATCAAATGCCTTGGAGAAATTGAGAATTTTATCGGCGATATCCAAACAAATTCAAGGCCACTAATCCTTGTGAAACTCATCACTAGGAGGGGAGGTGATGTCGTTCATGTTCCTCCATGTTCTTGGAAAAAATGAGGATGTCATCAATGTAATAAAATACAAATCATCCAAATATTCTTGGATTCATATATCAAAATGCATAATTCACACTACTAGATGTAACCATTGTTTTTAAGTAGAAAAAATGACTTGTTTAATGGCTTGAATTTTTTTACAAATGATATAATTTTGAAAAAAACCTAATACAAACCTTAATATAAAATTAAATAAAAAAATATTTTAAACAAAAAGCAATCACAATGTATTAATTGGTCTAAATGGGCTATTAAGATTAGCCACCCATCCCTTTGGGTTATAATTTACTTTATGTTTATTTTCAAAATGTTTTTAATTCAAAAAATATTCAATCAAAAAATTATACTATCATGTTAAGGTTTGTTTGTGTTAAACATTTTCCAAAAGTATTTTATTTTCAATTTTTTTCAAGAAGTTGAAATAATGTTTTTTCTATGAAAAAAAATTATTTACAATTATTCCAAAGTTTTTTTGGCTATTTTTTAATCATTATATTGAGTTCAAATTTCAGGATATGTTTACCAATAGCTTGGACAATGAAAAATTACAATATATAAAGACAATTCCAATTTTAGTTCTCTTATGTTTTTGAAAATGTTAAATGTCAAAATAAAAAAATGGTTACAACTACTTGTGTACACATTATCAAAATTATACCTTACCATGAAAACAATGTGGTTTTCAATAGTAACATCACAATTAAGAGGATTGTAAAGTGAAGTTCATTTGTTTGAAATGATTGATTTTGTCCAATTCAATTAAAATAAAAACTAGGCATGATTTTTCTGATTGAAAAAAAACTAGTTAATATTTAGTCAAAATGGACATTAAATTGGACATGTGGCATTTGGCACATGGAATTGTTCAATTTAATTAATGTGAATAATGTGAATTAAAAATCATTTACATATGATTGATTATGATTCTAATGTTATTTTTAATGATATGAAAATATTTAAATGACTTTGAAGTAATTTATTATTATTATTATTTAATTGAACTGTTAAAATAAATGAAAGTAATTTAAATATATCATCTTCTAATTTGTTGTACATTTGTAATCAATTTCATTATGAAATTAATTAATTTAATAAGCTTATAATGTAAGGTAATTAAAAAAATGTATGTTTACATATTTTGTGATAATAATTTATATCACCATGTGAAATGATTGGATGGTAAAGATTTTGGGTTCAAGTTGAAGAGGTGAATGTTCAAACCCCATTTTGAACATGTTGTGGTGGTGATATCATCATCATGACCTATTGAAGTTCATCAAACTTGAATATTTTTTCAATATTGGATTCATGGGCTTTGAGTTAAATGTGACTATGGTTGCAAATGGGATAACATGAGTTGCATTCACCTACTTTTGGGACTGTTTTTGGAAGAATATTTCTTAGAATATTTTTAAAAAGTTCTTCAATTTTTTTTTTTAATTTAAAAAAATCTTTATATTATTATGTCAAGGTTTATATAATTTTTTTCAAAATATATGTAATTTTCAGATGTTTTGAAGTCCATTTATAAGTCCTATTAACATTAAAAAAACACCCATTACAGAGTTTAATGAATGTTTTTGAAAGTTTTTTATTCATCAAATATTTTTCAAATTAATTCATGTTCCAATGATATATTATGAACTTTACAATATAAAAAAATCTTGTACTTTCAACACCAAATTAAATTACCACTTCTAAATGTCAAAAACTAAGCACATGTTACATTTTTTGTGGTTCTTGTTAGTGCGATGTACCCCTATGGATTTTTCCATTATTCAATCTAAGAAAAATGAAATATTTTCAAGTTATTTATATAACAATACAATAGTAAGTTTTTAGAATAAAATAAATATTATCACATCAACTAGTAGTTTCAATCATCTCAATCAAGAAGATATTCAAACTTTTGGCATAAATAACTAATCTAATCTAACTTAGGATATTTGTATCCACTCTTTGTTGTGAGTGAAATTTCAATCATAAAAATTAGTGTAAAACCTTTGTTATGTAATATTGAAAAAAATTGGTAGGAGTGGCTTTTATTAGTGTGGACACACCTAACCCAAAGTTCTACATATTTTTAAAATCCTTTTTTTGCATTTTAGAACTTGTGCATAACCATTTTCTACATGAAGGCCTTCTATGTATTTATAGGATCTAGGTGGATATGCTTACAAAGGTAGGTATGTAGGGTTTAGGTTAAATAAGGTCTAGGGTTTTGGGTATTAAGGTATTAAGCATTTATAATTTTAAAGTTTAACTAACCATGTTGTTGTGAACTAGTTCCATAGTGGCAAGTAGGTGTTTTCCAAGTGTTGTTTTTTCAAAGCAACTTGCTTGGAACTTGTGTTTGTCCTACAACCACCATCTTTTATTGCCTCCAATCAAATCAATGATATCACTTTCACCAATACTTATATACTTTCAACTTTCAACTTCACATTTCAATTTTCTACACAACTTGTTTTACACATTTATGTCTACCATCTTTTGGGCTATAATTTTTTTCCTCTCCTTTTGTAAATATGTTTGTCCTTTACAATTTGAGCTTGCAACTTGTCTCTTGCTTATGAGCTTGTGGATTGTGTCTTTCACCTACAAACTTGTGAACAAGGTTGAAGGTACTAGTTTTTTCTATGTAGTTTATTTCCCAAGCTTGTAACTTGTGTCTTTTGCTTATGAGCTTACAACTTGTGTCCTAGGGTTTAAATTTTAAAATTTTATTAATGGCTTGTTATTCATTTGCAAGCATGTGGCTTGTGTGGATGGTAACATTTGGAAAACCAAACACAAAAGGTTTAATGCAATTCAAAAATTGTGATTTGCCTTTGCAAATTAATTATTTTAATTGCTTCCTATTCAAGTGGCAAGGTTGTAATGATAGGCCTTGCAAAAGCTTGTGGGAGTGTAGGGCCAAGAGCTAAATTGGATGTAGTTTAGTAAATGCATTTTTCTAGATCCCATGAGGTTGCAAATATGCACCTTGGGCCTTCTATAAACTAAACATTAAGAAAAAGCTTGTCACACTAGTAGCATGTAGGAGAATAGATTTTTTGATCATGCATTTTATGCCATACATATTCTTTGGTTGTTGATGTTTCAAGTTAAAAAACAAGGGATGAAAGGGGTCAATCACTTAAGCAAGACAAAAAATGGAATTGAACCTGCCATGAAAAAATATGTAAAAATTGAACATACTAACATTGTTAAGATGTATTTCAATGAAATTGCAATACACCACACTTTTACAATGAATCCAACTAAGAAACAACTTTCAAAGAATTGGAAAGTTGTGACTCTAGGTTCAATTCATAGTTTTTTGGTAATATTACACCCTACAAGAAAATAAAAGAGGTGCAAAAAGCTTTTCTGGATGAACTTTTTATTTTTATCAAAGGGTTATTCCCATTAAGTGTTATTGAAAACTTTAAATAATGCGGTTTGGTTTCCAATGAGACCCACACAAAAGGTTTTCATTAAAAAAAATGTATAATTTACCTTTCACGATGAAGTTCATAGTTACAAAACTTGTGTTGCCTTATGTGAATGTTGTAGCTTTTATTTCAACTGTGTTTGACCTTTGGATGAACAAAGGTGCACATAATACCTTTGTCCTTGCATGTCATTAATTTTTTTGGAACCAAAACATGTGACCATGAGCGTGCTAATCAAGTGCAAGCCTTATTTGAAATGTATAAGGCTTTCATTAACAAGATAATTTGTTATGTTAAAGATGAAGGTACAAATCTATGTACCATGAAAACTATTTTTAAGTAGGTAGTAATTTGTGAAGATTTAGAGATTGTGCATCCATTTGAGGATGTCTATTTTGGTCATGTTTTTTCTAAAACTTGCCAATGCACCATTCAAGATGAGAAGGTCAATGAAGGTTTGATGTTAAACTACTTATGTTAACAAGTAAGAGGCATTAGGAGGTCATGCAAGCACTTGCACCTTTTCCTATTTGTGTTCATGAATTTGATTCCAACAAAGTTCACATGATGTCAAGGCTTTGATGCACATTGACCCAAATTCATGGATTTGTTTATTGTCAACAATTACATGGAGGAAAATATTTTCATGATTACAATAACAAAGTATGATTTTGAAACCCTAATTCTCCTTTGATAAAAATTTATTAAAAACAAAAGGGTTTTGATTAATCTAGCACGAATTGAAAGTGTTACACGATTTGCATTGGTAGTGTTAGTTTACAATGTCACCAAAAGACATTGTAGTTAAAAATGTAAATGATATTATCTAAACCCTAAACCTTATTTTCCATTAGATGTTCCTTAAGTACACGACTTGCCTACCTTTTGTTTGGGGATTAAGGTTTGCTAGTGTTTTTAATTTTGCTGCTTTGTTGGGCAATCAAGCTTTTGTGGGTGCTTCCAATTTGTGAGTATTTGCAATGGAGGAATGTGGGTGTTTTTTATTATGTTGTTTTATCAAATGTTTCTAGTTTGTAGGTGTTTCTAATGGAGGGTTGCGGGTGTTTAAGTTTTGCTTATGTTGTTGGGATGTGGGGTGAACCAACCAATGAACATGACGATCAATTTTGATCATCATCATATGAATGTGTGATCCATAAAGGTCTCACAAATTTCCATAGTTGCAATTTTTTAGTTGTTTGTAAATTTAACATTACATAATCAAGGTCCATAGAAGATGTACTTGATATGCATTGAGCAAATCAACTTGTTCTTTTGCACATTCTGAGTGTTGAAAATTCTCCTACATGATGAATCCACCTGCTTAATTTTCGCAGTTTGATTGGATTTGGGCATTACCCCATTGGAATAGGCTTGTGAATGTTGTGTTAGTAATTCCAAAATGCCATATTTCTTCATTTAAAAACTTAAATAAATAAAAACATATACCTATTATTTATCCCGAAAAGGGGTATATGAAGATTGGGTACTGGAACCCTACCCATCTACCAGAAACCTATTTTTTTATATGCCTATCCAGAACGTAACCAGATGAAAAAATCTGAATGCTAATGTACCCTTACCCAACTCAAAACTAAATGGCAGAGCTTTGCCAAAAATCTGAAAATTATTAAAGTGATTTTGGAGGTTTTCAATTGCTAGAAGTCAGGGAAAAAAAAACAAAATAGTAAAAATCGCCAGATTTTCAGTGTGTAGCCAAAAATGTAGAAGTAAGAGCAAAGATTTGTACTTCATATTTGGATCATTAAAGATTTTGACAAGAATGGAATTCCTAGAAGCAAGCACAACTTTGTTACTGGGGACCAAGCTGCCTGAATATAGTACTAGTCTTCAGCCAGATATGAAGGTCTCATGAGTGACAGTCATCAAGAACTGGGAACTTCAGAGGGTCTGATTGTAATGAACCCACAACATGATCACTGCATACTCCAATTTTCTTTCCTTCTTTCTTCTTACTTTCTTCACAATGTAGCATCAAAACAGAAGATAGAGAAACACGACTGCATTTCTACTTCCACACCCACTGCCCCCATTCCTACGACAACACCAACAAGGCAGTTTGCTAGCTGCATGGAACAAGAATATGGAAGATGATTTCTGGGAGCCATCTGTCAACTAAATCTGGAAATATAGGAATTGAATGTGAGTTGGGGTGTTAGACCTCTGTGTCCTGCATCTTCATGAGCTGGAACACTACTATTAAGCTGTCTCACAGTGTGGTGGTGCACTAGATCAATTCCCTATCAATTCCCTATCAATTCCCAAGTTGTTCACTCAATTGAAGCAGCTTATTTCCTTGCACCCCATTTACAGTAGAGATTATGATCTGCAAAGGATACAGCAGTCTTTAGTAATCCTTGCTCATTGCTATGCAAAGTTCAGAGTCTGCCATCAAAACATTGGCACATGCCCTGCTCATAATTCCTTAGTCCAAAAAGCTCCAGAGGATCCTCCTTGATCCA
>Ga0209208_10012081_pt1 | contig 10990 bp, 11 predicted proteins | sample S1TSphfallax_3_FD_187694 | JGI IMG/M metagenome (GOLD analysis project Ga0209208, IMG submission 187694) | Host-associated microbial communities from peat moss isolated from Minnesota, USA - S1T2_Fd - Sphagnum fallax MG (SPAdes) (version 2) | ecosystem: Host-associated > Plants > Peat moss >... | reverse complement strand
TCGCGTTTATTGCACTTCGCTATGTAAAAACACGGCGGCAGCAACAGAAGAAGAGAGTCGTTTTTTTCCAGTGCCGTATATAACAGGGGAAGGGGGGGGGAGATCAACGGGTTAAAGAACCGGAGTGGGCAATGGGAAGGACCGGGCGGGGGGGGAGCTCGACGGGTGCATTATGCACCGGGTACCCACTAGTTCCAACAATAATCAAAACTGGTTTATTAGGAAGAGGGTTTTTTTTGTCATGGTTATCAGCCATGACAATTATAAATGGTTGCATGGTCAACAATTATGCGCCAGAATGATCAAAGTTTGAGAATTATGTGTCGAAATGACAAAAGTTTGGGCGATTTTCTTTTTCATCTTCCTTTGTTTTTTCTTCCTTCTTGACTTGCCAAAAATCAGCACAGTGTGAAGGTCAACCAAGTTCTTAGAGTCACAATCTCTAAACAAGAGACAACAATCTCCAACTTTCTGTACATTTTAGTTTGCCCATTTTTTTTCTTTCTATCTCTCTTCCCCTCTCAACCCTAATACCTGATCTTGTGTGTGCATGTGTGTGCATGTGTGTGTTTTTCCCCTCCTTTCAGTGCACTTCCAAAGAAAAGAGATTGAAGAAGGGAAATATCAATTCTTATGTTTAAAGGTGATATTCTATTTTGGGTCTTTGAATTCAATTTTGTTGAGTCCACATCTGATGTTTGTATTGAATCTTTGTTCTCGTGGAAATACCAATAACATGTGCAGGTGATTCAAATGAACATTCATGATATTCCATATGTGTTTAAAATAATTTTGATGGAAGCAAATTACAAATTTCATGTCAAATGACAATTTATGCATTTGCAATTACATAGGTTGTTTAAGTTCTAGATTAAGGGCTTTGTGTTTTGATTGGCATATTATTAGGTATCTGAAAATATTTTTTATGAATCACATATTTTATAACTGAGAAACCTCATAAATAAATCTTTTTTTTTTACATGTGCATTACAAATGGGTTCAAGCTTATTATGATGGAAGTAGATCTCAAAAGAAATCACAAATTTCATAAATTTACTCCACAAAGAACAATTTACTTTTTTTAATGGCATTGCATATGTGTTAAAAATATTGTTTGTGAAAGTAGATCACAAATTTCATGTGTATAGATTTTTGATAAACTATGAATTTAATTTTTAGAATATCTCCTATTGGATCTAGAATTCCATAATTTGAAAGGTCTAGAAATTATTCAAATATAAGTGAGTTTATTGAAAATAGGTAGAATGAAGCACAAGACATATTAACTAAAACACAATTAGTACACATGTTTATTATATGATGGTTACAAAAATGATGGTGCATAATGCAACACGATAAGACGTTTTAGCTTGCAAACTTATAGGTGTGTTCTTTCAATCCAAATTCAACATTTCATCCATTAATTTTCATCTACATATAGAGCTTTTTTAAAAAAATTGTGTGAACATAAACAAAACTACCTTCACATAATTGGTTACATGAATACCATCGCTTTTCTCCTTCAAACATCATCATAAAATTTTTAAAAATTCAAGCTCACAACTCAAAGCTTCTAACATGCTTTTATAAATTTTTGATTTCATAATAATAAATTGAATTTGAATCAAAAGAATACTACAAGCATCAAGAGATTTATATCCACAAAACAAAATTCATATTTTCTAGAAACTTTTGCAATATATAACCCGGTTAGTATTCTAATGTTAATGAACTTGATATTTTTTAAAAATGAGTTCATGATTTTTATTGATATAAGAGTAATGATGTTTATTGTGCAATATGTTTTGATGATTTATGGTTTTATTTATTTATACTTGATGTGTAGGTTTGGACCTCTAAATTTTATAAAAAATCAAAATGACAAACTCAATAAAATCCCAATCTTCAATCATTTCCATGGACAAGGTACACCTTTTCATGTTTTAAAACATTTCAACCTACATAAAAAATGGAATAATTTAAACTTTTGAAATTATTTTCCAACACATTAACATATTAAATTAAAAAGGCATCTCAATATGAACAAATATATTATGAAACTACAACCCCCAACACTTACAATTTCATATGTTGATTAAAACTTATGTTTATTTCATTATGTAAGAATTTGATATTTGTTCCACATTATATGATCAATATGTAAGACATGACTATCACATCAAAATATAAAAGAATCAAAATGGATTACACTTCAGAAAGGTTCCAACTACCATAACACATTAATTAACCATCAAACCAAAAAGGCAACCTTTGCCCTATATGTTGGTTGGGGGAAAAAATAATATTTTGAAAAGTTTCCTTTGCAAACACATATGTTGATTCAACATTTTTAATTGTCTTGGAAAATTCCACGTTCATTAAAAATTACAAAGAAAATTTGTCAGAATGGAGTGAATATTGGACAAAAAAATGCACTCACTTGGTATGAAAGTCAGGATTTGATATTCAAAAAACAATTATTGAACACTAAACCAAAATCAACAACATCGAAATCAATAGAACCTACATGGAAAAAACCAAAAATTACAAATGAATTGATCACAATCTAATCATTGATAATCACAATTAACATATCTCAAAAATTCAAATTTATGCCATAACTTGTTATTTTATTAATAATAATAATAATATAATAAATATCTTCACATAATAAATCACAATATCTCCAATCTTGACAAAATTATAAATATTTTGATAATGAAATTTCAGATTCAAAAAATATAACAAAAGAAAAAGAAAAAGAAATCAAAATGAAAAAAAGATTAAAATGCAAAAAGATGAAATAAAAGGCCAATTTTTCAAAAATAAATGAGCCAAAATATAAAAACATTAAACATGGTCTAAATACCATAATAAATTGTATATGCCTCCAAGATGCATAAAAAAAAGTCATGAGATTATAATTCAACATCAACCTGATCAAAACAAAAAAAGAAGACAAACATGTGAACAAATAAAAGATTATTTAAATGCCCCAAAAAAAAAAGGCAAAAAGACATCCAAACAATAAAGTATTAAACCAAAAAATGAAAACATTAAAGATTTTCCCTTGGTTTTTCAAGATGTAATAATAAAAAGTTATCATGTTATTCATAGATCAACTTGATAATAACATCCATGTACCACTAAACCATAATAAAAATCAAGATATGATGAAAATAATAATAAAAAGTAATGGAATTATAATGACGATCATAGAACAAAATAACTTGATAAAAATAAAATAAGAAGAGAAAGATATATATTTAAATATATATATATATTGAAAACAAAAAATAATGAACATAAAACATCATTTGAACAATTTAGCAAATGATGATTCTCATATGCAAACACCAAACACTTTTCCACCGCAAATAAACACGAAAAGTAACATATCAAAATTTTAAAATTTTAATGATTTTCTTTAAAATTCTACTTTTGAATTTGGTTGTTGTTGTATTCATAATGAAAATAAATATAAGCATGAACTTTCAAATATATAGAATAACAAATCTAAACACAAATTAAAATATGAAAATTTTACTCAAATTCAATCCAAAACATCATTGGCAAAATGAAGTTGAAATCATTCTAGAAGAATTATTAAACGACCCAAAGCATATGCATCCAAAATCACAAGGAATACCACTTGCAAAGGAAGGTATTTTGTCAACTGAAATTTCTATATGTAAATCTTGTCATAACTATTTACTCAATAATAAAATGCCAAAACTTGTGTTAGTTAATGGACTACGGATTGGAATCATACCCAACTCATTACCAAAATTGACAATAGTGGAAGAAGCTTTAATTGCACATTATTGTTTTTGAACCATATTAATTAAATTAAGGTATTTAAACAAAGGGGGGAAAACAGGCCAACATGCATTTAAAAGGAAATGTAATTAGTTTTGCACAAGATCTTGAAAGTGTTATAAAACTTTTAGACATATTGCCATTGTCATTGGAATTATTGTCCGACATTGTCACAATCCATTTTGTTGGCATCTCACATTTCCCCATATAATCTATAAAAATGTGCAAACTTCTATATGTACGAAAACTTGCCATATCTACTTAGTTCAACTGGTTGGAATCTAATCAAGTTGGATATAATAAATATATAATAATGAACACACATATTATAGAATCCCTACGTCACAATAACATATCAAAACCCATAATAAGGTCAATATTTAAATCATCAAATATTAATTTTGCAAATGTAGGACCATCGTACAAACATAATAGATTTACATGAAAAAAAATGCCAATGACAATGAAAATGTCATTGAGACATCATGGTTAATAGATTTTGATGGAATTGATATAGATCAACATGAAAATACGATTATAACAATTTATAAAAGAATCAATATTTATCATATGATCATAAATCTAAAATGAACAATGAATATAATAACCCAAATATAATTCCATGTATGTTTCCCACACTATTTCCTTTCAATTTTGGTGTTTTGGAAATGGAAAATAAAGTTGTCAAAATATCACTACAACTACATGTCAAACATTTAAAAAATTTAGATGAAACTAAATATACATTTTCAAAACACCATCTATTCCCATTCTTTGTATTTAACATAATACAACGTAGACAAATATGTTTTGAGGAAAACTAATAATATCAAAATCATCAAACATGGATGAAAGAGACCTTTTAAATAAACTATAGGCCATAGATTTTGATGACATCTTAAAAAACCTCCAAATATACAAGGGAATCCAAACATACTCAGTTTATTATGACATTAAAATTTTTATAGTAAACATGTTATAGTTTCTGGTAGTAATCGAACAATGCAAAGAAACCAAATATTTAGTATGATAAATTTCATGGAAATGCTTAGACTATTTTTCACTCTAAATCCAACATTTGTCCATCATCCTTTAATTGTTATTTAAATGGGCAAAACATCAATCTTGATTTATTTTATGATACAAAAATGTTAACAAAAAATGAAAAGAGTAAACAAATAGCCATGAATCTAAAAGCCCATGCCATATTTGTACACACACTTGTTGATGCAATTTTTACATACATGTTACAAGTGAAACACAAAAATAAACAACAAATGATAAAATTGGTGTGTTTGGTCATATCAAGCTTATTACAGATGTTATGAAATAGCCAAAAATAATAGCATGCATATACATTCATTGTTGTGATTCAATGACTCACTAAATTTTAATACACTTGTATAGATGTTATGTGATAATGAAGGTTTTTGAAAAACAAATGATTATTTAAACATCATCATTACAAACATTGAACAATATAAATCAACTTTAAAAATGACACATGTAAATGATGAAATTCAACACATACATCCATGTACTAGAAGGCCACTTGATATATGTATCAATACTTTTGACAAATCATTTCAAAATGATGTGTGCAATTTAATAAATGTATATAATCACTACTACAAAAGTGGGGTGTAATTCACTAACCTAAATCACTATGGGACCTTAAAAGTGAAATAAATTCATTGCATTTTACTAATTTCACCTTGGTTAAAGTTATTTCATTATACTATCACTATGTAAACATCATGTTTTAGTATTAGTTAACATAATTCATTATTATAATTTACTATAATAAATAAGTTTATTTATATGTTTTTAAAAATACCCTATATATGTCATTTTATGATATACCTTATATTATTTTAAGCTACTTTAGTTATTTTAATTTATACCCTATGTTATTATAATTTTTTAAGTTATTTAAAACTAAATTATTGAAATAACTTTAAACTATACATTAAGTTAATTTATTTTAAGTTAATATATGTTATTTCAAGTTATACTTTAAGTTATTCAAGGTCATTTTATTTTATGTATTATAAGTTATTTTATCCTAAGTGTAATAACTTAAAATAATCTAAAATAAAATATAATGACCTAAAGTAAAATAATTAAAAATTAAAAAAATAGCCTATGAAAAAAAACTTAAAATAACCTACAATATAATAATAACTACCAGTAACCTATGATATTATAACATAAAATATCCAACAATAATTTATAATAAAATAATCACCAATAGTCATAATATAACATATAATTACTAACAAGAACTTATAATACAATAACCACCAATATCCGTTGACACAATAACCAATAATAATCACTATATAATAACCATTAATAAGCACCAATATCCACCAATAGACTAACCAGCAATAACTATTAATATAATAGCCACTAATAAGCATTAATAGATTAACCAACAATAACCATTAATAAAATAACAACCAATAACCATTAATATAATAGCCATTAATAAGCATTAATAGATTAACAACCAATAACTATTAATAAAATAACAACCAATAACCATTAATATAATAGCCATTAATAAGCATTAATAGATTAACAACCAATAACTATTAATAAAATAATAACCAATAACCATTAATATAATAGCCATTAATAAGCATTAATAGATGAATAACCAATAACCATTAATATAATAGCCATTAATAAGCATTAATAGATTAACCACCAATAACCATTAATAAAATAACAACGAATAACCATTAATAAAATAACAACGAATAACCATTAATAAAATAACAACGAATAACCATTAATAAAATAACAACGAATAACCATTAATAAAATAACAACGAATAACCATTAATAAAATAACAACGAATAACCATTAATAAAATAACAACGAATAACCATTAATAAAATAACAACGAATAACCATTAATAAAATAACAACGAATAACCATTAATAAAATAACCACTAATATCCATTAATAACCACAAATAACCTTAATAAAAGAACAACTAATAACCATATATTAGAATTGCTTAGGATTATAAAAATAATTTAGGGTGAAATAATCTACAATAAAAAAAAGTAACTTAACATGAAATAACTTATAATAACCTAGAATTGCCAATAATAACATAAGTTGTAATAGCCTTCAATAGCCAAATAAACTAATAATATTTTCACATAATCAAAAATAACCTAAGATGAAATAACTTAAAATAGCCAAAATTGACTTATAATAACTACAAATAACCTAAAGTGACATAATTTACAATAGCAAAAAATAACATAGAATAACACAAAAAATTTATAATAGCCGAAAATAACCTAAGGTGAAATAGGCTAAATAAACCAAAAATAATTTATAACAACCATAAGTAACTTAGAGCGAAATAGCCCAAAAAATAGCCAAAATAGCCAAAACTAGCCAAAAATAATTGAGAATAACCATAAATAATCATAAATAATGTAGGGTGAAATCATTTTAATTAATAAAAATAACCGTATAATAATTGAAAGTAGTTCAGCATAGGTAGTATTATTTTATTAGCAAAAATCTTATTTTTTTATTAAACTTATTTTTTCCAAAAAAATGGTCATTGTAATGTTATTGAATAATGATATTCAACTTTTCTTTTGTTCAAATGATTTTACATTTTCAAAAGGAAATAAATATAATTATGTACATTATTGGAATTTAGAAAAATGTAAATTCGAATCATTTCATTTGAACAACATTTCAATAAAATATGAATTTTCAAAGTTTATATTTTTTTAATGTTTAAAATGAAGTATTTGATTAATATAATGTAACGTAACAAATTATCACAACAAGTGGGGTGGTTTGATGGTAGGGGTGTTTGGTTCCATTTTAAAGGTAAAGGTGTTTGCTTAAATTTCATAAGTGGTGTTGTGTGTGTTCAACAATGGTAAGTTGACCGAATATTTTTTTATTTAATTCCTTAGAATAGGTGCTTAAGTTGATTACATGGCCTACGTACATAGGCTAGGTTTTTAACTTAGCATGGGCAATGAAATGTGTCAATAATTCATAGGCTAAAAAGTCATGAAATTATCAATAATATTATATATTAGATAATTTAATTTTAGTTAATTTTCATGCTAACTAGTTAATTAACTAACAAGTGAATGGCTTGGTAAATTTATATTTCATTTTAAACTAACCTTGTTTTAGTAGGTACTAATGAAACAATTCATTGTCCATAGCAACTGGTCCCCATTCATTATGGAGTTGAAAAAGCTCACCGTGATAAAAATGTCCAAATTCATTCAAAATCTAACGAAACTTATAATGAACTAGGATGCATTTTGGTGTAGTGAATTGACATGTATGCAACCCAACTTGTTATAAAATCCTTGAACTTTTAATTAATGAAATTCATTTTGATAGGGAAACAAAACTTTTACACATTAAATTTTTTTTGTCAAACAATGCAAACCCATTGATATTATCAACATCTAGAGGGAATCATGATCTGAAATTCATAACAACATCGGGTAAAGATAATAAATCTTTAATTTATTATATTACAAACTACACAACAAAAACATATATCTACATATGCATATGTATTTTCTTTTACATATAATAGTGCAAAAAATAACCACAATTATTGAAAACTAAACATCATATGACTCCATTAATAAAAATCAACATTTGATCATTAGATGTTTGAACACAATTAAAAGTCAACAAATAATGTCAACCACAAGAATGGTAAGTTATATATTGAATCTACTTAAATCACATAATTGATTATGATTTTAGTTAAATATACCTTGGTACAATTTATTAGCTTGGGTAAACGAAAAAGAAAAAAAACTACAAGACATCCACATTGAAAAACAAAATAACATTGATAACAATTCCAAAAGATTTATAGTTGGAAAAAATTTCGTCAAATATGCAATACATCATCCACAATTTTCATGCAAATTACCAATAAAAACTTGATATATTTGAATTTTTTTTCCATATGATTTTTTTAGTAAGGTTAATAAGATAAATAACACACTTTGCAATTGATTTCATCAAAATCACCCTCGATATGACACTCATAGTTTATATGAATACAAAATTCCTAAAATACAGGTAATCCAAAGTTATACAATACCATCATAAGTAAATGACCTTGAAAATTATGTTAGATTAATATGTATTCATCATGGCAAACATTTTTTTACATTAAAAAAACCGCTTCACAACTTGGGATCTAACATTAAAAAATTCATATGATCCAACATTTTCTAACTTTTCAAAAGAAAAAATATTAAAAACATCAATATCTTACATGAATGCAAAAAATTCAAGAAATGTTGATCATTAATTAAGAGCTCCAATTGAAGATAACATTGATGAAGACAATAAAGATGCTACAATAAATCACCCACTTTATGATGATGAAGTCAAAAGCACAATAGAAAAAGACATTCATAATATAGTAGTCCAACAAAATGACATAAAAAAAGAATACAACCATGAAAGCATAGAAATAGAATAAATGTTGTGTAATGCAAGCACAACGTGTTATGTCTTTGAAATAATTAAGACTTTAGAATTTATGAAATATAAAAACAACCGCAACACATTCAAACCTATGATATGGATCCCATCGTAGAAAATGAAAAACAAAAACAAACAATGGACTCATACGTTAAATGATCTACAAAGAAAGAAACTTGATACACCAATGTTAGAATCCATATTGTTCAAGAAAAAACATACACATGTAAATGATAATTCACAACCTGAAATACATGAATTTTATTCGATGTCCAAATAGAAATATATTGCTCATACAACAACATGAAAATTTTGATAATGTAATAACGAAAATATTTATTCACCCATATCTTTAAAAACTTTCATAATTGAAAAATATAAACTAAATGATATACAACTTTTTACCTTTGAAGGATTCATAAAGATGAATTCCATTAATCAATTACTATAAAACATAGGGGATGCTATAGGTTTAGGCAAAACATAAATCATCAAAGTTATTCAAAAATATGTTTTGAAAACAAACAATGATGACAAATTACACATTACAACATACATTGCAAACATTGTTTTTATTAATAGGTGGAACAATTATCTATTCTTCACTTGGCTTATCAATTACTAAAAATATAATTATAAACAAAATAATACTAGATAATTGGTCTAACATTCAATTCATGATAGTTGATGAAATATCAATGGTGGGTTGTACGATGTTTGTTACAATGCATTTAAAATCACAAAAACTACAATAAAATATATTACAATTTGGAGGACTTAATATAATGTTCATGGGAGATTTTTTGCAGTTTTCACCAATTGCTAACAACATTACTTTCAACTAACATCCAACCAACTTTTACATTCACAAATTCAACACCAAAAAAAAAATCATAGGTAAAAGATATGGGAAAACTACATTCACCCAAATAACATCATATTAACACAACAAATGCGACAAAACAAAGACATAAAATATGCAACTTTTTATAAAATCTTCAAAATGGAATAATTTTATATTTATATTTAGATTTGTTAAATACATGTTTTTTCATTAATGTAAATGTAAATATTCTTGATGACCCATGGAAAACATGAACCTTCATAATACTTCAAAATGAGTTACAAAATGCAATTAACCAACAAGTGATAAACATCAATTCAATAAAATCTAAACAAAAATGTTATATTATAATGGCCACCAATACTTACAAAAAAGTTCAATCTAAAGTGACATACAATAATACTTCATAAGATAAATTGTTTCAACAAGTGAAACTAGAAATTTAACACCTTTTTGAAATTATACAAAGGAATGACAATCATAATCATAAAAAATTTATATCATAAATTAGGAATTATCAATGGAACCATTAATTACATTAAAAATATTTCAATCAATGAATCCCAATGGATTCAACAAGATCATTCAATGCACCCACATATAAATGTTTATGTTGATTTAAAAGAATTCATATAAAAAACATGACACTTTACACGGCAGGGCGGGGCAGGGGCAGGGGGCCGGGCAGGGAGGGGCAGGGGGCAGGGCAAGGCGGGCAGGGTAGGGGCCAAATAAAGAGTAAAAGATAAGGAAAAATAAAACTTCTAAAACTTCACACTGGCGGCCGAAGGTCATGGGCAACCACGGG
>Ga0209208_10012079_pt1 | contig 10991 bp, 10 predicted proteins | sample S1TSphfallax_3_FD_187694 | JGI IMG/M metagenome (GOLD analysis project Ga0209208, IMG submission 187694) | Host-associated microbial communities from peat moss isolated from Minnesota, USA - S1T2_Fd - Sphagnum fallax MG (SPAdes) (version 2) | ecosystem: Host-associated > Plants > Peat moss >... | reverse complement strand
ATTGAATGGGATGGGCTTGTATTGTCCTTTTCTTTTGCAAAAACACTTCCATTATTTACCAATGGATGCAAGTGATGATAAAATTTCACAAGCATAAGATATAATCATTTTTTGTCATACTCCTCAACAATAGAATAACTTTATTCATGACCATTGAAGATGACAAATAAAAAAATTTAAATCTTGGATCTAGCATTAAAGAAAACATGTTGTGAACCTTTTTTTCATATTTTTTCACATTGAAAGGAAATAATGCAATACACAACACATTACTTCCATTTTGATGTTAAATATAAGAAAAAACAAATTCAAGAATAATTCTACAATCATCATCCATAAGATTGTTTAGGGTTGGTGAAATTTCAACTTCTTCCTTCATTTTCAAACTTATTCATACAATAAAATTTAAAACACCACTAAATAACCAATGAGCACCAAACCAATTTAAAACACAAGGAATCACAACTAGAAACAAACAATCAACAATTTCTTGGTAAATATGCCAAGCAAAAAGAGGTGAAACTTGGCTAGAAACTTGAACTATGTAATCTATTTGTAGTAGCAAAGGATAGTTGCCTTCTAAAATAATAAGGCTTCTTGGAACAAAATAACATTGAAATAAGTTTAAAACTATGAAAAAAACTAAAAAAAAAGTTGAAATGAAAATTGACAAAAAAATTAACAAAAAAATAATTTACCTTATATTAACTAGAGTGTTTAACTTTCTTGGGAAAATTCCAAAATCCATACAAGTTTTGTTCCATTTTTGTCTACCTTTTCTAGATTTTTTGGGCCATGTTATGCATTTTTGCACATTTGATTGAACAACCTTATGGACACATAATTCAAGTTTTTGTTCCTTTGTTGTCCCATATTGGCATGCTTTGGAAAACACATGCTCCAAGCATGTACCTTAAAAACTATCATCCAAACTAAGAATTTCACAACTAACCACAAACTTTAGTGTCATTGTCGATAGATTCAAGTTTGCCCCTTCATCTTTAACATAAACAACAATTTTTTTTAAAAATCCATATTCATCTAATAATGTAATTACATTTTTTGCCAAAACTTGTCTTGTAGTTTCACTTGTGTGAAACAAACCTATTGTGATATGTTTTGGTTGCCAATCAACCCCCAATAACTTTATCACCAAGGCAAAAATGTCATGTGCTTTTATTGACATCCATAAGTCAAAACTTGTGGTGAAATAACATTTTATAAGTTTTGGCAAAACTTATTCTTATTTCATCTTCTCCACCAAATAGACAACACTTCTTGTGAAAAAACCTTTATTGAAGGAAACATAACTCCTTAACAAAACACTTCAACCATGTATTTTTCACAAATTGAATAGGTAGGTATTTTTGATAACCAAAAGGCCAAGGTCTTGTAAAAATTATTGTTTTTGCACAAATTCCCTTTTAAAATGATCTTTTACATTAACTTTTTTTAATATTGCATGAGAAGACACATTAGGTCTTGTTTTTGCTATTTGTCTTTCTTATACCCCCTTCATAGGACTATTTACTTCCTTCTCAAAACAAATTACAATCACAACATGGTTTACATCCACATGTTTTGTCAAGGTTTTTATTTCATTGGTTTATGATTTAATATTATTCCTTTCATTGCTTGAGTTCTTACCAAACTAGATGCATCAATTAGGTTATTGTAACAAAACATGCAACACATAATTTGAGGCACTTTTCCATCCACTTCCTTTTTATCATTTACACAACAAGAAGCCCAACATAATGGAGATATGTTATGAGGTCTTGAAAAAACTCTTTGAGCATAAAATTTCTCAAGATTCCCTTGCATCATTTCATGAATAGAATTAATTTTTTATTTGTGAACTAAGTTTTTTTTTTCTAAAGTCTCTTCTAGAGGTTCCTCTTACATGGAAACTTCATTGGGAAAAAAATTACAAAACTCATTTTAAATTCTTGTTACATTTTCAATTTGACTTTATTATTCCATCTCTAAACAAAACACTTTTTCCAAGAGATTTTCAATGGGATGGAAAGGCCAAGGCTAAATATGTTTCACAAAAGGGTTTATGTTATAATATTTTAACTTAATGAACTGCCTAAAGCAAAACAAATAGAGCTCAAAACATTCACAATCCTTCACAAAAATTCTCATTTCTATGCATTATGGAATAAATGCAAATGCATAATGAATGTAAAGCATGCAACTTTTTTTCCAATAGTTAAAAACCCCTACACAACTCACAACATATACCAATGGTCAACAAGGAACAAAGAAAGGAAAAAACAACAATGCAAGAATAACAAACAAAACATATACACAAAATGAAAAAAAATCCAAGCAATAATTTTTTAAATGTTTTTTTTTTCAATGTGAGAAATTGAGCTTGGAAAGGAAAACTTGAAGTTCACCATTCCATTCTAAGAATTGCCCAAAAAAATTGGGGTGGGAATGGGGGGAATATATATTAGTCTAGCAAAACCAAAGCACAAAACAACAAACAAGGCAAAATAACAAGGGAAACATCAAGCAAGGTGAAGTAATAAGGGCCAGAAAAGTACCTCAAGGTGGAGCATCAAGGCAATGCAACAAGGCAACACAACAAGGTGAACATAGTAAGGAGCAATGCAATAAAACAAGGTGGAGTAGCAAGGCACAACTACAAGGTGACGTAATAAGGTTCAATAACAAGGCTTAACAACAAGTTGAATTAGCAAGTCACAAAAAGAAGGCAATGTAGCAAGGCAGAACAACTTGAGGTCATATGGTAAGGTTTAATAACAAGGTGAAATGACAAGGCATGACAACAAGATGTAGTAACAAGGTGAAACAATAAGTTGTGGTGACAAAACAAAATAGCAAGGTGAAGCAAAAAACATGTGGAACAATAAGAAAAAATAACAAGGTGGAAAAACTATTTGATTATGAATGAAAGAAAATGTATTTCACATATATTGAATAAATTTACAAGATTATTTATATCTAAGGAAGAGAGAAGTTTCTACATATCATGTGATGCTAGCTAATTAAACTAACTAACTAATTAAAATGAATTATTACACCCCCTCTTTAGCTACATCACTTCATGATTTGATCATGCTTACAAAATCTCCCCACAATAAATCATTGAAGCCTATAAGTCCATGAATATCAACACATGCTTTGATGTTTGGGCTTGGGCAAAACCTTGGTTAAGATGTCAACCCACATGTGAATAGTAGTTGTAAATTGTAATTGAAGGATCTAACTATCCACTTTCTCATGCAAGAAGTGATATTAAATGTGCTTGGACCTATCATGAAATTTGGGATTTTTGGTTACACCAATACATGACCAAATACCGCAATAAAGAGTGTTAAGTAGTTGAATTATATATCCAAATTCAGTCAATAAAGCTTGTAGCCAAAGGAGCTCATTTGTTGCAATAGCAACAACAATATATTCAACTTCAATAGAAGTTAAAACTACATGTTGTTTATTGATGTGCCAAGATATAAAAATGTGGTCCAATTAAAAGAAGTAATCAAATGTAAATTTTTTTGTGTCTAGATCACCAACCCAATCTACATCACTCCAACCTTGGAGTTGTGTTATAGGAATCAACAAATCATAGCCACAATAAAAAATGTCAATATGATTAGTCTTTTTTAAGTATTTCATAATCCATTTGAAAGCAACCCAATGGATGGGTGCAAGATTCGCCATAAATTGAATTAATGATTTATAGAAAAAGTTAAATCAAGTTGTGTGCATGTGACCAAATATTGGAGGCTTCCAAGAACATTGGAATAGGAAATAGTGGCCATAAAAATAGTTTGTTCAAATGTGAAATTTGCATTTTAATCTTTTGAATATCGAACTCTAGCTTCAAGTGGGACAGTAATAAGATTGCAATTTTCCATAGTGAACTTAATTAACAAGTCAAAAATGTACTTGTTTTAAGACAAGAGCAAAGTTCAAGTAGTGTGATCCCTTTTAACTTGGATGCCAAGACTATATCCATGATTTGACTATTAGTCATGGAAAAATGTTAAAAAAAGAATGTTTATTTTCAAAAACATATTGTAGATCATTTAATATGAGGATAAGGTCATCAATATAGGACCAAGAATGATGAATGCTTTGGTAGATTTTGGGATGCGGGAGCACACAAAGGAGCCAATGGGATTACTTTACACAAGGACCATGATTCCTTTTTAGTCATTTTTCATTTTTTCATATGAAAGAATTTTTAAATGAAATCTTTTGCAACTTGTTATTAAAAATACATATAGTTGCCCCAATAGATCACATGTTTTGTGTTAATCATTGTTGAATATATATGAATTTTTTAATTGAGTAAATTTTGCTAGATTTTGCATTTCATTTTGAAATTTTATCATAATTTTGAATCATACCAAAATATGCTAATTAATTTAGTTTTTTGTTTCTTGTATCATGAACTACAAGTTTTTTTTCTATGTCATGCACATTACACCCCATCTACATGTGGCAAGGGACTCTTGAAAATTTAAAAATTTGAAAAATACTTTGAATTTCTAAGAATTTCAAATTCCATGTCTTTTAAATTTTGAGTGTTTTTTGTGCGTGGGTGAAAGGTTACTATCATCTAAATTTTTTTACCATTAAAAATATGTTATTACAATAGTCCTTTACCTAGTCCTTTGTAAAATTAACCATACTCTAATGTAGCACATGTTTAAGTTCAAATGTCCTCTACTAAAACCAAAACCCAAAATTTAATTTATTGAATTTTTAATTTGAATTCTTCAACATTCATATAAGTCATTTAGCACAACTTGGAATGATCAACATAACTTTAAAATGTCAAAAAAATTTGTTAAAAAGTTCAAAGTTTTCACCACTATCCAACATGGTTTTTGGCTCTTATGTCTGAACTTGCACTCTTTTTAAAATACACATTTGTATTAAAGAGGCATTTGATAAAACCTTGACTTGAAAGGTAGTTGTTAAAAAATTTGTACCAAACACATGGGGCTTGTTTAAAGTTGTAGAGGGATTTGAACAAGTGGCACACATTTGTTTTGATCCCAATTGCAATAAAACTCTTGAGTTAGGAAATATAGGTTTCCTTTTGTAAAACACCATTTAAAAATGCAATAGCTACGTCCCTTTAGTGTATGTGATAATCATACAATGTGGCAAATGAAAATAAAATCCATAAGGAGGTCATTTTTAGCATTGGCGAAAAGGTTTCAACATAGTTGACACCTTTTTGTGGAATGAAATCATGAGTTACAAACCACCTTTTGTAGTGGGCCAAGGATTCATCGGATTTATATTTTTGATAGAACAACCATTTTGTTTTAATAATGGATTGTTCTGGTAAAGGGTCGACCAAAATGCATGTTTTATTTTGGGTTAATGAATTATATCACTTTCCACAGCTAATCATCAATTGGTCGATTTGTCACATGAAAGTGTAGCATTGACAAAAATGGGTTTATTAATTTATGTCATGAAAACATAAGTGTCACAACCTTAGCCTTGGGCTTGCGACCAAGGTAAGGGCATGGAAAGGTGTGGGCTAGGAGTGTAACCTAGGATTCACATTCACATTCTTGAGAGTGTGGGAGAGTGTGAAGGAGTGAGCCCACACATTCTCAAGTCAATCCCTTGCATCTTCAAAGAATGGTTTGAGGGGTCAAAAATCATTGGATTCAAAACTTCCTTGTACCATTGAAAAGCTCTTAAGACATAGATGTTTAAAATGGGTTTGCATTATCCATTAGAATATTTAAAACACAAGTTATGGTTGAAAAAAATGCTAGGATTCAAAGTGTCATATTGACTCCCAATCATTAAAAGTCGGAATCACCCTGAATTACGCACATGCAAGAAGCATGCCACATATTGTTGGAAAAATCTTGATGAAGGCTACAATTTTTCTTGAAACTTCACCTTAATTTGAGGTATGCACAAGAAGTTATGGGTGTCCAAAGTGGCGGGAATCACAATTTTGGGAATTAGGGGACTCTCAACTTGGGAATCCCAAGGAAAAACCCCATTTGGATGTAGCCCCCATGGCTTGTCAAAAAGAATACTATAAGGGGGAAGGTGATGGTTTCCCCCAAGTCTAGGCCGTGGTTAGTCTTGTGAGTCTATGTATGCCCATGATTCGTCTGTGCATGAAAAATGTTCCAACTATGCACTAACCAACTTGTTGTTTGGTTTGTGCAAATTGATATGAATAATTGACACACGTGTCATTCATTCTAGTCCCCATCTTGGAGCTTTAACATAGCCCCCCACCCCGGAAGTGCTACGAGTTAAAAAACGTGACTCAATTATTTTTTCTTCCATTGTTTTCATTTTGGGACTCACACTTTAATCTTTCAAGGAGTTTGGGGGTGCGTCAATAAAGAAAGGAATTGTTTTCATGAATATTTTAAAAGGCCCATTGACCTTTGTTTTTGTGTTGAGAAGTTTGCATAGTAGGGACATTGGATTCTTGGGATTGTTGAAAATGATGTGTGAAGGAAATCAATGGTGATTTAATTTGGGGTGGTGGTCATTGAGAGAAATGAGTACTTGAAGGTGGGACCGGTTGAGGTGTAGATGGGTCTAAAAGAAGGTTGGGTGGGGTTGTTTCACCAATGAGAAGCAATTTTGGTGCATGGTCAAATGGTTAACTTGGTTGTTGTATTGATGTTAGAGTTGGTGAAGCTAGTGGAAATAAAAGGTTAGTCACCAAATAATAACCATCTAGTGGCAAACTAAATTCAAGGAAAACATGTACACCCCCAAAAATTAAAACATCTTATGAAAAAACATCATGACTATAAAATATTTTGCAAGTGTTTCCCAAGTGTGTAGGTAATAAAAATTATAATGTTAAATTCCCAAGTGTTCATCATACCTAATATACATTTTTTTTGTTTTGGGTTTTAATTTTTTTCATTTTTCATCAAGTATGTGAAAATAGGCTTGACAACAAAAAAAATTAAAATGATTGAAACTGGGTTTTAGGTTGGTCCATAATTCAATGGATGTATTATTTTTTAAGGCTAATGTATAAGAACAATTTTGAATATAACATGATGTATGTAATCCTTTAGTCTATAAAAATTTAATGAGTGTAGTAGTTTCAAGCATATTCAACTTAGGTTCGATTTTTATGTTTGAAAACACCATTTTGGGCTAGATTGTATGAATTTGTAAATCAATGACCATTATTGGGCCAAAACTTATTAAATTGATTATAAGTAAATTCGCCCCCATTATCAAAACGTAAAATAAGTATAGGTTTATTGGTTTGATTTTCAACTAGAGTTTTATACTTAATAAAATATGTGAGTGCTTCAAATTTTTTGTGGAGGAAATAAATGTGGGTGTACCTAGAATAATCATCGGCAAATATAAAAATATATAATGCACCATTAAAGGAAGGGGTGCCCATGGGCCCACATAGATCAATATGAATTAAATTTAAAGGAATAATGGCTCTAGTGACTAGTGTAGTTGGATATGGAAATTGAAATAGTTTACCAAAAATGCAACTTTCACAAATGGGAAGACACAATTTTAAATGAGGTAACCCATGGACCATATTATAAATGTGCATAATATTTAAGGATCGTATATTAAGATGGCGCATGCAATTATGTTACTTTATTCTACAAAGTCAAGTTGAGGAAAAGAAGAAGCAACTAATTTTCAAGCATCTAGTTTTATACCAAAGTTTGGAGGGAAATTTTTTCCTTCCTTATCTATTCTAATAACATTTTGGTGATGAAAAGGTGAAGTGGTGGTGATAATACATTGTGAATTTGTAAAAGTGACAATAGTTTTGCTTGTTATGGTAGTTTGTGGAATTGACAAAAGATTTTGGGCTAGGCCAGGTACATATAAGACATTATGAATTATTAAAGTTTGACTATATGAAGTTTGTATGAGGATAGACCCATAACCCAAAGCTTGGTAAGAACTATTATCCCCCAAAAATATTGTTTTAGGACTGTCAAGTAAATTGTAGTTTCTAGAAATATTTGTGAGAGGTGACATATGTTGATTAACATCAGAATTAAGGAACCATTGGTGGGAATGATGTTGAGGTTTTGAGATTATTGTGAATAAATACAAGGGGTCATTAAAGAACCATTGGTGGGAGTGATGTTGAGGTTTTGAGATTATTGTGAATAAATACAAGGGTTCATTAAGGAACCATTGGTGGGAATGATGTTGAGGTTTTGAGATTACTTTGAATAAATACAAGGGGTCCTTAAAGGTGTCATGATTCCCATGTTGCTTTTGATAAAATGTATCTCTTTTCTTTTTATAACATTCTGGAACCTTATGGCCCATTTCTTAGTAATAATGACATACTATTGATTGTGAAGAAAAAGGATTTCCAAAGATTATTATAAAATGTGAGTGTAGTTCATTAGTCCTCATTCACTAAATTAGTGAATCCAATACATCCTCACTAGGTCCCGTTCATTGTGACTAGTGAATTCACTCAAAATTTAGTAAAATCATTTAACATAAAGGGACACCTTTTGTTGTAGTCAAATGTAGTGGATTTCTTAAATTTGTTTTGGGAATTATTATAAATTGGTTTAGGAAATATCTATTTGACATAAAATGCATTGTATTTTGGGTGTTCTACTTTGGAAATGTTTATAATATATTGTTGTAAAATATTTGAGAGCAATTAAGTAAATGTGAAATTAACAATGATGTCTTTTGTAATAACAAAAGCAATCTAGGAGTCTGGTAAGACTAATAAAAGCAAATTTACTTGTTAAGGGTTAGCAAAAGTGCAACTAGCTATAGCAACTTCTTCAAAGGTGGACTGTCAAGATTAAAAAAAACCAACAACATCATCGAAATCTAACAATAGATAATTGACATAATTTCTTATATAGATTCACTTGAGAGGATTTGTTTGAGTGTTGGTAAAGTTGTTTTAATCTATCTCACATGGCTTTGGATGTGATAATAGATATGAGAGAAATTAATTATTGCTTTTCTTCACAATGGAGAAGGATATTAGCATGAGCTTTGGAATCCTTAGATTTCCATGCAAGGTGGATGACACGATCGATGGTATCAGGATCCACTTCATTGCTATCAACAACACTCCATAAAGCGAAGTGAATTAATAACATATAAACCTTAATGCTCCATGTGGCATAAGTGTGAAGAGTTAAGGGAGAGATGTTGTAAGCCATGCGAGACTAGTACGTAGCTATGGGATAGGAATACAACAAAAAAAAAGTAATTCCTAGACTTGCGGACCAGTCAAGTCCAAAAAGTGTAACCTGTCTTTGTTTTTAGGTGAGTCCAGTTTTTTGGTCAGGTAGACTTGCAAGTTCTAGAGTTGAACTTTAAAAAGAAAAAAAAGTTTTTGGTGAGTCTACTTTTTGGCCTTGTGGAATACATTTTTGGGTCTGAAATAAATTTTTTAAAAGTTCTGACATACGAATTTTTTCAGGGTTTAAAAATTAGATTTAATGAGGGGTTTGAGATAAGTTTTTTTTTTGGATTTGAATAGGATATATAATAATAGGGGTCTTCGAAGGTGACAAGAGGCCATTCAAGGTGGCAGCTACAATTTTGAAAACTCTAGACAGGGAATTATATGAAACCACATGCCAATGACCCCCCCAAAAAAGAAAGGAGAAAAAAGAAAAAAGTTATGTGATCTAGAGACATTTAATATAGATTAGGGTTTAAAAATAGGCTAGCTTGTATTAGTTTAGGATTTTAAACTAATACGTAAAGCATTGCCTAGATTTTTCCTTTGTATTTTCAGCTCCATTACCTGTCTGAAGAAACCTGTTTTCAGCAAGCGGGATCTTCGGCGGTGAAAGGTACCAAGCCACGCTTGCTGGGATCTTCTGACCATCAGAAGGTACAACCAGCCAGCCTATCACTATTTCTAAAAAGTGACAAAATCCCAGCTCTGCTTTACGTGGGAAAATGCCCTGAGTACAGGCCCTTCCGTGATTTTCGACCTGTTCCCTCGGCCTCCGGGAAAGCATGCCGAATGGCGTGGCCTTTTCTCGCGACACAGGATGACAGCTGGCAGAGTACCATGCTCACAGACGTCAAGAACCCGTTCGGGACTGTCGGCCGGCAGCCACGTCGTCGGCTTCACGACGTTTTTTGGTTTCTGGCTTCTTCTCGGATTTCTGAGCTTCATACTCGCAGCAATTCTCCACTTCTTCCAGAATTGCAGCGATTCTCTGTGTAGTGTCCAGGATTTCAGTGATTCTGGCATTTTTTCCGTGAGTGAGTGGGAATTTACAGTGCTAAAATCCGCTCAAGAACGAGCTCAATATCCAGTTCTGTCATTACCAGCAGCTCGAGATCCGAGCGATGTCATCACCTCCCAGGCCTGCGGGAGAAGACGCTCTGCATCCAGCGTTGCGGAGCTTGTTCGACAATGGCTTCAGCAAGCTGCAAGCGCTATCATCTCATCTCTCCAGGATTTACGCCGACTGGATTGCTTCTGCAATTCACGATGTATACGATCTCTAGAGCAGCCTTTTGCTGCAGTCGATTGCACTATGAGCTACATTTGCACTCTATTGCAATGTCCTGTACTAAGTCTCCTTCTCATAATTCCGTAGTCCCTGTGGCCAACACAGTTGTCGTTGCGGCGACGACAGTACCAACTTCGGCTTCTTCAGCATCGATCGCAATCGCAGAAGGAAGTGCCATTGCAGAAGCTCCTGCGCCAATTCCTCCACCTACGACAGGTGCTTCTTCTATTGCTCAAGAGCAGCATCCTTGGCATGCATTCGCTGGAGCTTACAAATCTCCAGCTTGTCCAATCAAGCAGCATCGTAGAATGTTAGAAAGTTAATATTCCAGAGCATGTTGACATGCATGGGAGTAAAAGATTCACAGAACAGCACTGATATTGTTTGCAATAGAGTTGTCTACTGGGGCAATCAGCAAACAACAATGACTCTGTCAGTGGCGATGCAATAACCACTTCATTTTCTTTCATCAGTTATATGTACACT
>Ga0209208_10012078_pt1 | contig 10991 bp, 7 predicted proteins | sample S1TSphfallax_3_FD_187694 | JGI IMG/M metagenome (GOLD analysis project Ga0209208, IMG submission 187694) | Host-associated microbial communities from peat moss isolated from Minnesota, USA - S1T2_Fd - Sphagnum fallax MG (SPAdes) (version 2) | ecosystem: Host-associated > Plants > Peat moss >... | reverse complement strand
AACCGTAAACAAACTATTGTTGACAATAGTGAAATGATTTCCAACCTAGCAAAGGAGCCACAACTACTAAGGTTTATTGTCAAAGAAAGTTATAATTGATAAACAAGCAAGATTTACAACACAAAAGTTGCCATGGAAACAAAAGAAAAGAAAAATAAAAAATTATATATATATACTTACTAAGTTTCGGGCTAATTGGTAGTTCTCTCTATTACATTAGCAAACCTGGCCATTGGTGGGCGCAATTTGGGAAACAAACGTTTGTTTCCATAATTTACCACTATTACATCACAAAATGCCTAGGTCCTTAATATCTACTCCTACTATCTTGGCTTTAAACATCTTATGCAATGTGTCGAAAAATCTTTGCTCATCTATAATCGTCGACATGATATCCACCAACTTTTTACGACAAATGGTGTCATACATAATATTTTGCAATGTCAAACTCCATTATGCAAGGGGTCCCCCTCCACTATTGTTTGATCTATTTGAAAGCAGTATAACATAAATGATCAAGGCAAAAACCATGAAACACCCTTAAGAATCTCGGCTCATAGATGGCGATAGAAGTGGGCTTTGGGGTTAGCTTTGAGCTTATATTACATAGGAAAAGATGTAAAATCATTATTTATTTTGCCGTCATTGCTCTATAACATCATCATACTTTGCAGTTTTGACATTGTCATACTTTATAGTTTTGTGTGCGGGACACCCTTCTTTATTTGGGTATTTTTCTCCATTTGAATTTGGTTGACTTATGCGTAGACCCCTTCTACAACTCTTATCTCCTCAAGTAAGGCTACAATTACCATAAATGCTTTATTTTTATTTAGTAATTAGTTAGTTCACACACCCTAACTCTTGGCCTTTAGCCTTCAGCCATAATGTGTTTGAGAGGGAGATTGAATGGCTGACTAAAAACACACCAAATTTTCCTTTATGTGCTTCTATTGCGGTATAGGTAGAAGAAGCTGGTATAGAAAAACCTTCTGTATAAAGTTTAAACTGGTGAATTAAAAATTCCATGGATTGTTTCATTTGGGATCGTGACAGAGGACATAGCTTACGATCATCGGCTTTAATCATGCCACTAGGCATTTGATTAAGACAATTTTCGGCTTTACTGGAACGAATCCTTCAATCTATTTCCTATTGGAAGAATCCCTGATCCCATTGATAGCGGGTGGGACCAAATAATTCTACTGGAGTTGTTGCGGAACCATACCACATAATTCTAGCAACAACAAAAGCGGCAAAAAATATGGCAACAATACTACTAGATAAAACAGTTTCAACATTCCCCATACGTAATCTTTTATATAATCGTTGGGGGGGATGAACACTGGGGTGGAATAAACCTACTAATATACCTAAAATACCGTCTACAATATGGTGAGAAACTACCCCTCTCGAAACAAAGGGATCGAAACCCTTGGCTCCCCAAGCTGGAGCTATGGGTTGTACTTTTCCGATCAATCCATAGGGATCTAATACCCATATACCAGGACCAAATAGACCTATTACGTAGAATGTTCCAAATCCAAAACAAATAACTCCCGAAAGACATAAATGAATTCCAAAGATTTTGGGTAAATCCAAAGAAGGTTTACTTGTGCGTTCGTCACGGAATAGCTCCAAATCCCAAAAGACCCAGTGCCAGATAGTTGCTAAGAAAAGCAAACATGATAATACAATATATACGATTATTGATAAACATATTAACATCAATCACATTTACACATCAAACTCGAATTCTTTTATCCTTCAATACATCAAGAGTGATTATTATCACAATTTGCACAGATAAAAGGGGAAAATATATATATCATGGAAAAAAAACAAAAAACAAAAAAAGTCACCTTGATAGGTATCGAGAAAACGAAGATTTAAACGCTAAACAAGTGAAGTTCAAAAGCATGTGGCCTTTGCAAAGCCAAACAAGTTCTCTCGTATGTGGTGAGAAGTTTTAATTCACATTTTGGTTTTCACCAAAAGGCCCATGGAAGGGGGGTGCATACAACTTTCAATCTATTAAAAAAAAATCAAAGTGCACAAGTAATGTGCAAGTGCAGGATGAAAGGAAGTCCAATGATTTTTTTTTTACCTAAATGAAAACCTAATGAAAAGGATCAAATTGTCAAAAAATGAGGAAAAAAAAAAAAGGTTGATATTGATTTTTTTTCTCCTTAATGGTTAGGAATGTATTTTTTGTTGTTATAGGTTTGTGGACCTAAAGAAATGGGCAACATATATTTAAATAATATATGATGAGAATAATGTTTGTAAGTTCAAATGTGGGTCTTGGTTGGAATTGACATAACCTCCCACGTTGGATCTTCCACTAAAACCTTGTAAGCCCTAAGTGGAATCAACCATCTAGATTATCATTTCATGCATTTGAGTTTATTTATCACCCAACCATGGATTTGGCCCTAATCCCTATCATTAATTATTTTTTGGTTTCCATTCTCAACTTGTAAGTTCAAATGTGGGTCTTGGTTGCAATTTACATAATTTCCCACCCTATAATTTCCACTGCAACCCTATATGTGTTAAGTGGAATTGCCCACCTGGATTTTTATTTCATGCATTTGAGTTTATTTATCACCTAGTCATGGATTTGGTTATAATATTGATCAATAAATTATTTTTGTTTTCCATTCTAAACACCCACTTGAAGCATCAACCTTATGAATCGAGATACATCGATTTGGATGAAAACCTTAATTTATTCATAAAATATAGGCATAGGCATGATGCTTATATGTTCAAATGTGGGTCTTGGTTGGTCATGACAATATGGACCCACCCTAGATCTTCCATTGAAACCATGTATGTTGTGTATGGAATTGCCCACCTAGAATTTTACATTATGAAAAATTGTGTCTACTAAATCCACAATACCCTACAAGTAGAGCTAAAAAAATTCATATACAACTATTGTGTAATGAACCTTTAGGTATTACAACTAGTATGCAACTATCCCTTTGGAAATACATAGAACCAATAAATAGATTGCCACTTCAAAAAATTAATTAGTTGTATTATAGTTATAAGTGAATTGAAAATTGGTGTTTTATACGATAATTTGTACATAACGTGTATACATATGTAGTCAACCATGTTTGATTTTTGAAAGAGTTGCACTATAGTTGCATGTGACAATTATTTTAGAATTGTTATAAATGTGCCATTAACGCAACAACTATGTTGCAACTAATTGTTTGCTCCATTTTGAGTGATTTAAAATGTTATAGAAGTGCATTTTCAAGCTCTACAAATCATCTTTGAAATGAAAGGCCAAGGGACCAACCAAAAATACATTGTAAAGAAAATACATTTCTACAAATTGCAAAATGTGTTTTATTAATTTTCGTTCATTTTGACCCCTCCTACTTTCAAACATCATAACTTCATTATTTTTTATTCATTTTGAATGATTTAAAATGTTATAGGAACGCCACCTAAATTTTGACAAATCATCTTTTAAATGCAAAGTAAAAAGACTAGCCAAAAAAAATTATAAAAAGAATATGTTTTTACAAATTGCCATTTTTTTCATTTTGATCCTTCCTACTGTCAAACCTCATGATTTTAAAATATATATAATTTTAAACAATTTAAAATGTTAAAGGAGCACCACCTAAAGTTTTACAAATCATCTTTGAACTCCAATAACAATAGAACAATATACAAGGAATTTTTTGGGTGTTCAAGAACCGACCTTTGTAGCATTCAATGTTTTATTTTTTTGAGTTCTTGACCCACCTCTATTTTGGGTGGCCATAACTTTCTCAATCCTATTATGTCTTTGACAATTCTTTGTGCACCATATGTGCCAATAGGAAGGGTTCAAGTTTTTGTTTAATCACCAAAAACATTAAAGCCCTCACCTTGGATCTTGCTTGCCCTAAGCATTTAAATGTTCAATCATCAATCAATTTATTTTATGTTGTTGCAACTCAATTTGCAACTAAAAAACAACTAGAAGATTTAACCCATATACTTTGTCTTTGAATCCCATGTCACAAATTATATAAAAAAGGTGTCATATATTATGTTTTCACATTAAAATACACATGTCTTTTTGGGATGAGTTAAAAATAAATTAACCCTAAAGGTAAAATAATAAATAAATATTGACAATACTTATTTGATTCATTTAAATTTATATTTTCCTACATACGTAAATAAATAAGTCCTATTTTTACATAGGTAGGTAAATAAATAGGTATGTACTATAGGTTTGTCGATCCTAAGACCTACCAACCAACATATCTATGACTATGTATTGACCTACTTAGCTATTAAAATGCATTATTTACTTATTTCATTTTTCAAATTATAGTTAATATGCCATGTGGCATTTATTTTTCTTAAGCCATGTGTGATAATAGCATACCATCAACAATCAATAATAAATAATGGAAATCAAGATTTTTTTTAAAAATCCAACAATCTTCATTATGCCATGTGTCAAGTTTTGATGGGTGGATGAAAATTACTTACATAAACATGACGTTATGGTTGTAGTTATAATGGAATTGCAATTGAGTTGCAATGAATTGCATCGTATATATGGTGAGTTGCAACATTGCCACTCATGCAACTTGTCCAATAAAATTCATAGCGTATAAATATAATGAGTTGTAAGTGGTCATTACAATTCAAAAATTGAGTTACAAGGCTAGTTGCAAAACACTTTTTTTTCTCACAATGTTTAATTGATGCATGATTGAGTATGTATATCACCCAACCATGGATTTGGTCTTAATATGGATCATTGATTATCTTTTTCTTCCATTCTAAACACCTAGTCGAAGTATGAACCTTATATTTTGGAAATACATCAATTTGGACATGTTTACATTTTAAAGCAAATAATATAGGAATGGCATGATGTTGTAGGTTCAAATGTGGGTATTGGTTGGAATTGACATAACTTCCCACCTTAAAACTTCCATTGAGACCTTGTATGCCATGAGTGGAATTGCCTACTTTGATTTTTATTCATGCATTTGACTCTATTTATCACCCAATCGTGGATTTGGTTATAATATTGGTCACATATTCTTTTTTGGTTTCCATTTTAATCACCCGCTTGAAGCATTAACCTTATTAATTGAAATACAATAATATGGATGAAAACCCTAATATATTCAAAAAATATAGGCATGGACATGATGCTTGTATTTTGAAATGTGGGACCTAGTTGTTTAATTCATGTTGGTGGTTGGGATGATGTTTTGTTTTGGTGTTTTTGATGTTTTTTGACAATGGCGAAGCTCATGAAAGGTTTGGTGGTGAAATTAATGGAAGAGCACGTGACTGAGGAGATAAAAATGACAACTTTCTTTGACAATGGTGAAGTTTGATGGAAGGGTTTAATGGTGAAATTAAATGGAAGAGCACGTGACCAAGGAGATAAAAACGATACCTTTTTTTGATAATGGTGAAGCTTGATGGAAGGGTTCGGTGGTGAAATTAAATGAAGGAGCACACAAGTAAAGAGATAAAAAAGACCTTTTTTTGATAAGCTAAACACTTTTTTTTTTGTAGAAATTGTTAAACTTGACTAGGTATTTGTTTATTGTTTTCTTATACCATTAGGGAAAAATGCCTCAATGTTTTTGTTTTGGTGGGCTCTTGAACTTCTTTGTTGTACATTGTAGTCCATAAGTTTAAGTCAAGTAGGATCACAACATGAATAAAAATTGTGATACCCAGTGGAAGTGATGAAAAACTTTAACAAACAAAAAGGTTAGTTTGTGAAAGGATTCAAAACAATTAGGTTATAAGAAAGTTGGATTTGTGAGAAATTCATATTCAAGGGGAGATTTAAATTGTTTAGAACCCTAAAGAAATTGGGTTGTACATTACATGAGAAGAGAAGTGAAAGAACATAAGGGTGTTTTGTGTTGATTTCAAACAATATCCTTACCAATTTACCTACATATAGTTATGGGTTAACTTGAATTTTTTTTGAACACCAAGGGTACCATTGATGCCAAAACAAGACCATGATAGCTAATTGAAAGATGTACAAAGAGATTTAATTTACCATATCACTTTCTTTTTCATGTTGTTGTAATTATGTGTGTCAATTAGTTAAAATAAATTGTTATTATAAGTAATTATTGTTATAGGAATGTATGCAAAAAGAAAAGTTATATTATGTCTATTATATAATCAAAGTTCTCTTCTTGAAGATAATTATGATCAACATGACCATGATTTGTTGAAAATAATGAAGTAGTGAGCTATTATGAAATTGTTATATAACCTTTTTTTTGCTACATAAAAACCTTGTCATGGCAAGTTCCATACTAACTATATATATTTTTAAACATTAAAATTATCCCCCCAAAAATTTTAAGAACATAATTTTGTGAAGGAAATTAAACAATCATATAACATATTATGAAAAAAAAAATTGAAATGAAAATTTCAAATAAAATAAAAATTTCACACCAAAATGCTGAATTTGCCATGATATTACACATTGAATTGAAATCTAAATGAAAACTCTTAGTTCATTCAAAATAACTAAATTTGAGGTGGTCACTTGTAATTAAGTTTTGGGGTTACTAATTAAAATGTCTAATAATATTTTTTTTAATTATTGATTTCATTGAAAAAATGTAAACATGTGATGTTATATTATTATTATTTTACATTATAAACTATAAAAGAATATAATTGAATTATGTCACAACATTAATGTTGGGTTTGTAATCAAAGTTAAGACACAAAATAGAATGTCAATTAGAAAAATGTTGTAGAACTCACACACATTTTGCAAGTGTGGAAGAGTGGAAAGGAGGTGAAATTTGAACACTTTCAAATGGGAATTATTTTGGGAGTTGAAGTTTCAAAATGTTTCGAATCTTTGAAGTAGAATTGTAATAATAAATAATGTTCAAATTGAACCCAAATATTCATTTGAAAGGTTTTTAAATCTAAATATAGAAAATGAATGTGCATTTTTCATTCAATGTTATGAGCTAGAAATTATATAGCAAAAAGAAAGGTTGAAAATCAAATTGATTCTTAAACATTAAAACCCATTTGGAAAAAAGGTCAAATGACCTTCGATTAAAACGTGCACCATGTCATTGGAAATATCTTGTCAAAAATTATAACTTTGCAAATTTAAGCTTTTCAATCAAAACTCATATAAAGGAATTATGAGTCTACAAAGTCATGGGATTTATAATTTGGAATTTTGAATATTATAACCATTTTGATGTAGCATCTATATCACCAATCACAAAATATACACAACACCAAAATCCTCAATCCATGACTAGGTTGTTCGTTGTTTAGGACATCCATGAATACATGACTATGTAATGAATAGACAAGTCATATTTAAAATGTCTTTTGTAACTATAGTCAATAAGGACAATGTCTTTTATGACAATGACTTTTGTGACTACAATAATAAAAGATAAAAAATAAATATGTGTTCCTAGGCATTTAGTTTAAGTTAAATAAGCCTAGGGTCTATTTCATTAAAAACCTAGCCTACATGCTAAAAATGTAGGAAAGTTAACCTAGTTAGGAATGCAGGCTAACCTATCTAGCAACCTAGGTTAGAATAGGTACTTAAGTTAAACTAGCAACCTAACCTAGCCTAGTTAACATTATAGGACTAGGTTGAAATTGTGAGGATTTGATATGTATCTAAATCAGTATATATCTAAAGTAGGTATTTAAGGTAGGTACCTAGTTAATATGTATTTTAGATATGTACTAATAGGACATACCTTAAATATCTTATAGTCATAAAAATGATTAAAGTTATATGATTATGGACATATAATTACATAACTAAATTAGGATATATCATAGTACCTATACCATTTTGGCAACAAACTATTAAAAATGTAATTAAATTTGAAATCTTAACTTCGACAATTGGTTTTTAAATTTTTAAACTTTTGGTAAGTAATGGTTATAACAAATAATAAACAGGGTTTTGTCACTATTATGGAACAATTTAGTGTGTTTAAATTGTTTCAATATTAATTCATTGTGATGGGAGGTTTGCGGTTCAAAACCTAACAATTGAATTTTTTATTTTATTAAAATTTTAGCACAAACAATAAAAAAAAAATTCAAAAGTTTGACAAAACAAAAAATATATTTAATTTGTGCCAAAATGGTAAAAATGCTATGGTAGTTGCAAAATGTTCTAATTATGAAAAACATGTTTTGGTGTTGTGATATTATAGGGAAGAAGGTGGTGGCCATTTCTCCCCACTATTACAAAATGCGTCCTAGTTCATTTTGGGTTTCATTAGATTTTGAATGAATTTGAACACTTTTACTTAGTGAAATTGTTTAACCCCTTAATGAATAGGGACTAGTTGTTACGGATAATGAATTGTTTCACTAGTACAATTGAAACAAGGTTACTCTCTAGTGAAATACAAATTTACCAAACCATTCACTTGCTAGTTAATTAACTAACCAACATAGAAATCAATTAAAATGTAATTATTCAACATATAATTTTATTAATAATTTTATGATTTTTCAACCTATGATTTATTCACACATGTCACTACTTAGGTTAGGTTTAAAAACTAGTCTAGGTAGGTAAGTAGGCCACATAATCAACCTAGGCACTTATTATAAAAACTTGATGGGAGAATATTTGGTCAACATACCATTGTTGACCACACACAACACCACCCATGGGGTTTCATCCCTTGACCTTTGGAATGAATGTAAACACTTTTACCATCAAGCAACCCCATTTATTGTGATAATATGTTACATTACATTCTCTTTATCAAATACTTCATTTTAAACATTATAAAAACATAAACTTTGATTTCAAATGAAATGATTCAAGTTTTTTTCTTTTTTAAAAATTCAATAATGTACATAATTACATTTATTTGCTTTTGAAAGTTTAAAATCATTTGAACAAAAAAACATTTAATATCATTATTCAATAACATTTCAATGACCATTCTTTTGAATGTTTTTTTAATAAATAGATTTTTTGGTAATATATATAATATTACCTTTGATAAACTACTTTCAATTATTATGTGATTATTTTTCATTAATTTAAATTATTTCACCCTACATTATTCACAACTATTTATGGTCATTCTAAGTTACTTTTGGACATTTTAGCTTATTTCACCATAGCCTATTTTTAGTTATTGTAAGTTTTTTTTGTTATTCTAAATTATTTAAGTTTAGACTACTTGTAACTATTATAAGTTACTTTTGTCTATTATAAATTATTTCACCCTAAATTATTTTTGGTAATCTTAAGCAATTATAATATATGGCTATTGGTGGTTATTAATGGTTATTTGTACCTATTCTATTATTAATGCCTATTAATGGTTATTCTATTAATAGTTATTGGTGGATATTCTACTAATGGTTATTGTTGGTTATTTTATTAATGGCTATTGGTGGTTATTATATTAATGGATATTGGTGACTGTTTTATTAATGGTTATTATTGGTTATTTTATTAATGGCTATTGGTGGTTATTATATTAATGGATATTGGTGACTGTTTTATTAATGGTTATTCTTGGTTATTTTATTAATGGCTATTGGTGGTTATTATATTAATGGATATTGGTGACTGTTTTATTAATGGTTATTCTTGGTTATTTTATTAATGGCCATTGGTGGATATATTTTGTTATTGGATATTGGTGGTTATTAATGGTTATTATATTAATGACTATCCTATTAATGGCCATTGGTGAATATTCTATTGTGAATATTGGTGGTTATTTCGTTGTAAGCCATTAGTGTTTATTTTATTGGTGGTTATTGAGGGCTAATTTATTAATGGTTATTAATGGTTATTATATTATAAATTATTGTTGGTTATAATATGTTATATTACAACTATTGGTGATTATTGTATTATAATTTATTGTTGGATTGTAATGTGAAAGGAGGTTGTCTAACTAGTGTGCAATCCGATCTAACCCTGGGTTTTAGACATTATTACATCAACCGACTTGTTGTGATGGCGCCCCATCATTGTTGCATGGAAATGCATGGTTGTCTTGCTTCTTAGCTGTGTGTTGTGTGGGAGATTGGGGATGGCGGCTGGCATTGATGGAGCCAGATTAATGAAGGTGGCAAGACTGCGGACTGGGAATGGGAATGGAACGGCGTTGGAAGATTTGGAGAAGCTTCTGGAAGAAGCCAAGGGAAGTCTGGAGGAAAAGATCAGGAATTGTTTCTTTTTAAGGAGGACAATTTTGGAAGTTAGAGGCAGATAGCTGATAGCAAAAGAAGTTGGAGGCAGAGAGGGATTTTTTTTTTAGCAAGACAGAAGGAAAGAGAAGAGTGAGGAGCTTTGTAGTAGAGAGCTTAGCTATGTTTAAGATCTTCCGCTGCGTCTGATAGGTAGTTGAGCTCATGTTGCAGAAGGATAGAGGATGTAGAGAAGGAACAAGAACCTCAAGAATGATCAGACTCTTTGGTTTTTGCAAGAATTCGTGTTGAAGGAACATGCCTATGCTTTCGGAGTGTGTATTATCTGTGAATAAGATACAAGCATTTTCTCTAATGCACCTGTGTGGGAAGACATGATCAGAAATGTGTATTACGTAGAGTGCTGTGTGGTTGAGTCTATCGGTCTTCAAATTGCCACGGATCAGCGAGAAAGAAGGAAGACAATTCGAGTTTGGAGAGGCTAGGTGTGAATAGATGAGGGATCGATTTGTTGAGCATGGAAGGAAGGGTCCACATGTAGTAGTGTATGGGCTGTAGGATTTCTGGACCCTCACTTTTGGTATCAGAGCAGGTTCTGATGTTGAAACCTAATACAACCTGTGGATGTTGGGTTGAATAATGAAATAAGGGTCATGTCTTCCTCTAGAGGTGAGGAAATCCCTGTAGAGCAAGTGACGCAAGAGACTAGAGAGCAACGGTTAGTTAACAGGTTCGATTTCTAGACTGAGCAGAGCGGACCACAAAGAGGAGCCGCG
>Ga0209208_10012077_pt1 | contig 10991 bp, 4 predicted proteins | sample S1TSphfallax_3_FD_187694 | JGI IMG/M metagenome (GOLD analysis project Ga0209208, IMG submission 187694) | Host-associated microbial communities from peat moss isolated from Minnesota, USA - S1T2_Fd - Sphagnum fallax MG (SPAdes) (version 2) | ecosystem: Host-associated > Plants > Peat moss >... | reverse complement strand
GAAATTTTGATGTTTATTTGTAACCTTTTGTTGAAAAGCTTCAACAATTATGGAATGGAGTTCTTGCATATGATGTGTTCAAACCTTTAGGCTCTAGGTTTTTTACATTGAGAGGTGCCTTGCTTTGGACCATAAGGTGAAAACACACAAATCCCCCCCCAAAATTGTAGTCATTGTATAATTTTTTGTAATAAATTTTTTTGGTAATGTATGGACATCATATTCTGGATTAGTTTTGCTTGTTTTAAGTATATTTGATTAGTTTAGACTTCATTTAATCAATTATTTTGAAAATTCAACAAACATTGAAAAAATTGAATGTATGGAACATATTTGTGAAAAAATAATACTCATCACAAAGTTTGAAAATTTGAATATATACTTCAAAATTAGGGTGGTGGATGGAATTTTTGGGTGAATTGTTTTTTGGTGTATGATATTGATATACATTAATTAAATCTAAGACAATTTAGAAATTTAAAGTTTTTGGATGAAATTTTATTCAAAAAATGTGTTTTTTTGCTTTTGTTTAATAATGAATGCATAATAATATGTTATTTTTAGGGAAAAAACCAACACCATATCAAAGAAAAGGAGATTTTATAGATGGGCATTACATTATTTTTTCAATTTTCTTTTTTATGGTAATGTTTCATGAATCATAAACATGTTTGACCCTATGGCCGTTGAAAGTTGTAAGTTATGTATTTTGTGTAATTTGATTTTATCCAATCCTCTTCATTTGACCATTAGATCAAAATGAACTTTGAGTTCAAAAATATTGTTGTGCAAATTTAAATTTTTTTTACTTGTGTTTAGGATAACCAAAGGATGCCATCAAGGTTTTAATTTATTGTGTATGTAATATTTGTTATACATCACCTTTTTTGAACAAAAGTGGTTCACCCTTAATGTGCTTTCACCCCATACAAGAATTCCTAATATATGGTATAGTTATTGGGGTAGTGCACCAAAGTTATGCTACATGTCCAATATGTAGGCTTGAGTTTAGGAGTGAACATTTTGTGGAGTTAGGGAAACATACCTACTCATAAATTCAAAGATGGTTGTTTAATGGGCACCCATGATATAAATTAGCAAGGATGAAAGACCACTTAAATGGGCAACTAATTAGAAACACACTTTAATCCTCATAACGTCATTATAGATGAACAATTGCAATGAGCTATGTAATACCAAGCTTGGCTGAACTTAACCAACAAAGATTGTGGCATTGGGGATGTGTCAAAATAACATGGTGTGAAGAGGTAGAATGCATTATATGATTTACCATATTAGCAGGTTTGTATATCAATACCATTTATGTGTATTTTTACATTCATATGGGCATGAAACAACATCATGTTTGATTGGATTTATTTATTCATCTAATTTAATATTAGGTCAACTTCCATATGGGTGAAATCATGGTCAAAGGAGCTAGGGGTGCCAAGGTAAAAATCTTTTTCCAAGGACTGCACATGACACATGTCATTCCTGTGTTGGTTTATAACTTAAAATTTTATATTTTGAATACCCCATTTAGCATTGCATTTAAGATATAAATATATTTTGACTAAAAATTGATTATATATCATGTATATTATGCATTCATGCTCTCTATCACATACATATGAATTTTGTTAAAGCCACATTTTCAAAATCCATAATTTTCAAGGTCAAAAACACTTTTGAACCAAATGTGTTCAAATCGGTTAAAAAAACATAATTTAGTAGTTTAAGTCCTTTTGCCCTTCTAATCATCAATGTTAAAATCATGTTTGATTTTCAAAAGGAATGGTGCACATTTGGTAAAAAAAAAACATTTGAAAAAAATAGGATTGTCCACTTTTGAGGTTTGAATGCTTTGAACATGCAAAAACATTTTTTATTTGTGTCAAGCTTTGAACATGTCAAAATTTCAATTAATGAAAAATATTTTAAAAAAAATTATGACAATTCAAACTATTATGCTTCCCTTGTGATTTTTCAAACATATAAAAATGCAATTTTAAAGAGTGTCCACTCACTTGGGTGACTCCTTTTACTATGATTTTACCTTGCAGTCATCTTGAATTACACTATCCCATGTTGTAGCAAGATGATCATAACAATCCAGTAGGTTTGTCAAGATTTTGACCATAACTATATATACTTTCATCAAATGCAATATTACCAAGAGCACATAGCTAATTGACAATGAGTTTAATGTCTCCAACAAAACTAGAGATAGAATCTCCTTTGCTCATCCTACATTCATAAATTTTTTGCTACAAGTGATGAATGTTTTCAGTCATCTTCAACTCAAATGGTTTTTTTTTGAAAAATATCTACAAAAGTTGCCACATTTTGAAGAAAAAAAATGGTCAAAAGTCAGCCATATTTTGACATTGAGTTCCAAAGCAGGATCCTACACAATTTCTACTTAGCTGGCTTTACCTCTGGCCAAATTTGGCTCATGCCTCTTGTGGATGTTCCCACGTTGACCTACTTCACAAAATTGGAAAAAAATAATCCTGGTCCAGATCTCATCAAGCAAAATGTTTTTGCAAATTCAAACAACAAGTTGAATGATCATGTTCGACATTGCTCAAATTTTGTTGTTCGCTGTCATTGTCCTAACTAACAGAAATTAAAAGAAAGAACACAAAATAAGAGACTTAATTGGGTGCTAATTAAACAATTTTCTCCAGTCACAATATAGACCCATGGTGAAGCGCTTGAAAATGGGATGAAATGGTGAATCAGAAATGGTCATTCAAAGCACTTTGCAGCGTGATCACTGGTCAGGTTGCTAAATTCTAAAACTGAATTGAAATGTGGACTGTAGAGGTAGGAAAACTCAGAGGGCGTGGACAACTTTCACAGATTTAGTTGTTACAAGAATTGATCCCCCAACACCCTAGGATGCATGCTACAACATCATGTGCAACCCATAGAATCTGCCAAATGTCCCAAGCAGAATCAGGTTTGCAGAGAGGTATTCAGATGGATTCTTTTCCTTTTACTGCCAAAACCACAACCTGGAAATCATGTACAAATCAAAAGAAACAATACCATGAATCTAGATTCATTATTTCATGAAGTTTAGATCACAGATAATTTTCGTTTAGTTTTCCCATTACTTGCAAATGGCCTGTTGTCTACATGGCTGAAAGTTGATGAATTTCTGATCAGTGAATGGATCAAGGTCTACATAAATCTTTTCATGCCAGAAAAAGGCTAATTCATGAGCTGGCTTTCAAAACAGGTGACTCAAGCTCGAGGCCTGTTTTCATGTGTCAGTTGCAAAGTGCAGCTATATAGGTGACCTGAACGTTGTGGCAGAAATAAGATGGGGATGTCGCAGGATGAGGGCCATTTTTTTATGATGCTTCTGAAGCTCATGAACACCAAGAATACGCTGGAAGTGGGTGTGTACACTGGTTATTCCCTTCTTTGCACCGTCCTCTCGCTTCCCTCCGACGGCAAGGTGCGAAAAATAACATAATTTAAACATTGTGCTACTATACATATCGTACTTCATGGGTTTCAATGATTTGGATCTCGTGTTGCCGGGACAACTCATGGGTAGCGACTCATGACTCATGATCAGGACAAGTGATTTTTTTTTCTTGGCGAAATTTGCAACCTAGCGAGGACAAAAACAAAAGTCCTTGCTACAAGTACAAAGGTTTTTTTGCGGGAAAAAATGGCCCACTGTTGCCACATTATGAGGAAGAAAACTTAAAATCACCATATTTAGACAATAGGTTGTTCCATGTCGCAAAAATATAGCATAATTCCTAAACTTCTCTACTTTCCTCTCTGACCTGTTGCCAAATTCGGCTAAGTCCTCTTGTGAATGATAGCCAACCCACGTACCTCACAAATTTGAAAAAGACAACGCTGATCAGGACGTGTGCAGGTGATAGCACTCGACATCGATAGGGAGGCATACGAGATCGGAGCACCTCTCATCGTGAAAGCAGGCGTGGCCCACAAGGTCGGCTTTCGAGACGGCCCTGCAATGGACGGAATAGACATGCTGTTGAAATACGTAAGCTGGTCCTTTCCAACCCCGTCTTTGCATCTATTGGTTCTGCCCTTCTCGAGGGTAGAGACATTGTGATGCACGCTGTCCAGAAACGGGTCAAAGTTTGGTGTCCCTACATTCTAGGGTCATGTGGAGTCCGCTATAGAAACATTTCCTGCGTAAGTGAAATATCCACTTGGGCTTCACCACCATGTTTTTCCAATTTAGTATATTGAATACTTATCATGCTTATGGAAGTGATTTAAAGGGCGGATCCATTATGTGACTAGCCGCTTGTTGCTCTGCCCTTCAGGGTAGAGACATTGTGATCGCCCAGAACAGGCCAAAGTTTGCTACCCCTACATTCTAGCGTCATGTGGAGTCCACTATAGAAACATTTCCTGCATAAGTGAAAGATCCACTTGGGCTTCACCATGCTGACCATCATGTGTTTCCAGTTTAGTATGTTGAATACTTGTCGTCCTTATGGGTGTCATTTAAAGGGCAACAGCCATTATGTGAGGAGCCGCTTGTTCACCAAGTTTCAAATTAAACCTGGGGCGGCGTGTTAGTCTCTTCAGAAGCGGAATAATTTTATGTGTGCTTAGTGGAAATCGCTAAACCTGTTAGTACTCAATGCTGGATCATCTATCTGATCCTGTGCTACAGGAGTCGAATCATGGGTTCTTCGATTTCATCTTCGTTGATGCGGATAAGAACAACTACTTGAACTATCACAAGCGGCTGATCAAGCTGGTAAAAGTTGGGGGTCTGATTGCCTACGACAAAGATCTCTGGAATGGTGCGCTTGTTGCCAGCTCCAATGATGAGCTTCCCAAGTATATTCGCTACTATATGGACTACATTTTGGACTTGAACCAGACTTTGGCTAAGGACTCCCGCATTCAGATCAGTCAGGTTCCTATTAGCGATGGCATCACTCTTTGTCGCAGGCTAATCTAGTGCTCATAAGCACAAAATCCTCGGTAATTAAGCTCTTTTTAGATGCAGCTGCCTCATGTCACCATTGCCTTCAAGGAGCATTGCCTTGTCTGAAACCCCCAACATCAGATGATCTCCATGGCAGAAATTTCATTTGGTTCATATTCTTCAAAAGAGTGTCTTCTATATATCATCTCTGCCCAATCAAAAGAAAGCTTCTAGATTAGCATTTCAAACGGGATCAAGAACTGAAGAACAAATGAAGTCTTGAGGTGGAAGTTATAGGAATGTAGAGTGCATGGTACATGAATGCAGTTGATCAGCAAAACAAACATAACAGCAGATCAAGGGTGCTTGTGGATCAATTTTTTAGTTCTTTTTTGCTTTGGGATCATTGAGATTGACATTGTTGCTGAACTCTGGTGAACACTCTTTGTCAATGGATTAGACTACTTTTAACACTTTGTATTCCTTGAAAAAACACATCTTATGTAGTTTTATCACACATATTGTTGTGTCAAACTTGCACATTAACCTTTGAATCTTGACCAATGTGTATTGGGTTCAAATTTCCTTTATTTATTCCTATCAGTAATATTACTCAAAGTTCCTTATGCACACTACTCATGCTCACTTTCTTAGCTCCTAGAAAGTGGGTGTTACATATACCTACATCTCAAATTGCTTTCTTAGTTAGTATTAATGGAACTAAGTGCATCATATATATTCATTGATCCTTAATTTCCTAAAGGGCATTATATGAAACTGTTTTGAATCCATATTAATTTATAGTTGACCAAAATTGGGTTTTGCATAATATTGTAAATATTAAGTCCATATATACCAAATTGAATACTAAAAGTAAATTTGTGACATGAAGTTTTTTACATTGTGTTACATGTATATAATTATTAACAATGGATGCAAAGTCCATATTTTGTCTCTTTCATATGGAAAGTTTAAACAATCATAATCTCAAAACAACTATTTTCTTAAAAACCAACAATTTGTAGATTCAATTTTTTATTTATTAAAAGTGATATTTGGGTGTATTCACGATTGGGGTATTAAAAAGGAATAATGTGTATTTAAAAAATTTCAAAAGAAAAATTTGAATTTTTATTCATTTTACATTATTCTAATTATAGTGGATTGTTGTATGCCAATAGATAAAATGATGTCTTATTAAGTTAATAAAAATATTTGAAAATAATTTGAATAATTTGTAAATGTTATTTTGAGTCTTGTAAAATAATTATATCAAGTGTTTAAATTGCATTTTAAAAAAAGAATCAAAAGAAATGCATAAAATCATAGGAAAAAAAATTAAACTTTTGAAATTATGAAGAAAAGGGTTGCAAGGCAAAGGACTCATTTTATTAACCAATTAACAAAAAAATTATGTTCTATGAGTTCCAAATGTTTAGCTTGAAGTTTAGGTCATATGTGTAGGAAATAATCTTGTCAAAAAAAATGTGTTTTGTTATTCATTGAAATTCATTTTTAGGATTTTCTTACATTTCTAATTATAAACCAAAATATTGATAAACAATTATGTGTGAATGTGAAAACTCATCACCATCGCATGAATGATCTTAAATTAGACTATTCAATTTTTCTCACTTAAATTTGTTTCAAATAAAGGTTATTTGCAAAAAGTAACGTCAGAAAAATCTTGGAGTCCTTTTTCTTGTTTTGGGAATTCCAACCATGAATAAGCCCATTCATTACCAATGTTCTGATTGAAAAAAATTATATATTTATCAATATGTGAATTTAAATAAAAATTCAACAATTTAAGTCACATATCTCCAAAATTGTTTGGAAGATCTATTTCCCATGGAATTGGTCCATTCCAAACTTACATTCATTAAACCATCCCACCCAAAAAATTGCATTCATTGGTGTAGGTCATGTGGTGCATTTATGATCCATGTATCACAAATTGTGGATTATGACTACAATGTTGCTTGAACTTAAATAATATAAAGTCCATTTTGAATTCATAAAATCATTTTATTTTATTTTTTGCAATGTTAAATTTGATTGCTCTCCATGTTTGATCATAATATCAAAATTATATAGACCTAAATCTCAAACATATCCCTTATGAAAACTATAATGTGACAATAGAAAATGAACACCTTAATATGCCACCACCTACCTTCACATAGTTAATCTCTTTAAGTTGAATTCACACCAAAGTGAAGAAATAAACTTAAAAAAAATAAAATAAAAATTGAGTTGGCAAATGACATTGTGTCATTGGGTTTAAAGAAGAGGTAAATGCTTTGAAATCTCTTGTCCAAATAGGAGTAAATATTTTCAATCTTTCTAAACTTGGTTTCAAATTAAGGTGGAATAATGAGGTCAGTTTGTACACTTTATTTCAAAAGATTGAAATATCTTGTAGGTGTCATTTAAAGATAAATATCTCTTTATTTTTTTCCTAACCATATATGATTTTGGTGTCATCTAAATCTTTTGAACCTTTGCTTTCAACTATTCAATGTAAGGTTAATTGATTCTATTGCATTATTTTTATCTATCCCCTTGTGTGAACAAAGTGCAAGGGTTAGTTTATTCTTAGAATATTAATCATTTTAACCCATAAATGAAAAATAAATACCCTTTTTATCCCTTGCTATGAATCAAGATTAAAAGATCATGGATCGGGAAAGCACAAAGGTTTTTCAAACCATGAACCTTGAACTTTCAACCTCATGATATACAATCATTGTCTTTAATCCTTGTCTTTGTAAGGAAAATCTTCACCAATGTCCAATAATATCCTTACCTTTGTCCTATTACAAAATATATATGCACATGTTAGTTGAATAAAATTTCTCAAGTCTTTTCTTCAAGCAAGGACTACACATTCACTAGGGTCCACTACATTTTAACATTATAATTAGCTTCATTTTGAAGTTGGGAAATAAGTAATTGTCAAGCTCACCTATGTAAAATACCTAGTAAGTTGAAATTAGCTTTAAAGACTAAGTACTTTGGACTCAAAGTTCTAAAAGTAGGTAAGGGAGGACAAATGATTTGATACTCGGCTTATTCAAAGATCTACTCCATTGTTATACATTATTATAAATTTTGATCACATGTAATTTTGATTTACTATATTCTTAAATCTTTATGTTAAAAGTAAAGGGTATTTGGAAATTAGAGTGTCCATAAGATTATGTACAGGGACAATGTTTTTGACACCTTCCCAAGTTCAAAGACCTAGGTGATAAATTTAAGCACATGTTTTCTTATTTTAAAAAAAACATTCCACACATTGAACAACTATACTTGTTAAGTGAAAAAAAAAATTCAAAATGATCAAATATAACCAATGGGGACTTTTTCATCTCAATCACTAAAAATGAAATTATCTTGCAAAATTATGTATATTGATTTAAAAATCAAAAATCTTCAATGAACAACATTTTTTTTTTACCCAAAATTTAATTACATGTTGGTGAATCCTAAATGCAAGTTTTTATGTTATTTCATAACATGAAATGTATTTTAATAGAGTTTTTGAAAGCCCCAAATGCATCAAATTTCTAAAAGTCCATTTTGGCATGAGAATGAAAATTTTATTTTCATAAAAAATAAATATAAATATAAGCAAAATGGCCAACTAAGGTCGATTTTAAAATTAAAAAACTTGGTTGAGGCATCCAACAGTGTCATATCTTTGTCACATTCAAAGTACACTATAAAAGGTATTAAATTATGGAATCCTATCATGCCATTTTTGATCCACTTTAGCTTGCAAATGTACCCTAAATTAGTCAATTTAAATAAAATAATATTTTATTTATCTAATGAAAAAGTGATGTTTAACTATATGTGCCATTTATACCTCAGTTTTCCAAGATTAACTACTTCACTCCTTTTCCTAATAAGTATCTCATTCATTTTTCCTATCCACCTACATGGATGTGAAAAGCAAATTAACATGTGCCTTTTCATGTACACATCATGTACATCAAAACAATTTGATAGCGTACCTCTTTTAAATCTATCTAGTTACCATTTTCCCCTCCACATGATGAAAGATCTTACATAAATAATGATGAACTATTGGGAACCATATGGGATCATACCAAGAATCAAATTGAAAACAAAAAAGATGGGAGGATTCTGGAACCTTGCCCTTTCGGCAAAGGGATTACCCTCATTTACATATAAATAAAACTATAGTTGTTTGTGTGGTTGTTTGCACGTTATTCATACCTACCCCTTCCAAACATAATCACTTCATTCCTTTTTCCTACCCAACATGAATATGAAAAGGCAAATTAGCATGTGGTTTTTCATGTCATATGTTATATATATTAAAATAATGAAAATGTAATGGAAATATAAAGTTGCAAGATTATTGAAAAATATCAAGAAATCTTTTGATTTAGAAGCATAATATTATTTGCTTATAATGTCCTTTACAAAACCTTGTTTGGACTATGAAATAAAATGCTTGCAATGTTTAAGTTTCAATATAATATCTACATAAAATTTTGTTTCTTCCAAGATGAATTATAATGTCTTAAGTCTTTACACTTTTGGTAGAGTTTTATTCTTGTAAATTATAACCGGATAAAAATTTTCCCAAGACACAAAACTAAAATAATTGGTTCAATATTTGTAATATGGTCACCAAATTTAAGGTCACATTGAAATTACAAAACTATTCAACTCTTTTGGTGCCTAACAAATAGGTTTAGTAGGCAATGGAACATTTCCTTACTTTCTTCTCTATCACTTCTTGCAAACATCAATTCCACATGATAATATTAAATTAATTTTTAAAAAATTCTATATAACTAAGTTATTCCAACAATTTTTTTTTGCAAACATCTTAGAGTTTCTTTCTTAACTAAGTAAAACGTTAGTGAGAGTTAATTGGAGTCTACATGCTTTTATACTCTCAAATTATGGTGATTCTACTATTGAAAGGCTACAAAGTTTAATTTAGTAAACTTGGCAATGCTAATCAACATGATGGTTGGTACCCTATGTTGAGTGTGTCAATGATTCTTCCAAGGGTCATTGATCCATAGGTCTTACTATGGTAACTTGTTATTCAAAGTTTTCTTAATAAAAAAGCCATTGAGAATGTTTTAATTCAAAATTTCAATTTTTTTCCCTTTAATAACCTCTTTTGCAAGGATTTCATCTAATTTTAAACTAAAAGGAAAACATTCCAATAGGTCAAAGCATGGTAAAATAAACAAAAAAAAAAATTAGTATGAATTGATTTTCATTTTTATCTTATATTTTGCATGTGAAAGCAATAAAGTAACATCAAAATGGGTGAAATTAAACCCTTAGTCTCCATTACATGTATAAGAATCTTCCTTCAAAACATTGTTTTAAAAAGTTTTCAAAATAAACAAAATGTATCCATGTTTATTGGGTGGGAAATTCATGGTTGGGGAACCTTCAACAAAAAGTACTTAATGAAATGTACTTATATAAGGTTCAGATATAAAGATCATTGTATTTTTTGAAAAGACCATAAAAAAACATTTACTTTCTATTTATTACATCTATTTAGTATGTACTTTACAAAAGTCTACAGTAAAGAAAGGTGTGAATGAAATAATAGGAGCAGTTCGCAACATTTGAACAATTTTTAAATAATCTAGATTATATATTGAACAACATTTCTCTTAGAATGTTTCATAGTGTTTTTGAAGCACAAAAAACATTGGTTATGAATTTCAAATGTGCTAAAAGATATTTTATATTCATTGGTTTATTTTTTAATGTATTCAAATTTTTAATAAAATATATTAGAAAAGGCTTGTCACAATACAATGCACATTTTCAACTTTAATTTAATATACTAGACTTGCCAAAGATATATATTTATGAAAATAATGACTCCTTTCTCTTCATTGCACCCAAAAGTAAACAGCAAAAGTAATTTGTATTTTGAAAACCTACTTTCAATTTATTTTAATAATGCATGATATTTTAAAAATGTTTATTCTTTTATCATTCATGTCAAAAATTCAATGTATAATAATCT
>Ga0209208_10012076_pt1 | contig 10993 bp, 4 predicted proteins | sample S1TSphfallax_3_FD_187694 | JGI IMG/M metagenome (GOLD analysis project Ga0209208, IMG submission 187694) | Host-associated microbial communities from peat moss isolated from Minnesota, USA - S1T2_Fd - Sphagnum fallax MG (SPAdes) (version 2) | ecosystem: Host-associated > Plants > Peat moss >... | reverse complement strand
TGAACAAGCCCAGTCGTCCTGGGAAAGCCCTGGCTCCTTTTATTGTGACTACACCCACAACAACAAACTGTTAGAAAATCAAATAAAAATAAAACAAGTCTATAACTTGTGTAGAATTTGGTTGTGTGTAATAGACTTTGCACCTTTGGGCCTCACAATGATTGTGTGAACTATTTATGATGTGTGCATACGAAAGACTTGCAAGATACAGAAAAGAATGATGGTCAGGTTTTCTTTTTGTATGAGATTGTTCAGGCAAAATGGCTTTGCACATGGAGTTAGTTAGTTAGTTAGTTAGCCCTCATTTAGGAGTTTATTGTGGAAAATTGCAGTGACATCAAGTCAATGCAGTGAAGGAAAATTTCAGAACTCCCTGGGTTTGGTGCAGCACTTTTTCTGGACATGGCAAAGTTCATTATTTTTGGACCTCTTCTTGCCACGCTTCTGGGTTAAACTAAGAATATGTGTAGACAAATATGTGGAACAAGTATGACAAATTTGGCTTTCTTGGCCACATTTTTGGGTTAATCTAAGAACATGACAAATTTGGCATTTTTGGCACAGTTTCTAGTTAATCTAAGAACATGACAAATTTGGCATTTTTTGCCACAGGTTTCCAGTTAATCTAAGAACATGACAAATTTGGCATTTTTTGCCACAGTTTCCAGTTAATCTAAGAACATGACAAATTTGGCATTTTTTACCACAGTTTTGGGTAATCCACAAACATGACATATTTGAGCTTGATTGCCAGTCTTTGGTAGAATCTAAGAACATGAAAATTTACACTTCTTTGCAGCAGTTTTGGGTGCATCAAAGAAGGTGAAATTTTGCACTGCTTTGCCCTAGTATTGGGTAATAAAAAAAAATCATGACAATTCACACTTCTTTGCCACTGTTTTTATATTTTAAGAAACATGACAATTTGTGTGGCATTGCCAAAGTTTTGGTAATTTATCTCTAATGACATGATTTTGCACTGCTTTGCCACAGCTGACAAGGGTATTCTGTGAAGAATTTTTTTGCCATCCAGGCTTGTGAACTGGCTTAAATGGTAATATCATTGGATATCCAGAGCCAACTAATATCCATGCACATAATCAAAAATACAAAATAGAGTCTCATTTTTTAATATTTGAATTACTGTGGTATTCTCAAAAGAAAAGTACAACAAAAGTAAATGTAAAATATCCACATAATCTATCATAACATTATTGAATATTGAATGTTTTTACTAGATAATGATCAAAGATAAAAATATTTTTTCAGTCATTTGGGTGTAAGCAAGATAAAGCGAATAACTTTTTTATCTTGTCAAAACAGGAGCAAATAGGTTTTAAATAATAATTAAAGCCATCATAAAATTGTGAAACATTTAATATTTTTGCTTGAATGATAAAAGATAATATGTTTTTACATTAATGTGCATTAATTTTTTAATTTCAACTTGTAAAAGTAGGATTCAAGTAGATCTTTAAAAATATAAATATCTTTTGACGTTTATTTTCAATAGTGGGCTTTTTGTTTCAAGTAGGTGTCAAGTAGGGTTTAATGAAGATAAAATTTTAAAAATCAATTGATGGCTTGCTAAAATAGATGATGATCTTCATATATCATAAATTAGTACATTTCAATTTTTTAATAAAAAAATAGGTTTGAACACATATATATATATATATCAATAAATTTCAAATTTATTTTTCATCTACTATTTAAGTACATTTTCTTTTTATGTTTTGGAAATTATATTCTTATAAACTTAATACAGCAAATTAATGTTATTGATATATATTTTCACCTAATTTGATGCTATTTTTTATAATTATATGTGTGACACATGATTTAAGTGTAAACATTTACTTTCTCTATATACATTCTTTTGCTTTGACCCATTTGCATTAATTTTCAAATCTTGCATTGTTTCAATAGGGCCTTGATAGGTTTTTTTAATAATTATGCTAGTAGTTACAAAATTTACTTTTTATGTTTTAACACATGAGTTTTTGTCTCCAAAATTATTATTTGATGATCCCCTCATGAATGTATGATGATTTTAAAATCCTAACTTATTTGTACATATTTATTTCATTAGTTTTTTTAATGTAAAAGTTTGAACATCATATCGATTAGTTAATTCAAACATATTTGTTATCTAGTTTTATTATGCAAAAGTTCTTCAAATTTTATATTTTATTTATCATATTTAACTCAATGGATGGTTTTATAATGAAACTTATATTTTAAAAATATTTTGATTTAATTTTCTTGTGCTTATGTCAAAAATTGTTTCATTTTTAAATTGGATTTTGATATGCCACTTCTTTTTATCTATTTTATAGTGTTTGAAATCATCTTTAGTCAAGATGAATTAGACATTAAAAATGAATTGCTTGAAAGGTCAATATTTGTAATAATATTTGTTAGACAACTATAATTTTTTTGACTTGCAAGATGTTGCACTATATTATAACTTAAAGATATGTTTAAAGAATATTTTGACAAATAGGAATCCTTATAATTTTTTGTCATGTGCTACCATATCAATGCCTATAAATATCATTGTCTACATAGACATAAGGGTGTTTGCACATTATCGTGACCTTATATGGACATCACAATGGTAGTTTTTCTTACATTCTTAAGATACAAGAAAATAAATTAAACAAAATTCATTGAAATTATTTTTGAAAATACTCACTTATTTAAAGCTATCATAATCAACCATCCAAAAATCAAAAAATCAAAATCAAAATCATGAATAATCAATAAGTAATAGACTTTTGAATTTTGCCCAGACTTTTTGTCACACCTACAAAACTCATGGATATGGACTTTTATTTTACAATGTGTTAATCTTATGTGTTTGAAACTTTGGGACAATGTATGAATTATGTTTTAAAAATTAAAGATCCATTGAATGAATGGAATGTGATTTTAATTTATTATGTTATGGAATTTTTTAAATTCCCGAAATTGTAATTGTTTAAAAAACCTTTTTAAGCATTTAAAAGTAATTATTTTTTAAAAAATATTTTGTGATATTTTTTATATGTCTTATAGCATCTTGATTTGAAATTAGAATTGGAAAAAATGTTACTTCCAATATAACCTAAGTCAATTTTCAACTACACTAAAAAAGTACTTTGAAAAGGGATCCTAATCTGCTAAATTGTGACACCTTAATGTGCTTTCACCCATAATCTAAATAACATAAATTGAACCTTAAATGGTGGTTCACCTTCAAACCAAAATAGGACACCTACAAAATTCATAAGAATCCAAGACCAAAACGTAGAAAAACAATTTACACAATAACACTAAAAAAAAATGTTTAAATTTGCGATTATAGTTTGTGATTATAAAAAAGCTGAAATGAACATCAATGACGAAACATACATTTAGATGCATAAGTGAAGTTAATCTAGCATCTAGTCCCAAATGATGGCTCATCATTATGTGAGCACATTCTACATGGATAATGTATATATGGTCAACATATGCTCTCTCATTTTTTGATGAACATATAGTTATTCATCAGTTATTTGTATCTTCATCATATGTGCTTCATTTTGAATGATTTCAAATGTTATAGGAGCACTACTTCAAGCTTTGGAAATCATCTTTGAAATGAAAAGGGAAAGGAGTAATGAAAAATAACAAGAAAAGAAATAAATTTTCTAACTTAAAAAACACCATTTTTTTCTTTTTCTTCGACCCCTCTTACTTTCAAACCTCACAACTTTCTTATTTCTTATTCATTTTCAAACAATTTAAAATGTTGTAAGAACACCACCTAAAGTTCTATAAATCCTCTTGGAACTTTAATAACAACATAACAACACTCAAGGAATTTTTTGGGTGTTCAAGAACCAATCTTTGTAACATTCAATGGTTTGGTTTTTCGAATTATTGACCCCCTTTACTTTAAGGGCTTTTAACTTTATTAATTATAAAATTTTTTTGACAATTTTTAATGTGCTAGATGCGCCAATAAAAAGGGTTCAAGTATTGTTTGGACACCAAAAACAATGGAGCCCTTTGCTTGGATTTGGCTTGCCCTAAACATTTGAATTTCATAGTTGCAACTCAATTGCAACTCAATTTACAACTAATGAAGAACTAAAAGATTTAACCCATATGTTTTGTCTTGGAATCCCATGTTACAAACTATATAAAAAAGGTTTGTTCTCAAATGAAAATACATGTCCCATTTTGGGATCAACTCAAAAAAATTTAACTTGAAGGCAAAACAAAAATTTAAAAAATAAAATTTCATGATTATTTTTGAATTCACTTAGTCTTGTGCTTTCCTAGGTAGGTAAGTGAGTAGGTCCTATTTTTCTACTTACCTATATAAGTAGGTAGGTAGGTCTTTACATATTTGAGTACTTAGGTTAAATCAAGTAAGTAAAACATACATGTGCAAATGTAGTAAAAGGAGCTATGGGCTACAAAGTTAAAATCCTTTCCAAGGACTACATTTAACACATCGCATTCTTGTGTTGGTCAATTTTCTTAATTTTTACATTTTTCATACCTAGTTTACAATTGTGTTTTCAATATAATTAAATTATATCTTGGTCTATATCATTTACATATAATGCAACCATGCTTTAAATAACACAAAAATGAATAACTTTTATTAGACATAATTTCTAATTTCATAATTTTTAAGGTCAAAAGCACATTTGAAACAAACATGTTCAAATGTACATGTCTTTAAATGAATTTTACCAATTTCAAGTGCTTTTGCTTTTATAGTCATAAATGTTAAAATCCTCTTCAATTTTGAAAAGGAATGGTGCACATTTGATAAGGAAAAAAAACATTTGAAAAAAAACCCATTGTATCAATTGCTTTGAACATGCAAAAGGACTCTTAAAACATCACCAATTTGCATGAATTTTTGAATAATGAAACTTTATAAGTAATGGAACTTTAAAATGAAAAAATTTGAAAATCAAATTTATTATGTTCCTCTTGTAATTTAATAGTAACACCATAGTTGTAAAAATAGTAGCAAATTAAAAAAGCTAATGACCAATTGTAAAAATGATAAACTATACTTGCAAATGAAATATAATCCCATGCAATTGCAAATTGAATGGTTACATAACACAAATTTCTAATAATGCAATGTGCACAAACAAAACTTGCATAAAAACACAAAAAACCTACCAACAATAAACCTTGTGTGTTTTGGATTTTCAAATTAACACCAAAAGTAACTTGAAAACTCATAAATTGGAATATTTATATGATCTAATAATAATCCTTTGAATCAATTACTAAAATGGGAATTATTTAATACTAGACCTACTAATTACATCAATAATGTGAGGAATTCCATTAAGTGTTTCAAACATGAGTCAAGGGGCGATTATTTTAAATAGGAATTTAAACCTTAAACAATTATTTATTCAAATATATATGTTCAATTATTTGTTGAAGGGGGGAAAATCAAATAATTGGTGTTGTAAGGAACCCCCAAGGCTGAATGGTTGAAAGATTCAATCTTGCACTTGGAAAAACCATGTACTTAAACAAATTAAGCATTCTTTTGTTTACCACAATTTGGGTTGCCAAGAAAACTAATTGGTTTCGAATCAATTTTGAAGTTTCATGGTGGTGAGCAACAAGAATGGTAGACCACTTTTGATCCAAAATTAAAAAGCAAAGAGAAAATGATCAAAATCAAAATTGAAACTAAAAGACATTACACTTTGTATATTTTAGGGAACACACATTGAGATAAAAGGTTATTTTTGGTATTTTATGAAGTAATAACTTTTGAAATAGTATTTCATTAAAATTTAAAATATTTGAAAAATATATTCATGATCCAATATTTTTAAGCACCCTACTTATATTTGGATAGATTATTAAGAAGGTAGTAGTGGGATGTAGAAAGAGGATGTAACAAATAATTAGCATATATGTTTGTTAGTTATTGGTTATTTAATTTGAATTTTTTTAAAAAGGAAATTTTGGGAGTTTCTTTTTGGACATTGAATTTTGGGGAATTTTTCTCTTTTTTTTTGGAAAATTCTATATATTTTCTTTCGAAGTTTGGAATATATTTTTGGATATGGATTTATGAAACAATAATATTATGAATTATGTAAAAATATTATAAAATAATATTATAGCAACCAATACCTATTAGTATTGGTTTCATTTTCCTCCAATATATTATTATGTGAAAGTTTGAATAACTATTATACAAGATTATGTCATTTCAAAAACATGTCAAGTTTTATTGAAATGTGCTTTATAATTGAGAAAGACTAGGTTGAAGGACTTCAACAAAGAAAGTTTGAAAATGTAAAGGTATAAACTTGCTTGATGAAACATAAAATATATGTGAACCCATAAAAAACATTCATTATTGTGGATGCTAAGATGGATTAACCTTCTATTTCTCTATGTTCATGTTGTTCATTGTATATTACATCATGTACTCAATTAAAGACCAAGACAAAAGCATCAAAAACCACAAGTGAACATTTGCCTTCCAACAACTCATTTTTGGAACTTTGTTTGTTAGCCTTGAGCGGCAAATGAAGATCCCAACATTAGGAAAATGAAAGATATTTTGCTAAATGAAATGTAGAAGAAACAAAGTTGACAAATGAAAAAACTTCTAGTGGGACTTGAATCAAACCTAATGAACTTTGGATTTGTTAATTATCAATATGGCAATATGCATATTACATTTGGGCTATGTTTAAGATTAATGCAAACTAACAAGATGAATGTTTTGTTGTGTTGATTGCAAATATTTTGACCATGTTTTGGCATTGTTAATTTCAGGGTATCATAGTTTGCTAAATCCATTTGGACTATGTTTTGGATTCATTGAAGCACATAAGCATTGGTTTGTTGTGATTGCAACAGTTGCAAGTGTTTCCAAGTGTTTTGGTTTTACTAATTATGAATAAGGCAATTTGCAAAATGTATTTGAACTATGTTTTCGATTGATTTAAACTAATGAGCAATGTTTTGTTGTGTTAATACATTTTGTAGGTACTTCCAAGTGCTTTGGAATGGTTTGTAGTTGAAGTTGAAAGAGCACAAAGGAAAGTTAGGATATGAATTTGTTGTGTTGAATGCATTCTACACATTTGATGATGAGAAATTGAAGGAGATGTTTGCAATGTACTTGTTCATCATTTGCATGCTCAAAGTAATTAAGAATTGTTAAATGAGATGCCAAAGTTCCTAAACCTAAAAAATCATTGGATCTAGTGGGATGTTTCTTGCAATCAAAGAACTGTTAGATCTAATGGCCAAGTTCTTGTGACTTAAAAACCATTAGATTTTTAGCTTGTTTTCTAGCCAAGAGATAATTAGTCTCATAAATACCCTTCCTGTTTGAAATTTGAAAAAATTAGAACTAGACAAATTCTTTGTTCCCTTCATAGAAAAAAAAACGAAATTGAAGGTTCTTTGATTTTTCAAAAACCCAAAACCAAAGATAATTAAGAAATAAAATAGCCACACCACCCCCAAAAACTCAAAAACAAATTGTGGCAAAATTTTGTGACTTGGAAGAAAAAAAATCAGAATATGAAAAGAAAAAAATTGTGATTTTAAGGGATTTTTTTACCATTTTTAAAAATATAAATAATTAAATTAACCACATCTAGACCTAGGCATTTCCTGTGTCATCAATTGTAGCAGCACTTTTGAAAAAATCATTCACCCCACCTAGGACAATCATCATTTAATGCTAATTAATGCTGGGGGTCCTTGCCAGTGGACCTACTCCTTGACTTTGCAAAAGAAAACGCTGTGCAACCCTAGTCAAAACCCTAATTATAAGGTTCATTCCAAAATTGAACAAATAAATCTTGCAAATGAACCCTTGCCAACTTACAAAATTCTATGAAGGAATGACTGACCTTGTATATACAAAAAGAAGTGCTGGAAACTCTGTGAACATCCACTATAAAAGTTATTTGGGCTTATGTGGGCTGATGAGAAAGTGCTGAAGTGTTATAAATTCTGATCCATTGGCCATGTTCTGCCTCCATATTCTCTGGAGACAAAACAATGAAAATGCTACAAACAAACCATTACAAACCTACATACAATTTGTGATGCTTTGTTTCTTGTTTGATTAGTCTTCTTTTGTTCATGACAAGTTTGACTTTGGATCTCCTATTGATTCCCAGAGTGCCACAACCTCAACAGTTTAATGATGGTGAGTTATATCTGTTTCATTCATCAATTTTGGTCTCGCCCTTTCCAGTACATACATGCTAGCTTGAAGCTCAAAATTTTCACTTGTTTTGAAGCCCTCCTCTTTGTATAAAAACATCTTCAAAATGCTATTCTCCATTACAAAATCTGAGGTTGCACCTATCTGAAACATGAAAACACTTCTTAAAAAATTTGCTACTCATATTGGGGGACCAGTGTGAACCAGTACCCACCAGTGCTCTATACACCGGATGCCTGTTATGACTCCGTTGTGGATGAATCTCAACTGAGTTAATATCCGGTTTCATCTATTGTAACCCATTCTGCAAGAAGTGTGTCCTATTTATAGGCTCATAGGTAGGAAAAACTAGGTGAGTAACTGGTGATAAGATGGTTTATACATGGGGAAGGGCTCATTTTACTACCTACCTGCTAACAAGCAGCAACAGGTTAGTAGCTGGTAGGTTTTCTAAAACAAACAACTGAGCTAACCACCATGGTTAAATAAGAAACTGGAACCCAACAGAAAACTGTTTCCCAACCAACTTCCTATTTCATCCATCATGGTGTGCTGGTTGGTGCTGGTTGGCTCTGGCCTGTTTTGTGAAGGACTAGTGGCCTACAGCACTTGGAAACAACATACAGAATTTTGGGCCCTACTAGTCTTGACTCCAGGTTATATAATTTTGGCTACTGGTTTCATGTAGCTTCAATGGAATCAAAGGATGGGTGTAGAATGGTGGGAGCCATCCTCACTAGTTTCCACCCTACTCCTAACCTCCACTCCAATTTTGAGAGTCCTTCATTAGTGTGAGCATGACATTTTGTAACATGTTCCAGAACATACTGACCAAAAATGGATGATCGTCTAAACTATTGAACAAGTTTGGAATGGACAGTAAAATTTGATCAAATATCTTTGGGAAATGTTACAGATAATCAAGTTATTGGCAAAGATAGTAAAATTCAAGAAGAGAATCCTGGGATTCCCTAACACTGAGGATGACACTCAAAATGCAGATGAAATTATGCCAAAGGAAAATAACATATCAACAAACTCAAATCTTTTTTGGAACCCAAGAGGACTTGAGTCTTCTCTTGTGTTTTGCATGTGTTGAAGTGTCTACCTAGGGGCCTATCTATGTTATGGGATATGCAAGGGGAACTTAGAGGATTACAGAAAGTTTATTTAAAGGATTAACTAAAAAATTTATAAGCTAGGGGGATACTTAGGGACTATTTAGAAAGTCATCTATGACTGATTCATAGCACAAGGGATTACATAGTCTTACTTTGGGAGCTATCTAGGATAAAGACTCTCTATTTACAATAGGGACTCTCAAAAGCCTACATAAGGGGTTACATAAGGCTTATCTAGGGCCTACCTAGTGAGACAGCTAAGGGATTACCTAGGTTATGGAATACATAAAAAGTTATCTAGGGGGCTACCTAAGGAGACACTTAGGGGTCTACCTAGTTTACGGGGTACCTAAAGGTTACTTAGGAGATCACATAGGGCCTACTTAGAGAGCTATTTGAGGACTATCTAGGGAGACACCTAGGGGTTTACCTAGGTTATGGGGTACCTAAGGTCACTTAAGGGGTTACAAAACCTACCTAAAGGCCTACTTAACGACTATCTAGGGAGACACCTAAGGGTCTACCTAGGTTATGGGATACAAAAAACTATTTAAGGGGCTACCTAAAACTACCTAAGGCTTATTCATAAAACAAGAAGGGGTTTAAATAAGGCTTACATAGAGGGCTACCAAGGCAAACACCTAGGGGCCTACATAGGTTATGGAATAACTAAAGGCTATTTATTGAGCTACATAAAACCTACCTATGGGGCTAATAAGTTAGGAATTTTTTATGTCAGGGGGTACTTTAAAATTATTTAAAAAGCTTCCTAAGGTTGATTGATAATGTAAGAAGAGGCTACTTATGGCCTACCTAGGGTGACTCATTGGTTTTATGTAGTTCATTAAGTAGTCCTTAGGTAACCCCTAACTTAAAAAGATCCCTAAGTAATCCCTATGTAACCTCCTATGTAGGCTTTTGATAGCCCTTATTGTATATAGCCCATAATCTACCTAAGTCCTTAGGTAGTTAATCCCTAAGTAGCCTCATAGCTTATTTATGTAGGCCTTTTAAACAATCTTTAGATATCCCCTAACTTAAGAAGGTTTTTTTATAGCTCCCTAGGTAGTAGATAGGTCCTTAAGTAACCCTTAGGTAACCCTTAAGTACATTCTTTGTAACCCCCCATGTAGGCTTTTCATTGCCCTTGTCTTACATGAATAAGTAGGAAGTCCATAGGTAAGTCGGTAGGTAGCCCATGCATGCTTACGTAGGTAACCCATGAGTAGATAGGTAAGTCCTAACTTAGTTAGCCCCTTATCTAAGTAGTCTCCTGTGTGGCCATAAGTTTGGTAAATGGTAGTCTAATTCAAAAAGAATTTATGTCTATCAATTTTTGAGACTTCCTTAGTTTTGAGGAGTGATCCTCACTTTGATGAATTTTCTGGATTGCTCAAAAGATAGGATGAGCGAGTACACTAAGGACCACGGACCAAAGTCCAGCTCAAACTAAATATTACTTTTAAAATTGCACATCTTTAGTGGGAAAGCATGCATTGACAATCCCTTCCCTCAAATTTTACTATGTAGCGTAAGTGACCATCTCTATAGGAAGATATTGAAAAATTTTGTGCTTCAAATCTGGGATATAAACCAGATTTGAAGCACAAAATTTGAATCATCCTTCTACATTTATGTATACATACTT
>Ga0209208_10012075_pt1 | contig 10993 bp, 5 predicted proteins | sample S1TSphfallax_3_FD_187694 | JGI IMG/M metagenome (GOLD analysis project Ga0209208, IMG submission 187694) | Host-associated microbial communities from peat moss isolated from Minnesota, USA - S1T2_Fd - Sphagnum fallax MG (SPAdes) (version 2) | ecosystem: Host-associated > Plants > Peat moss >... | reverse complement strand
CATTGTCATCATGCATAAACACCCCTTGCCGAAAACAGGAGAAAATGTTCTTCCTTGAAACCCTAAAACTTCTTCCTATTCACATCCAAACCCTAAAGTTAGAAATCTGTTACATAGGCTTCATATGTTTCTTTCAGAAGGGTTATATCACAAATAATTTGTGCTTGAAACTGATTTCCTGACCCATGATTTGAAAGAAAGGAATTACAGCCTAGTCGATGAGTAGAGAAATTTGGTATGTTCAAAACTATAAGCATACAAAAATTTCCATACCCAAGAGGAAATATCAAGTTCACCCAAAAAATAATAATACATTATTCTAAAACTTGCTGAAATTTTCAAAAAATATTTTTCAAAAAGAAATGAATTTGTGAAGGAAAATGATTCAGCATCCTTTGGAATATTTGGAAAATATCTTTTTTTTGTCAAAATCAAAATCCTCAAAGTTAACTAATTATTGAGCAAAGAGCTACACAAACATGCTATTTGACTATGGTATTACAAGAGTTATACTTTCAGGTTTTGAATGGAGCCCTATTTGCATATATGGGCCAATGCCCAATCATACTTTTTGTGTCTTTGTACTCAATCTTGCTTTGCTACAGGATCATTGGGGAGGTGGGCTTCAACATGTCCATCAAAAATCAGACTGTATTAGCCTACCCATCTGCTGTACCTTCATCTCTTTGCATCTCAGATTTAGGGACTTCAAGACTGGAACAAACTTAGCCTGTTTGTTTTGATAGGGCTTATATAGGAAAGCTCTCCAAGCATTCACCACATTGTCAATACCAGATGTGGAGGTTTGAAGGTGGGCTTGTTTTGGATATGGACATCTAGTCTAGAGCTGTAGTTTCAGCATCTGCAAGTGGTTGGTGCAGCTTCAGAGTACTGCACTAGTATGGATATGGACAACTAGGAGAAGAAGAGCTGTAGTTTCAGCATTTGTGAGTAGTTGATGCAGCTTTGGAGTACTGCACTAGTACATGGTCACTCACTGGTCCATCCTTCTTCAGCCCTTCAGCTGTCCATTGTTATATCCTTCATATAAGGGTGAATTTCAAGTCTGGTCTTGAGTTTTAACAGAGCTTCCAGCTGCACAGTCACTTGTTGGTTCCAGAGTTTCAAATTCCACATCATGCATCCATTTCTCGATGACAATGCAGCTGCTGCATTCGTAAAGGCTATGGCTTCAATGTACTATGGGTAAGGCACATGGCACACACCCATTAGGGTGAGCTAGGCAACGCATGCAACATAATGGGCAAGGGTGAGACTATTCCATGTGACATTATGGTCTGGGGTGGCAGATTCAACAATTTTCTGAAAAGCTTCATGGTCAATACATACATTTTGGTCCCTATTATGAATGCATGATCATCATCGGAAGATTATGTCACATAATGTGATCATGAAAATGACATAATCTGCCTCCCTAGACCCCTCACCCGGCATGCGATCCTTTCTCTTCAGTCTAGAAAGTAAGTTTCTTTTTGAAAGTTGGGAAATTAGAAGGTTTCCTTCGTTTCATGTCTCTACAATCCACCCATAAGTGTCTTTACTCAGGACAAAACCCCTAAGCCTCATAATAAGACATCAAAGATTTGTGTGCATTCCATTCTGTAATTTGGATACTCTTTCACCGAGTCTTTGTAATGTCAATCAATGTGGCAAAAACAAAGGACTTCAATTTGCTTTACCAACAGATTTACCTCCTTGAAGTGCCTTCCAGAGCAAATTATGTGGTAGGTAAGGCCTGAAGACAGGGGCATTACTGGAATAAGGAGTGTGCCCAAGGCAGAGCCGAGGGCACATTCTGAATTCTAGTTACAGGCCTGTCTGACGGCCTTAATGCAAGAAATTTAGACCTGGTGAGGAACCTTATGAAGTGTAAGAACCCAGCTAAAAACATAAGATGCCTGCCTCACAGCAAAGGTAATCTTACCATTGTAAGGTGCCCTCCAACTATACTAAGAAAATTTCACCAGTTCTTTACAGAATGGTCATGGTGTGGTCTTGCAGATGGGTTTTCTTTTGTTGTAAGCTTGTAACATGAAAGGCCATGTATACAGTGATCATTGCTTATGAATCATCAGCAAGTAGTCTTCTTAGAGCACTATAGAAGGTCCATATCTTGGTCTGGCTTTTATCGATTTCTAACACTGTAGAGTTCTACTTGAAGCCCTGGTGGGCCTCCATGGAGATGCAATGGATTTTATACAAAATTATTCTCTAGTAAGTTCACAAGATGAGAGTATCTAATGGTTTGTGTGCATCTTCATGGGCTTATTCTAAGGGTATTTCCCCCTCTCTTGTTATCGCTTCAATTTTTTTTCTGTTCAAAAAGAATCCTTAGAATTCTTGCTTAAAACAAAACTTGTCATTGGATTATAACTTCACATCTCATTTCTTTTTGAAAGTCTAGGAAAAAAAATTGTGCTTCACCTGAACCTGTTGAGCACCTTAAGAACCCAATGCCACATCAATGCCAAGCCTGCATCACTCACAAATTCACACTGCCATCAACACCCACAAAATGCTAACATCTAGCACACAACAACACATCACCACAAATGAGGAAGCTTAGTGGAGAAGAATTTACCGATTGTTGCTGGAACTGTCAGAACCATGCTTGCAATCAGTTATATACTTGTGCATAATACTTATTTCATTTTATTTTTCCACTTATGCATAATTTTGTTTTTTTGAAGATTTTTCTTGTGATGATACTCATTGCATTTTTCAATCTCCACTTTCATCTATCAAATCTATATGCACATTTGGTATCAAAAGATGTCTAAGCATGTGAAATTGCAAATTGTCTTAGAAGAGCATAACTTACTCCCATCGAAACTGATGATAAACATGAAGTTTGACTTCTCACTTTGAACTTCACAAGTTTCAGATTTGCAATTCAGCTTTGCAAGACTACACATGTAACTCTCAAACCAACCAGCACACCAGTAGCTCTCAAATCAACCATGATGGTTAAATTAGTTGCCTTATTATTGGGCTACCTGCTAAAGACTTGAAAGCTGGTTGTTTGTAGCACTGCAAGAGAATGTGGTTTTTCTCACACAAAAGGCTGCAGCTCATGACACATGTGCAAGGTAAACTTAGGGGTTTCATCCATTACAATGTACAATATGTAGTGTGTATTGCGGCATATATTATATTAGAATTACAATTTGACATCACTTTGTCATGAGCTGTGACCTTTTTGTGTGAGAAAAATCACATTCTCCTGTAGCATTGGTAAGTAGCAAAAGCAGCCCTGGCCCCTTACCTATGTATAAACTAGTGTTGTGTGGGTACCCACTTTGGTCTATAGCTACAATGTCTAATAATAGTGAGCCTTATGAAGGAGACTGAAGAAACTGAGGTGGTGCGGTGGCTACAATGGCTTCAGAATCAAAATCTTTTAAGGGGCAATGTAAGCTGTTCGCTACCCAATTCCCAAATTTATCAACTGAGACAACCACATGGAAGGAGGGTGTCTCACTAGGGCAATGGATGCTCTGTAGCTTGAACCATATATAAAATTAGTCTCCTTGATGAAATGCCATAGAGTGAATCTGTCTGAACCATCTGCCATTGACTTGGATCCAATTATGTTATAATTTCCAAAACTTTCTGAAGCTTGATGTTCTTGATTGGATCTTTTGGAGCACTTTTGCTGATGTACATTGTTGGATGTGCAATGTGGCTTTGCATATTATATAATATTTGCATATCAAGCCTTGCAATCCTGTCTGAATGGATGGATATGCCTTTTGGGTACTTTTGATTGGCATCAAGTTTAGTGTAATCAAAGTTTTTGTAAAGCTGTTTGAAATTAGGATGCCTTTGTTACTTTGAGTGACATTCTTTCAGTGTTTCAGGCTCATGAGAGGTAATACAGATGATCACAGGATGAGTACCCATCAAGCTCTTTTGGAGTAGCCAGTGAGTGGGCAACTGGGGTGCCCATAATTCTTGATTCTGTGGATTGAATCATATTTGGAACAGCTTATTAGATTGGTGCCTTGATGGTCTGTGCCTTTTAGAAGCCTCAGCAAACTGTGCAAAACTTCTGGGCCAAGACCATTTTGCTGAGCTAAACCAGCATGTAGTGACCACAGAAAGAGCTTGGGAAGTCCATCAGAAGAGCTTGGGACTGGGGACAAATTTGAGCTTTTTTGGTGGTGATTCAGAGTTTAGAGCAGTGTTGTGCATTTGTCTGAATTTATAAAGAACTGCCCATTCCAGTTATTTCAAAAACCTCGAAGAACTAGTGCTTTTCATGAAAGAACCTGTAAAGAACCAGCAGCTCTTATCTTCTAGCTCTTGTGTCTTCAAGAAAAAAAGACTTGCAATTAGCTAACCAAGAATCTGAAGAGACCACCCATGTACCTGATTTGATGTGCCAGTATTGACCATAATACCGTGGTACCTTGGCCATTTCAACCTTGGCCATTTCAACATCTGTCCATCGAATAATGAATTAATTTTGAAAAAATCATTTCAACAAATGAAATATTCCTAAATATTCACTATTATCCTTCACAATATTTTTTGATTTGGAAGAAATGATTTTTGAAAATTTCAACATTTCTGAAAATAATATAATTAGTGTCAAATTGGCCAAGGTACTAGGGTATAACGACCAGCAAATTTTGTCACTTGTAAGAGGTTTTAGTGTTGGGAACATTCATGCTACCCCTTAAACAACTACCTACTTTCAACCCTACTTTCATCCAGGAGAACACATCCTAGTAGGGTTACATGTGCATTGATTAGGTTTGATTAACTCACTAATAACTAGATGCTAGTTAGTTGCATGTATAAATCAATGGTTCATCTCGTAAAAGATCCTCACTCTCAAGTGAGCTACTTTCTACATGAAGCATAGCAAAAGGCAACTAACTATCATCTATGTTTGCCAAAGAAAGAGACCAATGTTGGGCTACTCTTTACTTTAATGAAGAACCTCCAGTTCCAATTCTGGATTAGGTCAAAATCAGGTCCAGTTTGGTTCTTAATACAAGAACCTGCATTGGTGGTTAACTTCAAGTCTAGCACCTTTATTTTTCAAAGACAAGTTTTGGTTCTAGTTCTGGTTCCACACATAAATAAAAGAGTGTAAGCATGATCAAGTAGACAAAAAAAAGTAGTCCGTCCAAAATGCAGTTTTAAAATGATAGAATTTTTTATATAAACACATGAAAGTAAATAAAAAACTTGTGTAAGTAAAAATATGAAAAAGCGTGGCCTTTCATTTAGTTTATGGTAAGTTGAATACAAAATTTGAAAAATTTTGGTATCATAAATAAGGTGAGAAGTAAATTTGAACCTAATTGGGTCAATTTGGTGTTCAAACCTACTTTTACACTAAAAGTTTTATGTATTATGATTATAACATGCATAATTTTATAGTACACAAGTATTTTTTAAGGTTTTCATAACTTGAAAATAAAAAACATAATATTTCATCTACTTGCAACCCATTTTGTAAGATTGGACACTATTTGCAAGTAGCTGCAATTTTGTAAAATCTACTTAAATTTACATGAAAATGTTCATTTTTCAAAGTTATAGTATTAAAGTGAAATTTTATCTTCATAGTAATCATTGAGTAAAATAATATTCCTTCTTTCAATGCATGAATTATTTTTTGTTTCTATTTGTAATTTTTTGTGACAAGGAACATTTTTTGTTTACTTGACCATGCTTACACCCTAAAATAATCAAATTTTCTTTTAGTTCCAATCTTGAAAATTAGTCTTCGTTTTGGTATGGTTCTTACTAAACAAACCAAAGGTTCTAACCAGTGTTGTACATGTACATGATTTTGGATATACACATTGGGTAAATGTAAGTGTATATTTTTCATTTACATTTATATGAATGTAAGTGCACATATATAACTTTGGACATATAAGTGTACATGTAAAGCTATGTAAGGCTATTTCACCTTGTGTAAAAAAAGATAAATGTAAGTGTAATTTATTTTTTGAGCACATACACTTATATAATTTTACACACAATAACATATGCAATATTATATTTATTATTATTATTATTAAATAACAACTATGGAAGTGGAATTGGTTCAACCAAAAATTTAAAAAATAAAAAGGGACAAAGGGATAAATGGTGGGCATGAAGAAAGAAAAGGGAAATAGGTGGGAGAAAAGAAAAGGTTAAATATGGAGAAATGATATCTTGCAATTCTTTTTTCATTCTGATTTTATGACTTCTCCCAAAATTATTCCCATTTGTTTAGAGGTTGTTTACAAGTGTAATTGTTGTTGTTGTTAATATCTTATAATTCTTTGCATTGTTGACAACTCCAACAATGACATGTTTCAAAGAGCTCCCACATGTTATTCCTTTTCATTTGCAAGTTTTGTAGGTTAGGTTTAAGTGATGGCATCATGGTCATCTTGTAATTCCTAGTCATTGTTGCAAGCTTCATCTATGACTTGTTTCAAGTAAGCTCACCCTTATCACCTTGTTTTCGTGATGGTCTTATCTTTTTGTTTAAAAAACAAAAAAAAGTTGATAAAAAGTATGAGGTGCAATAATCTCATTTTTCGGAAATGAAATCTCCAAGTACAATGGTAGGGAAATACCCTCATAAGAATATTGCATTGTGGTTTACACTTACATGCCAAAAGAATTTACATTCATAAGTGTATTTTCAAAAATATACACATTCATATTATGCAAGTGTAAATGTAAATCCCAAAATATATACAACATGAAATGTAAGTGTACAAAATTTGGCATGTAAGTGTAAATCATTTACACTTACATGCACAACATTGACCTTAACCCACCCAATATTAGTCAAAACTCTAAAATTCTAGGCCCAAAAAATGTTCATTGCACCTTCTATTCCTTGTTGTCCCACCCATTACCCAAAAAGAATTCATACTTAGAGATGGACATTTTAGCACTACCAATGTAAGATCCCATTCTTAACAATGAAAATGGCCCTTTTTACACTTAAAGAAAATTGATTTTTTTTTAGCTTGCATTTATTTATAATTTACCAAGATGGTAAAAATAACAAATTTTATTTTATTTCCTTCCAACACTTCATATGTTCACAACTTCATCCCATTCAAATGAACCTTTTAATTCCTATAATTGCTTAAATTTTAATGTCTAGACCCTTTTCAATTAACTCCACCAAATAAAAAGGTGATTTACAACCAACCTTAAGATTATTAAACCAATTCATGTCGAAAAATATCAACTTTTATGAATTAGTTTTTTTTTAAATGACATCTTTTTTAATTTGTTAATATGTTGGTTTAAAAAGAAATCCTTTTGGTTTCAATTTGTAATTTTACGTGGTGCCTAATATTTGGTGGGCCAAAAAACCAATAGTAAGAAACATGATTCATGTTTCTCCCACCATTGGCAAAAACATTTGATATCCTTAATAATCACTTGGCATCTTTTGAAAATTTTAAAAATTCTATTCACAAGTTCTTTCATTAGTTTGACATTGTGCTAGCCATCAATTAAAAAAAAATAAAAATTGCAATATTCATCAACTACTTGGTTTGCACAATCAACCTAAAATTTTGACACAAGATGTAAATGATGATGACATTTGATAAACATGGGATCATATAAGGATCTCCTATCATATTCTTCAACAATAGTCATACCTTTTTTACAACCAATAAAAATATATATTAAGCGAAGGCTTTTAAATCTAAGGTAACATAAAAAAAACATATTATGGGTTTTTGTGTTTTCATATTTCCTTAGGAATGAAAGGAAAGACTTCAACACACCAAAAACTTTTTTTTTAATGTTAGAGACCAACAAAGACATATTTTCAAAAACAACCCTATAACCATATTTTATCAAATTGATGAAGGTTAGTAGGATTTTAGTTTCTTCTTTTAGTTTCAAACACATTGTTATTACAAATACAATGCATCACTTAGTAACCAATGGCCTTAGAACTAATTCCAATCATAAATATCCGTAACTAGAGAAAGGAGTCCACAATCATTTGAAAAATGTGCCATGTAAGAAGAGGAAGCATTCTTCCATTAATTCTGACAATAGTCTATTTGTTGTAACAAAGGTTAATAACATTCTAGAATTACAAAATGTCTTGGAACATATTAATCATTTTGTCAACAAACTTGCAAACAAAGTTTAACCTTCAATGTTACCATTTTCAATTATAATTTATATTCAAAAAATGATTTCAAATAAAAAATCTTAAATGATTGTAAAAATGATTATGAAAATGAAGTTAAGAAAGAATGATTCTACCTTGTCTTAACTAGAATGTTTAATTTTATTGGATGGGTACCATAATCATCACAAGCTTTACTCCACTCTTGTTTGTTTTTTCCATATTTTTAAAGCCAAGTTATACATATTTGCAAATTTAGTTGAACATATGTAATAGAAGTGTACTTGAAATTTCAACACATTCTTCCATCTATTGTCACATATTGATAGGCTTTAAAACATGTATGGCCAAAACAAGTACTTCGAAAATTTTCCTCCAAACCCAAACACTAACAACTTACAACAAACTATAAGGTAGTTGTTATAACATTCAAATTTGACCCCTCATCCTTTACATAAGGAAGAAATTTATTCTTCAACCCATATTCATTTAGCAATTCTATTAAATTTATTACCGAAGCTTGAATAATAATTTTTTTGCTTCAAATAAACCAATATTGACATGTTTTGGTTGCTAGTTTTAGCCTTTAAATTTTTTATCACAAGAACAAAAATGTCATGTGCACCTTGAGACATCTAAAAATCAAAACTTGCTATTATAGTATTTTACTTTGCTAATTTGGGTAGAACATAAATTCTTGTTTCATTTTTTACACCAAATTAGGTAACATCTAGACTTGAGAAAATTGTTTTCTTCAAAACATAAATGTAAGGCTAGACGCTTGAATCAAATATTGTCCACAAATTGCATTGGTAAGTGATTTTTGATAATCAAACTTAGGTTTAAATCTTGCAAAAATTATATTTTCTACACATCATATTTTTTACTCAAGAATGTTTTGCAACAAAAAAATTTGGTATTTGACCTCCATACAAGTTAAGCCTTTTTTTTGGTAGTTGCTTTTGAATAGTTTTTTTAAAGGACTATTGACTTCCTCCTCAAATGTTTTTATAATAATGGCATGGTTTGCATTCACATGTATGTTGAAGGTTGTTATACCATGTGTTTTGTAAGATCAAGTTAAACCTTTTCATGAAAAAAATCATTTGTTTCATTTTCAATTGTTATTTTATTTTCAATTTCACTTGATTGCTCCATTTTTTGCAAGATTGTTGTTCAATAATAGTGGAAAATTTGAAGCAAAAGTTTGTTCTACCAAAGTGTAGTTTTAAATTTTAACTTGCAATTTGATTTAACTATTTAAAGCCTACCAAATATAACTCAAAACATTTACAAAATCAAGACAATTCACTTAACCCTCCTCTTTTCATCATGTAAAAATGAGCATGCAAAATGAAAATGCAATGTAATGTAAAAGAATGTGTGAGAATGAAAAACAAATCCTATTAATACCAAACATATTTACTATGATAGAGTGTTGCCATGTTTAATAAAAAATGAAAAAAACTAAAATTAAATTGAATTGCCTTTGAACGTGAAAATAAATGAAATAAACACAAATTTTAAAAAAAAGACAAAAAACCCAAAACCAAATGGAAATAATTGTAATGCTTACTTAAAACAATGAAAAATGAAGCTTCTTTGAAATATATGGAGCTCCAATCCAATGATTTCAACATCCTTGTTCTTGAGCTTGCATAAAGATGGTGGGGGGTAATACTAGATTGATGTGAAGAGCTAAGTACAATAGGAAGAACCAATCAACACGGAAACTAAGTAAAAAAGGTACCTTAAAACAACAACATGGGTTGGAGTCAAGCAACAATGTGGAAGAGTTGAACAACAATTTGAAGTAGTTGAGTTACAATGTGAAGGGTTAAATAACACTGCAAATAGTTGAACAACATATGAAGAAACAAACAACAATGCGAGGAGCCCAACAAGAACACAAGGGGTTGAGTAGCAACGCAAGGAACCAAACAATATGTGAAGAATTGAACAACAATGTGAGGAGCTAAGCAACAATGCAATGAATATGAACAAAAACATGGAGGAGCCAAGCAAAAAACAAAATCAACAATGTGAAGGAGTTGAACAACAATGTGAAAAGCTAAACAATAAATGCAAGGAACCAAGCAAGAAAATGAAGAGCTGAGCAAGAACAAGAACTTTCAAGCTATAAAAAAGAAGAAGAACAATGCAACATATAAAAAACAAGGCATCACAAACACGTTGGCCCTGCCAATAGATAAGATGTTGTACATCTACTTACTGTGTCCACACTCTGAACAACAAAACAATCTGTTCCAATCTTAACAGTCTAAACAGCAAAGAAACCAGTTCATCTAATGTGAAACTGGTTCTAATAATGTAAAACTTCCAAAAGTTGGATCCAATGTGATAGTCCCTGTCCCTGTGAGAGCAGGGCCCAACAAAAAGTAAAGCTCAAAGTTCAAGCTACAAAACACTGAGCATAAGCTAGCTCAACTCAAACACATAATGAAGAACACCTGCTTTGAAATTTATGAAAAAAAGAGTGGGTCTCAAGGGGCCAGTTCTCATCCCAATGAGATCTTGCAAGTTGAATATTAGCCCAAATATCACTTTGCATGATATCTGGTGGTTTTACTGGTGAGAATCGACCAGAACTTTTGACTGATTTTCACTGGATTTCTTTCTCATACCCACGCAACACTAGTTAAAACTCAAAACAGTTTGAATCTGAGCTACAGTAGTTAGTAACATCAAAGTTTTGTCATGAGTTTTGTAGTTCACAAACCAAAATTCCAACTTTGAACCTTGATTTGTGGGTGAGGTGGGATAGGGTGCAGGTTTTGACTGGGAATGGGTGACTGACTTTAAATGCCCAGCCAACAAGTTTGT
>Ga0209208_10012074_pt1 | contig 10993 bp, 7 predicted proteins | sample S1TSphfallax_3_FD_187694 | JGI IMG/M metagenome (GOLD analysis project Ga0209208, IMG submission 187694) | Host-associated microbial communities from peat moss isolated from Minnesota, USA - S1T2_Fd - Sphagnum fallax MG (SPAdes) (version 2) | ecosystem: Host-associated > Plants > Peat moss >... | reverse complement strand
GATAAAATGCATCTGGTCTTTTTGATTGTGCAGTTGAGACTAATGTAAATGCATATGGACTGTGTTGCTTGGGAAATAATGAATTAATCTGTTTTACTTTGAAACAGGAATGTGCCCATGCTCTGACACTTCTGAAAGAGAAGGAGGCAGCATTGAAAGAAGGAATTTCAGTTCTTGAGGATCTCCAGCAGGAGAACAAGAGTTTAAGAATGCAACTGAGTAATTTGCAGCAAGAAATCAAAGAAAATGAGGTGATGAGGATATATGCCTTTTGAATGTGAAAATATTATCACCACAACCTGACTTCTGAGAGTATCTGACTATGGGTCAAGATCTATTGTCAGAGAATGGGAGATCAGTTCTGACTGGAAAGTACTGGGCTGATGTTTCTCAGGTGGTCAACAAGGCTGATACACACAGCAAGAAAACAAGTCGCAACTTGCGAGGGGAGTTGGAGTTAGGTGCTGTGAGCACTGCAAGGGCAACCCAAGTTCTTTCTGATGGATCAAATTTCCAAGATGTAAGATTCGATCCAGGAATCATATTTGACCAATAGACCAAAAAGAAAGCCATTCATCTACAACCTAAAGAACTGGTAGAATTTTTCTAGTGTATGTGGAGGGCACCTTACCCTCAAGCCTCAACCAAGGATGGCATCTAAAGTATAAGTGCCTCCTCTCCTTCTCAAACAAAATCTCAGCCATCTAAAATTCTACCAGGTCTTTCTGCCAGGTAAGGACCTTGAACAGGGCGGTTCTGGGAAATGAGTCTTGTGCTTGGCTTCTGCCTCAAGCTGGGCCTTCTTTCACAGAACAGCCTGTTCTCAGTCCTTATGCTACACATAACTTACTTTTGTATTTATCCACATCCTTTTTCTTTCTGTACTTGTATGCAGTGGTTTGTTCAGGTTTTGTGGCATCAAACAGACCGTGGTGTGGAATGTGTGCAGGCCCCACTTACAAGATTAAGAGCAAGCAAAGAAAGAAATAAGGTCATGGATAGTCCTGAACAACTGCAGGATATCAATGGCTCTCCTCTTGAGAGGCAAAAAAAGAAGCAGAGCTTGGGTCAAAGAAGGTCTTTGGGTGCACGACGACAATCGATGGTAATTGAACAAATATGGCCAGTCCCTGTGTTTCTTCTTTTCCCTTCATGGGCCACACATCCTGTGTCTGCCATCCTTATACTCACCTTATAATGTCCACTGGCAGAATTCTGCAGAGTTTGTTACACCTGGAGTTACAATTGGAGTTGGTGCTGCGCAACTAAATACCGATGGGAAGAGTGCTGATAATCAACCATCAGGAGAGGCAGAGACAAATGAGAACAATCTAAAGAGCTCCTATATAACTTCTATGGTGTGCATTGACATTTTTCATAGCTCCCTTTGTTATGCATCTAGAGTCTATCACAAAATGGAAATAGAATGTTTGCCCAAGCTTAAACCTCAAAGGAAGGTCAAACTGCCACCTAGTGGATCAATCTCTAAAATCCACATATGAGGCTTGATATTAGCTATATAGCTATGTTGCAGTCATTAAGACTCCATTTGTCTCTATTCTCCTCTTATGGTTCCAACTGTGAATTCAACTGAGTTTGTCAGCTCAAATGTCAGGCATGTGGACCTTTTGTCAGTTATTAACATCAGTGCAGTAAAGCCCATGTCATCTTGGGTTTCTGATGATTGGGAGTATCTTGCAGGCACAAAAGAGACCTCCACTTCCACCTGTTTCTGGAACAAGCAAGACAAAGAGACAAAGAGTGTCATCAAGCAGAGGTCGCAAAAGTGGGGCAAGCCATTTGACAGAGGGCAGTCTTCTTGGTCCTGCCCAGCTCCTCATTGCATCAAATAGTCAAGTTCCAAGAACAAACATCTTCTCCGCAGCTTTCACCATTCCACGCCTGAAGCCATCTGGTGGAACCTCCTCACCTGGAAGCTCAGTCCGCTTACACAGGTAAGCCAATCAGTAAAATTAGACAGCCAACAGTCACAATTCATTCATTCATTGATCCATTTCCTGATCTGAAACTCAGAATGCAAAAAATCCTTTTTGCCACTTGTTTTCAGCTTTCTATCTTTCCACATTTAGGGCAGTTCCTTTCTATACAAATCAAAGAACACAAGTTTACTTGCACTACCACTACACTCAAATTGGTTGCATATATGGTAACCTATTTTAGTGTGTGTGAGTAAAATCAGTAATCCTCCCTTGGTATTGGGAGGATAAATGATGATGGCCAACCAATGTCTTCTTGAAGTCTTGTTCGCTTTTGAGGGAGAGAGTTTTTATGTATAATTCTTGCTAGTCTAAAAAGGGGAAACTAATTCTAGGTTAGAAGAGGGTGTGGGGAGTGTAACCACTCAACTCATACAAGAAGCTGAAGTGGCCTAGTATCCAATTCATGCATTGAGTTCATGTACAATCTAGCGAATGACTCATCAAATGTAGATCATCACTAAAACCCTTTCCATATCTCTCTTTCCATGGCGGACAGACCAAAACTACTCTCAGTAGTTTTGATAGAAAAGAGTGATGGAGGGCAGTCAATTGAGGGCTTTTGTATATTATAGTGTATGACAAACTTCAATGTTTCAATGAAAAGAAAGCCATTGTATCCAAGAATTCCATGACACATTCAAACAATTACTACAACATAGAGGCAAACTTTTAGTTATGTTGTTGATCTAGTTAGTAGGGCTAACTTTTATCAGAAGTCTGTATTTTGAAGAGAAATTTTTTTCACTTGTAGAATGGATTTTGTCTAAGCTTTTTGAACTTTTTTGTCTTTCTATTTGCAAACTAATATGATTTAGAGATTGAGGCACACTGGTGGCCATTTGTGGTGTTGGGAGAGTTTCGAAGCTGCATGATACAGAAGCTCTTTTAAGTTGCAAATTCAGTTTATGCAAAATTTGAATCTGAGGTATTTTGCCCCCAACTTCTTGCCCTACTACAATTATTGTTTTGTGTGCTACATGGAGATGATTTTCTCCTCGTTTGTTTTAGCTTCTTCTGCTTGACACCGTTGCTCTTGTTCTCATGCCAGTAGTTGAAGCCATTATAATAAGGTTGAGGATAATTACTTTTCATAATCAGTTCATTTAAGCACATTGATTCAATTCAATTTTACATAGCTTGGGTTTCATCATTTCTAGGGTTTAAAAATTCGATTGTGCATTTCTTGTTAGATAGCAAAGTTTTTGTGCATTTTAAGTCAGGATAAAAATGATGAGATATTGCATTCAACCAAACTTGCCCATTCAAATTTGGCGAAAGACATTTCTGACAACCACCTCTTTGGTCAAAATATAAATTATCAAAATATCAACTGGTGATATGAAATCATATCGTATATAACAATATTAAGATGAAATGACAGATTGTAGATTCATCTTAGATTTGCACAATCCTCTCCAGAAAAAGATCATTCCTGGTATTTTAGCATTTTCAACAAAGATTTCCAGGTAGCTCACGTTCATCAGGAATTGCATACAGATTTTGGTGACATGCTTTTAACTTCCTTTCTTTTGGCAGTTTCTCAATCAAATGCAGACAAGCTGTTTCGTGTATCAACCTTTTAGGTACCCACTTAGTCTCCAAGTAAGTGCTTCGGGTGTGTCATTGCGGCAAATATGATGAGAGGAGAGGCCTGTAAAAGGTGCAAGATTCACAAAGGCACCTGGGGAAAATCAGTGCACAATACAGGATACACAACTCCACAACAACTCCACCACGGAATTGAATTAATTCACAAAAAAAGAGCCATGGGTAAGAGTTAACTCCTCTCAATGTTGAGCTGAAAGAAACTGAACAGTCTGAGAGAAATCATCTTGAGCACCCCCACCCATGCAACCAATCCATCAACAAACACAAGGAACCAAGAACTTCTTGTTAAAATTGGATGATGATGGTGCACCAAACTCTTTTAAAAAATGTGTAATAATCACCAGGCATGCATGCCACAGTACTAGACTGTTTCATTGGTAAAGGCAATGAGTAATATATGAAACCAGTCACTTGCTTACCAGAGGCCAGACAGTGTCATGGGCAATCCTGGCAACTGCAGATACCTCAGCATCCAGGTTGTAAAACACAGTACCTGTACTGAACAATACCAAAGATGGGCACATTCATGCAAAAATCATATCCGAGCACCACACCGTGAAACCAAAACAGCTTTAAACTACCACAATTTCAGACAACTAACTCCACAACCAGAGCACATAATCTTTAGAAAACCCTCTGATTAATTTACATCATACTCTTCCACTGCATGTCTCCCACACAGCTTTTGGCAGGCAGATGTTCACTGTGAATGCACAGTGAACATCAAGAACAATCACAATTTAACCTCTTTTTGCCATCTCTGTATTTATCTCATCACAATAATATATATACACATCTTGGAATAAATGGCAGTGCCAATTGATGAGGTCCAGCTTGATCCTTCTTGCTCAACTACACCTTTCTAAACTACGACTTGCTGACCCAACTGTTTGCTGTGCTCAATTCCAGACACCAGCACAATACAGAGGAGAATACCATAGTGGATCTTACCAGATTGGCCAAATCACTGCCAACCATACAAGCGTCCAGTCCAACACTCTGTGTCATCAAGAGACCTGTGCAAGAAATCCCATCACTGAATTCAGCCACTTGACACAGACACATGTGGAGATCTAGAACTGAGCAGAGAGGCAAACCAACCACAACAAAATTTGCTCAACTTCTAAAGTTCTATGCTTACATGATATCAGTGATAACAGATGCACTCCACAGCCACTCTGCTCCTGGACCGGGCAACTCCTTAAGAATCAAGGATTTGAGCTTAAATGAAATTGGCGTATGAGACATACTCCACAGATGCTCTGCTCCTGCTCCTGAACTCCTTAAGATCAACAGAGTTCTGAGCTTACTTGAAATTGGTGTGTTGGGTACACTCCATAGCCACTCTGCTCCCACATCTGTGCACCTGCTACACTCCACAGCCACTCTGCTCCAGCATCCACGCACCTCCTGAAGAGTAGATCCTCTTCATCGGCAGCACAAAAACTGAGACAGGTAACAGAAACAGCAAATTGTGTGACTTTTAATCTGAACTGCCAAGATCAGAACATGCCACAGAAAGCTCTCCTACCTCCTCCTTGTCATGATGGGACCCTCCTCTTGCTGCTAATAATCTTTTCTGATACTCATTCACCTCTTGCTGCATCAAAAACAAACGCTCTTTCAATCTCAGGTTCTCGTCCTCTAGGAAGGCTATGTCACGATCTCGCCTCACAACACGCTCTTCCAAGCTCTCTGCAGCTCCATTGTGATTGTCTTCTGAAGACAGTGAAGGAAGTGTCATCTCAAACCGACTAACATCACGATCAAGACGCAGCTCCAATTTCCTAACAGAGTCTAGTTCCGAGAGCAACGATGATGACTCCTCTTCCTGCGGCATGCAATCGATGTCACTACTCTCATCGACTGTAGTACTAGAGCTTACTCCATCATCAGCAGTAGCAGCACGAAGATGTATAAGACCAGTCATAGAACCGTAACCGTCTCCTACTCCCAAAGGTTCTGCCACAGGCGGCTCCACCACCATACCTTCATCCTCCCTGTGATAAGCTGCACGCGAGGAGGTCGCAGGGGACGGCGACACGAGCGCTTCCAATCCTCCTGCACGTCGCACCTTCATCAGAAAAGAACTGTCGTTGAAAGGAGCTCTGGGAACTGTTCTAGGAACTTGCATCCTGCTCCTCCTGCTCCTCCGACTCCTCGGAAACGGATTTCTCTTCTTCCGTGGCAAGTCTTTGAGACTAGGAGTATCGTACCTCTGACGCTGTCCTTGCTCTCTCTTAAGCTTCTTTCCGTACTCCTGAATATGTTTCAGGCCGTCCGCATCCCACTTCCGCTTGTAAGATGAAACACCATCGCCGCCGTATCCCAAAAACGGCGCAAACCCTTCCAAACTGTAACCGTTCCAGTGTTCAACCGGCCTCCTGAGAAGCTCCATTTGAACAACAGTATCAACTTCCAGCACTAGTTGAATCCGAAAATCTGTCGATCGCTGAAGAATATGAACAAGGCAGAAAGAGTAAACAAAAAAAGAAAAGAGGACAAAGCAAAGTTTACGCTCTCAAAAGACCAAAAGGCACAGAGACAAAACGACGTCAAAGAAGAAACAGACAACCTACTCACCACTTGTGAGAAAAGCTTCAAACAGAACCAATGGAATTCTTTTTTTTTCAAGAAAAAAAAGATAGAAGGAGAGTAATATCTTCTGCTTCAAATTGTTTGCAGAATTCAGGTATAGGTATGAAGGCAAAAATGTGAACAATTTTAACGAACAGCAACCAAACAAGGCAACCTGGCTTGCTCGCAGCTTTATATACGACGAAGCGCGAAGCTCGTGATGAAAGTACGTAGACGAAACGGAAGAGACGACGACCGAGCGAATTAGGGCACACCGGAGAACACCGGTCTCGTCTTTCCAGGCCGGTGAGCGTATGATGCGATCTCGTCTTTCTTTACAACGTCTTCAGATCGGGACCGTAGAGACTGTTTCCGATGGAGGAAGGAATGAACAAACCCCGTTACGTTAAAGAGCGTGGCCACGCAAGTGACCGACTGAAAGCGGTCAGAGGGGGGTTGCGAGATGGAGGACGGTCGGTGGGCGAAAACGTGGCGTGCACGAAACGGAAGAGCAGTTGCTTACACAAGCTTCCGCTGATCTGACGGCAGATGATAGACTGCCAGACGATATTTGACGGCCGAGATGTACTCTTTCTGGTGCTGCCACGTACGCCACCGGATTTTTACACACATACTAGCCGAAACACCGCCCGGCGTACTCGAGGGCGACCCGGCGTAATCGAGGAAGTACCCGCGTTCGTTCGTTCGTCTTCTGCTGTCGTTCATACCTTGAAGTAGCGTGCGTAATCCAGGTAGACCCGTCGTTTCGTTGGGTCTTCGAATAATAACCGTATATAACATTGAATGGAACTGGGAACTGAGAACTGAGAACAGGGAACTGGGAACTGGGAACTGTAATGCAGATACCTAGAGATTCTTCAGGTTTATGGGTTTTTTTTTAAACGGTACAGATTTATTCAGTTGCATGAATCAACGGTCGCAGTTCCATCTTTCTAGTCAGTCTCAAGGAAGGCAGTCAATCTTCTTAGGTTCGCGGGTTATATAGACGGTGCAGATTTCTTCAGCTGCATAGATTAACGGTTACAGTTCATCTTCCCCTTTCTTCTCACTTTTCAGCCAAGCAGAGGAGAAGAAGAACCATGTTTTGAGATCAGCAGCAGCAGCAGCAGCAGCATTTCTTGTGGAGTATTTCTGTTTTTGCAAAGCAAGATAGCTGCTTTTATCAAGCTGCCAAAAACACTTGGGAAACTTTGCAGAATCCCATAACTTCAAACTGAAATCTTGTACAAGAGAAATTGACTTAAAGCTGAATGAATCCAAGTTGTTACATTTTACATATCTCAAAAGGCTCATTGTTGTTGTTTGGAAGCAATTGTTGTTGTTTTGAAGGTTTTTTATTGTTGTGATTTGTTTGTTTGTTTGTTTGTTTGTTGTTTCTCTTTGTTGCATTGTTGCAAGGAAGTAGTACAGTGAGCAAACATGGATGACCTCATGATGAATATCCACCAAACTCGGCCAAACATGCTGGATGTGGTGATGGAGAATTTCAATGCATCTGCAATGGTCTCTGATTAAACACCTGCTTCCTTCCTGTTGCTCCTCTCTGGTCATTTTGATTTCTTTGCCGAGTCGAGTTTATGCCATCTCTGTGCATTTTCTTTACACCTTATATCTGAAAGGTTGTTGAGAGGATCCAACAACAACGATAACTGTGGCTTGCAGAGAGGACCAAGTATAAGTCGCATGCTTTATGCTGGCAAGCTTAATGCCAGAGAAACCTCTAAACAGCGTGTTGCTGGTGATTATTTTTTTCTGCCCTTTGTCTCTTTCTGTCTCTCTCTGTGTCCTCTCCAGATTCCCAGATTTTGTCGTTCTTTCTGCTACCAGATAATCAATGAAAGGCCCTGAGTCCTTCCATGTCTTGTAGCTCACTTGATGATGCAGTTTTAATGGAAGAATCCAACAACAGAATCCTCCACCATGTTAGTGAATGCTCTGTGGTGTTGAGTGGCTGCTCTTCTGGGCACTGTGCAGATTGGCACGAGCAAATGATGAAGGCAGCAGGCACACTGAACAGGATGACAGGATTTCTTCTTGTGTATCCAACATGTGTCCTGCATTTCCTTGAGGTGAATCTTCACAAGCCCTGCACCTCTTAAAGCTATGGCAAATGCATGTGTCCTGCATTTCCATGAGGTGCATCTTCACAGACTGTGCATGCCTTGTAGAGCTATATAGCACATGAATTGGAACAAACAATTTCTTTCACTGAGGACAAAGACATTGTTGGCATTTCTTTCTGTTCTCTTGAACCACAAGAGCCATATCTAAACATCTGAAAATCATAGATACATGTGATCTACATAAGAAAGACTATGTGATCTATAGATGAAGGACTGCATCTCCTTTGTTTTTTTGTGATGTAGGCAGAGTCAGCAGCACTGACAAAAATACTCCTAGCATTGCAAGCAAATGCAAAATCAGAAGCACCTGTGTTGGAAGGTGTCTGTGTCTTGAGTTATACCGAAGATGTACACTCATCTGGGCCCACACAACACACAGGGTTCATTCAGTCCATCTCTGAGAAACTGCCTTTTCTCATACATGAACAAACAAACTATGCAACAGAAGTTGAAAGACCCCTGCATCTGAGGTACGGTGGACTATTACTCAATATCATCAACTCATGGTGCAGGTTGCATTACGAGCCTTTCCACAGTGGATGACAGTGTTTGTGAAATCAGATAACTTTGGTCCTTACGAGTACATCATTGAAGATTTCAATGTCATACAATGTGTAAGATTTCACTCCACTCCAAATCCAAATCAAAAACTTCTCATTCCCAGCTCTAGAAATCAACATGAAAAGTATTTTAGGTTTACAACTGATGAAAATGCAGGTCCTTCTTAGCCTGGTAGTTGTCTTCCTATGGAAATCAATCTCCTGTTTGGTGAGAAGCAAAACACAATTCCACAAATCAAACACAGCATGATAACTGTAAATTATGAAAATCATACAATTTGCTCATCTAGCAACACTGACATAGTCTTGCAAGGAAGTTGCAGTGGGAGGAAATACACTAACTGAAGGTTCCAACAATAGCAGGTGTCTACTATGAATTTGAACATGCTGAAGTGGGGTAGACAGCTGATTGATATGGACAAGGTATTCCTAGCTTGAACAGCAGGGGGCAAAACTTTGGTTGCTTCTACATCTGATTACTTCTGAGCATTTCAAGTCCATTGTCTTTATATGTCCAGAGTAAATAAGTTTAACATGTACCTTGCAGTCTTCCCTTGAGTTTCCATTACAAGAAACTACGCTGCAATTCCATAGAACAAAATTGATAGGAACCCACCTTTTGTATGCAGGAGGAACGAGTCTTGGCACTCGAATCACTGCGGGCAACAGCAGAAGATCTTCTACCCTATGATCCAGCAGACATCTATGCCAGTACTCCCACTCCCATCCTCCCCCATCTTCTGTTACTGCTTTATGGTAAAGCTTGAATACATATATATATATATATACCTCAGAAAATACAGCTGCCAAGAAAGATTTTCAATGGTGCCACGTTCAAACATCCCCATAGTATGGAACATTATTTGCTCCTGAAAAAAGAGTGTTATCCCTGATGGGTATAAATTGAGGCTTATGGATACAACAAATGAAGGATCAAAAACACCCATTTGCCAAGACACTAACTTTCTACAAAGCATGCAAAAGCAGAAGCAACAGGCAATGAGTATTTGTGTGATACTCGGAAGTAGTAGTACATACACATGAGAGTGATGATCTATCTACATCAACCCCTGTTGGGAAGCAGTCTTACAGGCAGAGAGGACACCAAAACTGGATGAGTACCTCGAGTTTGCTACATCACCCATGGATGTGGTGTTTGACTCAAATATCCTTTTTCTATGTCCCAAGTTGCTTGCATTCTATCATACACAGGTTGAACAGAGAATACACGTTGCAGTGTAACAACCTCAGAGAAAAAATCCTAGTGTAGTTGAAGGGTGGGGTATTTTCAGTTCCAAGGCTTCTTACAGTTGGTGTGTGAGAGCCCTAGGGCAAGGGGGTCTTCTATGGAAGATCCCTGGAAGCAGGTATTTTGTTTGTAATTTGTACTTTCCAAACAGGGCATCCTTCGTTGTTACACTGGGTAAGGCACCTCTGTCAGGGGATTATGCTGTGGACCTTGGCCTCCACCCTCGGGTCTTACAGCATGATGCCCTGATAGGGGTGCCTTACCCTAGACATAAATTTCAAAAGACTTAAATCACCGCTTCAGAAGCAACTCTTGTGAGGGTGAATTACCTACTTGGAAGAACAAGGGAAAATTGCAACCAACATTTAATCAGAAAACATTACAAGATGGAGGAGGATCAGTCCTTTGTTCTGGAGAAGTAAGGAAGGGTTAGGGTTGATCTCAGTTTAAAGGTCAAAAAGAGAAGGAACTAGGTACTCACCAGCTTAGTAAAGAAAGACCAGGAAAGAAGATGTTGGGAATCCTTGACATATCCCAAGTCTAGTATGGCCGATGATGGAGCTTCCAATCAGGATGTTCTAGAGTTGTCAGGAGATAACAAAGCCATTGTGACTACCCAGGTCTTGAAGCTCATTCCCCATGCAAAAAAGAAACAGGAGATTGTTCCTAATTAGAGTTATGAAAGTAGAAGGAGAGGAGACTCTAGAAAAGGAAACTCTCTTCATTGAGATGGAATTTGTACAAGAAAAGTTGTTCATAATTCTTCAAAAACCTTACAGTTCAGATTTTGCTTGATTACCTACTGTCTTGGGACAATCCTCCTCCTAATAATGCCACCACCTTCCTGTCCTGCTA
>Ga0209208_10012073_pt1 | contig 10993 bp, 11 predicted proteins | sample S1TSphfallax_3_FD_187694 | JGI IMG/M metagenome (GOLD analysis project Ga0209208, IMG submission 187694) | Host-associated microbial communities from peat moss isolated from Minnesota, USA - S1T2_Fd - Sphagnum fallax MG (SPAdes) (version 2) | ecosystem: Host-associated > Plants > Peat moss >... | reverse complement strand
GCTCGGCGGCGTCGGGGCAGGCGCCCCGCTCTTGCGCCAAAACCACGCTGGCGGCGTCGCTGGCCCGGCGGAGGTGTTTGAAGATGCGCATGTTCCAGGACTTGGCCAGCGCGCTTTCGAAGGGCACGCCCTGACCTTGCAAAAAGCTGTGAAAGCCCATGAGTCCCAGGCCCACCGAGCGCTCGCGCATGGCGGCATAGGTGGCGGCCTCCATCTCCGGCGGGGCGCGGTCGATGAAATCCTGCAGCACATTGTCGAGGAACCGCATGATGTCCTCGATGAAGGTCGGGTGGTCGCGCCACTCCATGAACATCTCGGCATTGACCGAGGAGAGGCAGCAGACCGCCGTGCGCTCGACCCCGTGATGGTCGGGGCCGGAATGCAGCATGATCTCCGAGCAGAGGTTCGACTGGCGAACCTTGAGGCCCAGATCCTTCTGGTGCTGGGGCATCGCCTTGTTCACGGCATCCGAGAAGATCAGATAGGGTTCACCCGTCTGAAGTCGCAGCTCCAGCACCTTCTGCCAGAGGGAGCGGGCGTCCACCATGCGCACGGCCTCGCCGGTCTTGGGCGAGCGAAGCGCGAAAGCCTCCCCATCGCGCACAGCCTCCATGAACTCATCGGTGATCGATATGCCGTGATGCAGGTTGAGAGACTTGCGGTTGAAATCGCCCGAGGGTTTACGGATTTCGAGGAATTCCTCGATCTCGGGGTGGTGGATGTCCACATAGACCGCCGCCGAGCCCCGGCGGAGGGACCCCTGGCTGATGGCGAGGGTGAGGCTGTCCATGACCCGGATGAAGGGGATGATGCCGCTGGTCTGGCCCGAGCCCTTCACCTTCTCGCCGATGGAGCGCACGCCGCCCCAATAGGTGCCGATGCCCCCGCCATTGGCGGCGAGCCAAACATTCTGGTTCCAGGTGCTGACGATGCTTTCCAGCGAATCGCCCACCGAATTCAGAAAGCAGGAGATGGGAAGGCCCCGGCTCGCCCCGCCATTGGAGAGGACAGGCGTGGAGGGCATGAACCACAGCTGGGAAATATAGTCATAGATGCGCTGGGCGTGGTCGGAATCATCGGCGAAGGCCGTGGCCACGCGGGCGAACATGTCTTGATAGGACTCGCCGGCCAGCAGATACCGGTCCTCCAGCGTCGTGCGCCCGAAATCGGTGAGCAGTGCGTCGCGAGACCGGTCGATCTCCACCTTGCGCACCAGATGCAGGCTCGGTCGCTCGGATTTGCGGGGCTCCACGCGACGCGGCGCGGGAAGAGAGGTCTTGATCGCCTGACCTGAATTCATACCAGTCCCCACGGATGCACGGCGATGAAGAGAATGCTCCATCGCCATCTAAATCTAGTGGCCGAAGCAGCGGCGCACCCCACATATGGGGACACAAGGGACTCGCAGCGTCAACCGGTTCGGACGCTCGCGCCCAGGTATTTTTCGCTAAGAAAAGCTTAACAAGGAGTGGGGTAGGCGGATCATGTGCGGGGCGGGGCTCTGGTGCTAGAAGAACCGCCCTCATGTGTCCTTAGGAGCGTTGCGTGGAGATGTCCGACGTCGTTATCCCCGCCGGCGCGGACCTGGGCATCCCTATCCGCCCCGTGACGTCCGCGGACTGGGCCGACCTCGCGGAGCGCCTCCCGCCCGAAAGCCGGGCCGCGGCGACCCTGGGGAAATTCACGGCCAAGGCGGGGGAGATCGTGCTGATTCCCGACGCGGGGGGGGCGGTGGCGGAAGTGCTGTTCGGCCTTGGCGACGACTGCGCCTCGTCAAAACTCTGGCGCGGCCTCCCCTCCCGGCTGCCCGCGGGGGATTACCGCATCCAGGGCGCGCTCGCCGCCGACCCCCTCCTGGTGGCGCTCGCCTGGGCGTTGGGCGTCTATCGCTTCGCGCGTTATCGCCAGGACAAGGTCGGGGCTCCCGCGCGTCTGATCGCCCCCGCGCGGGCGGATCTCGAACGAGTCAGCCTCCTGGCGAGCGCCTGCGCCCTGGCCAAGGACATGGTCAATACGCCCGCCAATGACATGGGGCCAGCGGAGATGGAGGTCGTCGCGCGCGATCTCGCCGCGGCTCATGGGGCCGAGATCACCGTGGTCGCTAGCGATGATCTGATCGGCGCCGGTTATCCCGCCGTCCACGCCGTGGGCCGGGCCGCCGATCCGGCGCGAGGCCCGCGCATGGTGGAGATCAGCTGGGGCGATCCCGCGGACCCCGTGGTGGTGGTGGTTGGCAAGGGGGTCGCCTTCGACACCGGGGGGCTCGACATTAAGCCCGGCGGCTCCATGCGCCTGATGAAGAAGGATATGGGCGGCGCCGCCCACGCCCTCGCGCTGGGAAAAATGATCATGGGCACGGGCCTTTCCGTGCGCCTGCATATTCTGACTCCCCTGGTGGAGAACGCCATTTCCGGCGACGCCATGCGCCCGGGCGACGTCCTCGCCTCGCGCAAGGGGCTCTCCATCGAGGTGGGAAACACCGACGCCGAAGGGCGCCTGATCCTCGCCGACGCCCTGACCCGGGCTGGGGAGTTGGATCCGGCCCTGACCCTTGATCTGGCGACCCTTACCGGCGCCGCGCGGGTCGCCCTGGGACCGCAGGTGATACCCTTCTATACCGACGACGAACCCCTCGCCGCGGCCATCGCCCGGGCGTCAAAGGCCACCGAGGACCCCCTTTGGCGTATGCCTCTGTGGGGCGGCTACGCGGCCTCCCTGGACAGCGACATTGCCGATCTGAAGAACGATCCGGACGGCTGGGCCCAGGCCGGCTCCATCACCGCCGCCCTGTTTCTGAAGCGCTTCGCGCCGCCAGGGCCCTGGGTCCATTGCGATATCTATGCCTGGAACCCGAAGGCTCGCCCCGGCTTCCCGGTTGGCGCGGAGGTCCAGGCCATTCTGGCGCTCTTCGCGATGCTGGAAGCCAGGTTCAAGAAAGGGTGAGCACCGATCAGCGCCTCATCGCCGCCCGGGCTAACCTCGCCAGCGTGGAGCTGGAGGGCGTGGTTCGCGCCTCGCGTTTTGTCGCGCCATCCCGCCGCAGGGTGATCGCGCCTCGGGCGCCGCTGCGGGCCGGCCCCGCCGACGACGCCGAACAGGTCAGCCAGCTGATCTTCGGCGAGGCCTTCAACATCCTGGAGGGGCGGGACGGCTATGTCTGGGGCCAGGCCCTGCGGGACGGCTATGTTGGCTGGGCGCCCGCGGCCGCGCTCTCTGCCGAGATCATCGAGCCCTCCCACAGGGTCATCGCCCTTCGCACCTTCGCCTTCGCCAGACCCTCTATCAAGACGGCGCCTTTCGGGCCGCTCAGCCTCAACGCTCTGGTGCGGATCACCGATGAAGAGGGAGAGTTGTCCCACGCGGATGGCGCCGGCTGGATCCCCACGCGCCACCTGGCCCCTATCGGTCAGGCCTTCGCCGAGCCGGCGGCCATGGCGGAGACGTTCCTGGGAACACCCTATCTCTGGGGCGGGCGCGACAGCCTGGGCCTCGACTGCTCCGGCTTGGTCCAGCAGGCCTTCTGGGCGGGCGGCCTGGCCTGTCCCCGGGATTCCGATCAGCAACAGGCCTTGGGCGTGGCCGCCGATCCCGCCCGCCTGACGCGCGGCGATCTCGTCTTCTGGCGCGGCCATGTGGGGATGATGCTGGACGCGGCGCGCTTTATCCACGCCAACGCCTACCACATGGCCGTGGCGATGGAGCCGCTTAACCAAGCGGTCTTCCGGATAGCCGCCCGGGGTGGGGGCGATCCCACAGCCTATCGCCGGCTCGCGTTTCCCGGCGGCTGACGCACGCTTCCGATCGTGAAGCCGATCCAGCGGCCCAGGGCGACGACGCTGATCCAGATTGTCAAAGACGCCAGGCCTGAGATGCGCGCCGCGCGCGTGGGCCGGACGCTGCACGAAGAGGTGGAAGGCGCCCACATTGAGGCCCGCCGCCAGCAGCAGGACGAGCTTGGAGAGGAAAAAGGCGTGCCGGCATAGGAAACGGGCTTGGCCAGAAACATCAGGCCGCCGGTCAGGGCGGCGAAGATGAAGGCGGTCCAGGTGACCGGCAGGAACTGGGCCATGAAGGCGGCCAGGGGCCGCTTCGCGCCCGCGACGCCGATGAGGCGCAGGTCGACCACGATTATCGACCCCACAACCAGGGTGATGGCGATCACATACAGGGACTCCAGGCTCGGAAATAGCCAATCCGACTCGGCAATGGCTGCATAGAGGGGCCATTGCTGCATCGCTGCGAGGGAGTCGTTCAAGGACATGGCGTTGATGGTCTTGACTTGACCTAGCTCGGCGAGCCGGGCCAGCCAGTGGCGTAGCCGATCCAGCGGCCGGCAAAGATCACCCCGATCCATAGCATCAGCGTGAGCCCCGCGACTAGCCGAACACTCAAGGCGGCTCCGCCGTCATCGCCCGCCGATCCCGCCAGGATCAGCCGCCTTTGAGTCCAGGTCGCGGCCAGGGCCAGCAGGATCAGTCCCATCTTGACCCAGAAAACCAGCCGGAACATGGCGCGGTTCGGCTCGCTGGCGATCAAGAGGGCGCCGGTGACCGCCAGCACCCCGAGCGCGATCATCATCGGCGGCAGAAAACGCCCCAGCACGGCGGCGAGCGGCTCATCGCGCTCGATCAGGCCAAAGACGCGCAGGTTAATCAAACGGATTATCCTTAAGGGCGCCTATGAGCTTTGCTAATAACCCAGGGCGCTTATGCGTAGCTTCGGCTGACGAACCAGTAGACGCCGAGCCCCACCAGGAACGCGGCCGCGACGTCCACGACGATGGGACGGGGCAGGGTCCATTTCACCTTGGAGAGTCCGATGACCAGCAGGGTCACCGCCAGGACCAGTGTCAACTGACCGATCTCGACACCCAGATTGAAGCCCAACAGGAGCTCGGCCAGGCGCAGGGTGGGGATCTGCATCTGCAACAGATCGGCGGCGAACCCAAAGCCGTGGATCAGGCCGAAGACCAAAGTGATCACCATTCGCAGGCGGCCCGCGTCCCGCATGTGACCGGAGATCATCAGATAATTACAGGCGAAGAGCCCTATCCCCAGCAGCAACAGGCTGGGAAGTCCGCCCAGGCCCAACAGCTTGAGCCCGACCATGGCGAGCAGGAACACGCCAAGGCCCGTGGCCACCGCCAGGGGCTTTTCGGTCTGGACGGCGATATTCTCCGCCCCGATCAGGGCGATGGTCAGGGCGACCAGGGCGTCGATATATTCCGCGTGGGGTCGGATGACGCCGGTGACGGCCAGGGCCAATGTCAGGCTGTGGCCGATGGTGAAGCCGGTGACGACAAACACCAGATCCTTCAGCCGCCGGGAGATCAGAACCAGACCCAGCAGGAACGACATGTGGTCGACGCCGGTGAAGATGTGCATTATCCCCATGCCGATGAAGTCGAGGAAGCTGGCGCTTTGCAGCTTGCCGCTCTCCCCCCCGGTCAACTGCACGCTCTGGCGGTCCCGCGTGATCAGATGCTCGGCAAACTCGCCGGTGGCGGCGTTCTGGATCTGGGCGAAATTGGTGTGGCTGGGGACCAGATCGAAAAAGGCGCCCGAGGTGATCGCGATGTCGCCGCCGTCAGGGCAGCGAAACGTGAAATCAAATTTGCGAAATCCTGGCGTCGCCGACAGCGTCTCCACCGGCGGCGTGAGGGCGCAGCGCTTGCCCCCCGCGGTCGGATAGACCCGCGCCGTCAGATAGGCCTTCACCGCGTCGTCGCTGGGCGGCGGACGAGAGGGCGCCAGCCGCCGCGCCTCTAGCTCAGGGATGGTCATGACCAGATCCACATTGGCGCCGCTGATTTCCCAGACCGAATGGGACTCGCTGCGGGTATGGGCCGCGGCCGCCGCGCTTAAGGAGAGCCAGACCAGTCCTATCGCGACGAGCAGGCGCCTCACGGCTTCAAATCCCCCGCGATTAGGATATTGGCCCGCTTGCGGAAGAAGGCTTCATCGCCGACGCGCAGCCGGGCGATCGCATCGGCGCGATAGTCGGCCAGCACCTGGTCGCGCGCCTGGGTGAAGTCCATGGGAACGGGCGGCTTGTTCTGGGCGACATAGAGCAGGTGCGTTCCATCCCCCTCGATGCGGGGTGTGGAGACACCGCCGCTAGGTCGCGCAGGTGAATCTTGGCGGCGAAATAGAACTCCGTGTCCCGTGTTCGCTTCGAGTCATGGCCGCCAAATCGCTCCAGAACCGCGTCCGCGTCGGCGCCACCCTTGAGCGCGGTTGCGGCCTCGGTCGCCCGATCGGCTGGAAACACCAGGTCGCGCACCGTTATCGTCCCCTCACTGGCGTAGCGGGACCGGTTCGCCTGGTAGAAGGCGCGCAGCTTGTCGTCGCTGGGTTGGCTGGTGATGGCGTCGGCGGCGATCTCCTGTTCCACGGCATTGACCATGGCCGCGCGGACGTCGGGATCGATCCCCGCCACGTCTAGTTCCTTGGCCCGCTGCACGAAAAGCTCCTCGCGGATCATGTCGCTCAGCACCTTCTGCCGCTCGGCCGGGCTGGAATGGGCCAGATCCACGCTGAACAGGCTCTGAAGCTGAATCACGAAGTCACTGCGCGAGATGGGCTGCTGATTGACCAGGGCCACATCCTCAGGGGGAACCACCAGGGTCGAGGTGCCCTTGGCGGTGAAGAGCGCGTAACCCGCGACGCCGAGGCCCATGATCGCGCCCAGCGCCAGCAGGATCAGCGACCGGCGCGGGCTCACTTCTCGGATATCCCGCCAGTCAGGGGCGGCGTCGGGCGTTGGATGCGCCATTAATCAGTTAGCCTTGCTCGCCGCGCGGGCGTCGGATAGCGAATGGACATAGATCGCCACCTCCCGAATCTGGGCTGGGCGAAGGATTTTGATCCAGGCGGGGCACATGCCCTGATGGCCCCGGGCGATGGACCGAAAGATCGCCGCGCGGCTTCCATCGCCATAGAGCCAGATGGGGTCGGCGAGGTTGGGCGCCCCGATGGCTGAATCGCCGCCCGCGTCCGCGCCATGGCAGTCATAGCAGGCGCCGCGCGTCTGATAGATCCCCTCGCCCCGCGCGGCCGCGACCTTGTCATGCGGGCGATGCTCCACCTGCATCAGGTAGTCGATCACGTCGTCGATGTCGCCGGGCGAGAGAGGCTGTAGACCCTTTTCCCCGCCCGGATTGGGCGTCGCCAGGGCCGGCATGACCGCCATATTCCAGCTCTTAGGGTGGGGCGCCCGTATGCCGTAATAGACGACGCGCTCGATGTCGCTGACCTGGCCCTCGCCATAGAGCCAGTCATGGTCGGTCAGATTGGGAACGCCGCGGGAAGGATCGCCAGCGCCATGATCACCGTGGCAACTGGCGCAGCGCGCGTGAAAGATCGGCGCGCCCCGACTTATGGCGAACCGGTTCAGGCCAGAGCGCACGGGAATGGCGTCCGGATCGGCGCGGAGCAGGCGCTCTTGGGCCTGGATCTCGCGGATGAACAGGGCGGCCACCACGACAACCCCCGCCGCCACGATCAGGCCCCAGGCGAGACGGCGCCGAGGCTTCGCGTTTTCGCGTTCAGGGATCTTCGCATTCACGGCGCCAGCCATGCCGGGGCGAAGGTCCGCGGGCAATCCAGATGGATGTTTGACCCGCGCATTTTGTCAGGATGCCACGTCTTCGCTGATCTTGGTCTTTCGCACGCCGAGGAATTGATGGGCAAGGACAACCTCGCCTTACATATTCGCCGCACGATCAAGGAACGTGGCTTGACACAGGCTCAAGCCGCCGCGCTGCTCAGTCTGGATCAGCCTAAGGTCTCGTCGATCATCAACGGTCGCCTGAACGGATTCTCATCTGATCGACTTATGCGCTTCCTGAACGACCTGGGCTGTGATGTGAAAATCAGGATATCCGCCCCACATCCGGGGTTTCGCGGACAACTGACGTTCAGTTGATGGCGGCGCGCCCGCTTCCGGGACGATCTCTACAGCGTCTCCGCCAGCACCCGGCTGAAGAGCTCAGGGTCCACATTGCCGCCGGAGAGGATAATCACTGTGACGCCCACGGGGCTGGCCTGCGCCTTACCGGCGAGCAGGGCCGCCAGGGCCACCGACCCGCCAGGTTCAACCACCAGTTTAAGTTCGGCGAAGGCGTAGCGCATGGCCTGAGCCACTTCCGTGTCGCTCACCGTCAGCACCCCGGCCAGATGGTCCTTGAGCACCGGGAAGGTCAGTTCGCCCGGCATGGGGGATTCCAGGGAGTCGCACAGGGATCGCCGGGCCGGCGGCGCGCCCATGCGTTTGCCCGCCTCCAGGGAACGGCGGGTGTCGTCAAAGCCTTCCGGCTCCACGCCAAAAATTTTGGCCTGAGGGGCCAGCGCCCTGAGCGCGATGCTTGTCCCCGCCATGAGACCGCCGCCGCCCAGGGGCCCGATGACCTGGACGAGGAGTTCATGGAGCCCCCGAATCTGCTCGGCGATCTCCAGGCCGACCGTGCCCTGGCCGGCGATGATGTCCGGGTCGTCAAAAGCCGGGACGACAACCGCTCCGCGCTGGGCGGCGAGTTCAGCGGCGATGTCCTCGCGGTTATCCGTGGCCCGGTCATAGAGGCGGATCTGGGCGCCATAGTTGCGCGTCGCCTCCACCTTCACCTTGGGCGCGTCGGAGGGCATGACGATGAGCACCGGCATGCCGAGGGCCCGGCCCGCCAAGGCCACCCCCTGGGCGTGATTGCCGGACGAAAAAGCCACGACACCGCGCTCGCGCTCAGCCTCATCAAGCTGGCTCAGGCGATTATAGGCGCCGCGAAACTTGAAGGCCCCCACCCGCTGCAAGGTCTCGGCCTTGATCAGCACCCGCCCGCCTAGACGCGCGTTCAGGGCCGGGCTTTCCAGAAGGGGCGTGCGCACGGCCAGTCCCTCCAGGCGACGGGCGGCGGCTTCGATATCGGCTAAACGCACCCGCGCGAGGGTCGCCACGCTCATCGCGCAAAGACCTGGGCGTCGTCGGCGAAAGCCTTGAACTCCAGGGCGTTGCCGGAGGGGTCGAGAACGAACATCGTGCTCTGCTCGCCCGCTTGCCCTTTGAAGCGCACCTGGGGCGGGATGAGAAAGCGCGCGCCGCTGTCCTCCAGACGCCTGGCCATATCCCGCCAGTCCTCGGAGCTCAGGATCAATCCAAAATGCCGGACGGGGACGTCCTCCCCATCGACCGCGTTGGTGGCGCTGGCCGCCTCGCCGGGGGCGAGGTGCGCGACAATCTGATGGCCCAGCAGGTCGAAATCCACCCAGTCTTCCGCCGAGCGACCCTCCGGGCAGCCCAGGACGCCTCCATAGAAAGCGCGCGCCGCTGCCAGGTCGTGCACGGGAAAAGCCAGATGAAAGCGCGGGCGGGTCATGGCGCCGATATAACCGCCGATCCGCGCGAGATAAAAGCCGGCGCCCTGGACTCCCGCGAGGCTTGGCCGTCAATCTCCCTTAACCGTTCCCTGTCACACACACGCGAGGCCCTCATGAACGCCATGACCCTGGACGCCGACGCCTGGCGCGCCGCTGGCGATGCGGGCCTTGCCGCGGCCATTGATCTGCGTCGGGCCATTCACGCCGAGCCGGAGGTGGGCCTCGATCTTCCCAAAACCACGGCCAAGGTGAAGGCCGCCCTGGCGGGTCTGCCCCTGGAGATTCGCGAAGGGGGGTCAACCTCTGGCCTGGTGGCCATCCTGCGCGGGCCGGCTAATGGCCGCACGGTCCTATTGCGCGGCGACATGGACGCCCTGCCGCTTCACGAGGACACGGGCCTCGCCTTCGCCTCCAAACATGAGGGGGCCATGCACGCCTGCGGTCACGACACCCATGTGGCCATGCTGGCGGGCGCGGCGCGGGCCCTGAGCGAGCGGCGTGAGAGCCTCCCCGGCACGGTGATGTTCATGTTCCAGCCGGGCGAAGAGGGCTGGCACGGTGCGCGTTTCATGCTGGATGACGGCCTGATCGACCCTCTGCCCGACGTGGCCTTCGCCCTGCATATCTCGCCCAATATGCCCACCGGCGTCTTCGCCGGGCGCACGGGCCCCCTGATGGCGGCGGCCGACAGACTGACCGTGCGGGTTCTGGGGGCCGGGGGCCACGCCTCCATGCCCAATGATGCGGTGGACCCCATCCCGATCCTCTGCGAAATCGTCACCGCCCTCCAGGCCATGATGACCCGCCGCGTGCCGGTCTTTGAGCCCTCGGTCCTCACCGTCGCCCACATCAAGGCCGGCACCACCAATAATGTGATCCCCGAGGACGCCTGGATGGAGGGCACCATCCGCTCCTTCTCCGAGACCACCCGCGCCACGGTGCATGAGGGCCTGCGCCGGGTCGCCGAACACGTGGCGGCCGCCCATGGCGCCCGCGCCGAGGTGGAGATCATTCCGGGCTTTCCGGTCACCGTCTGCGATGGCCGCATCACCGACCTTGCCGCCCAAACCGCCCGCGCGCTCTATGGCGAGGAGGGCTGGGTCACCATGACCCACCCGCTCATGGGGGCGGAGGATTTCTCCTACATCCTGCAGAAGTCACCGGGCGCGATGGTCTTCCTGGGCGCGGCGCCGGAGGGCGGCGATTACCGCACCTGCTGCGCCCTTCACTCCAACCGCATGGTCCTCAACGAAGACGTCATGGCCCGAGGCATCGCCATGCACTGCGCCATGGCCGAGGCGGCGCTCACGGCTGAGTTGGATCTCTAAGACCTAAGGTCGGCGATCGCGGCGCGTCAGTGTTTCGCCTTCGCGAACCTTTGTGTCGCTTCGTGCCCTTCGTGGTTCCCTCTTCATTGCGGACACGTTAAAGGGCCTCGGAAAGGCCGCCCACGCACGAATCGCGCGACGCCTTTCCGCCGACGCGGCGCGAAAGACAGAGGCGGGAATCAGGATCGTGGGAAATGTGACGGTGATCGGCGCCCAGTGGGGCGACGAGGGCAAGGGCAAGGTCATCGACTGGTTGGCCGACCGGGCCGACGTGGTGGTGCGCTTCCAGGGCGGCAA
>Ga0209208_10012071_pt1 | contig 10995 bp, 8 predicted proteins | sample S1TSphfallax_3_FD_187694 | JGI IMG/M metagenome (GOLD analysis project Ga0209208, IMG submission 187694) | Host-associated microbial communities from peat moss isolated from Minnesota, USA - S1T2_Fd - Sphagnum fallax MG (SPAdes) (version 2) | ecosystem: Host-associated > Plants > Peat moss >... | reverse complement strand
GGCCGCGGCGTCGCCGGCGCGGATTGCATGGCGCCGGCCGGGCTCACGCTGGCGCGCGATGAGGCCGCGGCGGGACGGCGCGGCGCCGCCGGCCGGATCATGCTGGGTTTCGGCAACCAGGAGGCGGCACCGGATTTCGAACGGCTCGGCGCGCTGATGGATGATGTGATCGAAGGCTCCGGGCTGGGGTTGATGGCCGCGAGCTTCGCCGCACCCGGCTTCGGCCGCAATGTCTATCAGGGCCATTTATTCCAGGACGGGCGGCTGCTCGGCAATTTGCGGCAGGCGCTGACACCGGTTTTGAGCCGGCGGGTCGCGGTGATCGCGCATGACGTGGTGACCGCCGGCCCGCGCGCGATCCGCGCCCGGCTGACCGCGGCGCGCGAACAAGGCTGCGCGCTGGCGCTGATGGACGCGATCAACCCCGCCGATTGCGCGGCGATTGCGAACGCCTGCGAGTCGCAATTGCTGGTGGGCGGGCCGGCCTGGCTGACAGCCGAGGGCGCCGGCGGCATGCCGGCACCGCTCGCCGGCAGGCTGGTGATCCTGGCCGGCGCGATCGACCGGCAAAGCCTGTTCCAACTGGCCGCCGCGCGCGCCGCCATGCCGTGTCTGGATCTGGATTTTACCGCAAGCGACGTGGCGGCCGGTGCCATCGCCTGGGCGCTGGCGCAAACCGGCCCTTGCGTCATCGCCGCCGCGGCGCCGCCGGACCGCATGCGGCCGGGCGCCCCGGTGGGGGACATTCTGGGTGAGATCGCGCGCGGGATCGCCGCCGCCGGCGCCACGCGCTTTGTCATCACCGGCAATGACAGCGCGGTGCATGTGTTCAACGCGCTCGGCATCCAAACCCTCACCGCCGGGGCCAGCGCCGCCGGGCTGCGCTGGCTTGGCGCCGGCGATTACAATTTTTTACTCAAACCCGGCGGGTTTGGCGCGCGCGATCTTTTGTTGGACGGATTTGAGCCACAGATACGCCGCAATGCAGCGGCTGAATGAGCATCATGAACATTGAACCCAAATTCCAAACCCAGCCCGACACCCAGCCCGGCGCGCCGCTGCTCTCAGTGGTCGTGCCGGTGCATAACGAGGCGCCGAACATCCCGCCGCTGATCGCCAAAATCAGCGACGCGCTGGCCGGCATCTCGCATGAAATCATCTATGTGGACGACGGCAGCTCGGATAACAGCCCGGCCGTGCTGGCGGACATCGCGGCGCAATTGCCGACACTGATCCGGGTGCGCCACCGGCAAAGCTGCGGACAGTCCGGTGCGGTGATCACCGGGGTGAAAACCGCGCGTGGCAGCTTCATCGCTACATTGGACGGCGACGGCCAGAACGACCCGGCCGATATCCCCGCCATGCTGGAAGCCGCGCTTGCCGCCGAGGCCGCCGGCCCGCTGCCGGTGCTGATCGCCGGCCACCGCGTCACCCGCAAGGATTCGGAAGCCAAACGCTGGGGCTCGCGCATCGCCAACAAGGTGCGCGCCTATATGCTGAAGGACGGCACGCCCGATACCGGGTGCGGGCTGAAACTGTTCCGCCGCGCGGCTTTCCTGGAACTCCCGCATTTCGACCATATCCATCGCTTCCTGCCGGCACTGTTCATCCGCGCCGGCGGCCATGTCGTCTCCGTCCCCGTCCGCCACCACGCGCGTACGCAAGGCGCCTCGCATTACGGCACCTGGGACCGGCTCAAAGTCGGTGTCGTCGATCTGCTCGGCGTCGCCTGGCTGCAGCGCCGCTGGAAACAGCCGAACATCGAACCCAACGCCTAAAGCCCGGCCATGAAACCAACCGCCACCTCAATCGCCGCCACCCGCGCCCTCAAGCCCGCCCTGATGGCCGGCGGCCTGGTCGCGGTGGCGCTGGCACTGCCGCTGCTGGGGGGTGCCTCGGCGCAAAACACCCTGGTCTCCATGGTCGGCCAAGGCGGGCTGCGCGGCCCGGCGATGTTTTTAGCACTCGCCACCTTCCTCACCGCCATCGGCCTGCCGCGGCAAATCCCCGCCTTCGTCGCCGGCTACGCCTTCGGCCCCTGGTACGGCACCATCATCGCCCTGGTCAGCCAGCTCCTCGCCTGCTCGCTCGATTTCATCTGGGCGCGCGCCATCGGCCAGGCCTTCATCCGCCGGCGCTTCGGCACCAAGCTCGCGAAAATCGACGCCACCCTCAAAGCCCAGCCCTTCCTCGCCACACTGATGCTCAGGCTGATGCCGGTCGGCAGCAATATCCTGCTCAACCTCGCGGCCGGGCTCTCCTCCATCCCCGCCCTCCCCTTCCTGGCGGCATCCGCCATCGGCTTCATCCCGCAAACCCTGGTCTTCGCCATCTTCGGCCAGGGCAGCGCCCCCAGCCACGCCCATATGCTCGCGCTCGGCGCCGCCATGTTCGCAACCTCCGCAACCCTCGGCCTGGTACTGCTGCGGCGGATGGGTGGGGGCAAGTAAGGCCAGGGGCTCCGCCCCTGGCCTAGCTTTGCGTTACTCAAAAAACGCCGCCACAATCGCGCGCAGCGCCGGCACGTCCACACGCCAGCGTTTATGGTGGGTGGCCTGGTCGGTTTCATCCTCGGTGCCGAAGACGACGCCGTAGCGTGCCCCGAGCGAGGCCAGAAAATCCGCGTGGCTATTGGCGAACATGGCTGAGGATTCGATGTCGAGGATGCTGATGCCGGGCGGGCAGAAGGCGGCGTTGAAGATCGCCGAGCCTCCGAGGAAGATGATCTGCTCGGCGCCGGCGAACAGCGCGACCTGTTGTTCGAAGGGCATGGTTTCCGGCTCGATGGTGACAAAGCCCAGCGCCTCCAGCATGGCGGTGAGTTCGGCCTCGTTCTGCAGCACCCGGTAATGCGGGTGTTTGGCGGAGAGGCTGGCGCGCGAGACAAAAAGTTTGCGGTGCACCGGGATTTTGGCGGCGTGGCGCATGACCAGTTGGAACAGGTTGGTGCGCTCCTGCGCGCTGACGGTGAAGTTGTTGACCGAGTATTCCACTGTGAGCAGGTCTTCACAGATATAGGTCCGGCCTGGGTCGTGTGGCAGGATGTCGTCATCTGGCACGCCCAGTGTGTTCAGCAGGCGGCGCTGCCAGGGATGGGCGACGTGGCAGAGGAATTTCCGGCCGCCGCCATATTGCAGGAATTGCGCGGTTTTGGGGATGACGTTGACCACCCAGCGCCCCCAATTCGCCGGCTCGACCGGGGTTGCGAGGAAGACCGGGGCATCGATGATTTCGACATCGGCGGCGGTGAGACCGCTGAGGCGCAACCGGCGCGGCTGCGCGCTGGTGTCGATCACCGGCTTCGGGCCGGGGAAGATATGGTCAAAGAATGGCGCGGAGAAGAAGCTTAGATATTGCTCCTTGAACGCCCGCGCCTCGCAGGACCAGTGGCCCTCCCGCGAGACCAGATTGTTGCCGCCGAACAGCAGCGCGGCCTCGTGCTGCACCAGATAGGTGCCGTGGATATAAAGCTGCGGCGCGGGGTTGACGGTGAGGCCACGGCCGGAGAGATCGGTCACGAGCGCAGGCAGGATACGGGGGATATGCTTGGGCGCTTCCAGGATGCTGACCACGCCCAAACCTTCCGGCGGGTCGGTTAACAATGCATTATCGTAGCACATCGCCAGGCTTTGGCCGGGAGACACGCCGAGCATGGCGTCCAGCGCGGCGCCAAAGCGCACCGGATCGACCCTGTAACCGCCATGATTATCCGCGACCGTTTCGCCCAGCACGTAATCATGGCTGTGCCCGAAGGCGCGTGACATCAGCGCGTACGCATCCGTTGCCAAGGTGGGGTGGAATAGCTCGAGCAGGGACATCGGCTCCTGCCGGAACAGCACATGGGTCATGCCCATGCCGTGTGCACCGGCGGCGTAACGGGCACCCGCAAACAGGGCGGCTTGGTGCTCGACCGCATGGTCGCTCAACACGATTTTCCGAAAGCCCCGCGCCGCGGCGATCGCAAACAGCTCATCCTCGTTCTCGAGCTTGCGAAACCGCGCATCATTGCGGCTGATGAACAGGCGCGACTCCCCCGGAACGACCGGTACAGCGCGGGCGGCAAGCCGCTTTAGCAGCGCGATGGAGGCCGGATGTGCACCCTGGGCGGGGTGCCTGCGGGCGCGCAAGATGTCCGAAAAATAGATGCAGCGGCCATCGATTTCGTAGAGTTGCGGCGCGTAGGGGAAAATAAACTGCGACATTTGCAGACCGTAGCTGGCGCATAGGGGGCGCAGCAGGAGGTATTGAAACATGTCCATATCACCGCCCATGAGGAAATGGCAGTTGCCCGGGTCCACCAGCCCTGATTCCAAAATATGCAGGATGCGGGTGACCCAGTCGAACGCGAAATGCGCGAAATTAGTGCCCGCCCCGGCGTCCTGCACCAGCACTGCGTCTCCCTTTAGACGCAGGCGTGGATGGCTGAGCACGGCATCGCCATAGCGGCGGAGCGTGGCATCCGCCACATATTCGCGGCTCTGCTCGAACAGGTACATAAACTGGCAAGGGCCAAGAAAGATCGTGCCTCCGGGCACGATATCGGCCTCGAAGGCCGGACGCTCGGCAAAGTGAGCACTCAAATTGATTGGCGCTGGCAGGCTGGTGTCGCGCAGGTCGTTCAGGCTGGCGGCGAGCAGAGTGACCCGTTCCAGCCCGCGCGGCTGGGCGGGTGAAAAGTACCGTGCCAGCAGATCAGGCGCGAGCTCGGCCAGAAATTCAGGCCTCAGGCTATGGTCCGGCTGCAAAGCTGTGCGGCCGATGACCGCTTGGTGGCCGGGAATGAATTGCGCGAGCTTGCTATAAAGAAAATCGATCTGGTCGCCGTAAATGATGCCCTCATACCCGATATGGAAGGCGAGCGTGTCGTGCAGGCTGGCCGCCGGATCGCGCATGGTGTGGAAATAGGATCTGCGGCCATCCTCTACCGTACGGTCGTATATCGACATTAAACCATTCCGATAGACGCACACGGCATGATGCTTACTCGGCGGCCAGCCGGGCGGGGGCGTGGGCGGTTTCATACACGCGCAAAAAGCCCTCGACCATTGCCGCGCGGCCGGCCGGCGGTGTGATTCCGGCCGCCAGACGCTGCCAAAGCTCAGGCTCGGTCGCGGCGCGGCGCATGGTTTCCGCCAAAGCCCGCGCATCGGCCAGCTCGAACAGCAGCCCGTCCACGCCATGGCTGACGCGCTCGGCCGGGCCGCCGGCGGCGGAGGCGATCACCGGGCGGCCATTGGCCCAGGCCTCCGAGATCACCAGGCAGAAAATCTCCCACCAGACCGAGGGTACCACGCACCAATCGATCCGCGCCATGCGGGCCGGCAACTGGTCCGGGTGGTAGGAGCCGTTGAAGATCACGTTGCGTTCGCCCGGCGGCAGCGCCGCCTCGGCGGCCAGGAACGCCTCGATCCCGGCGCGCCGCTCCGGCGTTGCGAACTGAATGTTATCGCCGTTGATCTCGACCGTGAAATCGGTGAAGCCGCTCTGGCGCAGCAGGCTTACCGCCTCGAACAGCACATGCACGCCCTTGGCATCGATCAACTGGCCGAAGAAACCGAAGCGGTTGCGCGGGCCGGCATGGGCAATGTCCGGCCGGGCCGGCCGTTTTTGCACGGCGTTGGTGACATGCACGAATTTTTCACGCGCCAGGCCCCAGGCGACGAACGGCTCGATCATGAAGCGGCTGGGCACGGTGAAGCGGTCCACCGCGGCCAGATGCAATTTCATCCACATCTCGCGCATGAAAAAATGCTCGGGCGGATCGCCCGGCAGGCATTGGTGGCAGCGTAATGGCGAGGCACGGCCGCAGAGCGAGCCGTCGGTCAGCCGCACCATATGGCCCTGGGCGGCGCAGATGGTGAGGAATTCATGCGCGGTGAAAATGATCTTGGCCGCCGGCAGCACCCGGCGCGTCAGCGTCAGCAGATCGATCCCGAAGGTCAAAAAATGGTGGAAATGCACCACGTCCGGGCGCATCAGCTCCAAAAACTCCTGGAACGCCTCGACCAGCAGCACGTCCCTGGTCTTGCTCCAGCGATGGTCATAGTCGCGGCTCAGAAAAATATATTCGCCGGGCCGGCCGTCGAACCCGGTGATGCGCGCACCGCTTTTGAACAGCGCCGGGGTGGTTTGGTCGGCCGAGGCCAGCAATGTCGCCTCCACGCCCGGTGTGGCGCGCAGGCCATGGAACAATTCATGGGCGATCACCTGGGCGCCGCCGCGCACCAGCTCGGGGTGGTAGAGGCTGACCAGCAGCACCTTCATGGCGCGGCCAGGCCCGGACGCGAGGGATGCGGGCCGAGCAGGTCTTGCGCCACCATCTCGGCCCAATTTTTGGTGAACAGCCAGCGATTGACCGCGGAGCCGCCCTCATGCTGCGGACGGCGGGCCGAGCCCTTGCCTTCCAGATGCCAGAGTTTGATGTCGTGCAGCCAGGGCGGCCGCCCGGCCTCGATGCTTTTCAGGCAGAGATCGGCGTCCTCGTAATGGCCGAAGACATAATCGGTGGTGAAGCCGCCGAGCCGCTCGAACCATGCGCGGCTGGTGGAGATGAAGGCGCCGGTGACGGCCGGCACCGGGCGGGCGGTGGTAAAGCCGGTTGCCTCCGGCGGCGCGCCCTTGCCGTAATGCTCGACCCGCAAAATGCTGGTCTCCGCCTTCCGGCCGCTGGCAAAGCTCGGCATCGTATCCAACGCGAAATACATCCCCCCATGCATCAGCGAGCCGTCATCGTAGTATAGCGGCGCGCCGAACAAATCGGTCCGCGCCGGCGGCAGGGTGTCCAGCAACGCGGTATGGCGGGCCGCCCAGTCCGGGCCGTGCGGAAACACGTCCGGGTTCATGATGATCAGCCGGTCGCTATTGGCGTATGCGGCCGCCAGATTATTCGCGGCCCCAAAACCGGCATTGGCGTTCAGGATCACCAGCGTCATGTCGAGCCCGTAGATCTGCGCGCAAAGCCGCGCCTCCTTCAGCAAGGGCTCGGCGATATAGGCGCTGTTGGAGACATAGATGAACTCATAATCCTCAATGCCGTGCTGCTTGGCGAACAACGCCTGTTGCAGGAACATATATTCGACCTTGCCGTACAGACAGACGATGATGGAGCCGCGATAATGCGGCAGGGTCTGGCCAAAGCGCTCGACATAGGGCTCGTTCACCGCGCGGCGGCTGAGCATTTTGTTGAAATCCACCAGTTGCGCGCCGATGGCATGCTCGATGCTGGCCACCGCCTCGAAATACGGGTTGCCGAAATATTCCGCGCGGGAGAGATGGCTAAGTGCCAGCTTGCGCATCTCATGGTCCTCGATCGGCTCGGCATTCAGCAACAGGCTGAGCTCGAGCCCGGATTTCAGCCTGACCACGACCGAGCAGACGCCGGCCTGCAGCCGCCTGGCGGTGAAGGTGAAGCCCCAAAAACCGTAATTATGCCGGCCGCTATTGGCGAGCGCGGCCTCGGTATCGGGCCGCCGCACCCGGGCCAGGCTTTGCTTGTCGAAGGCGTAGCACCAGGTGGAGACGTAGAGCTCAAGGCAATCGATGGGATCGAGCGCGTCATTCACCCAGCCTGTCAGGAAGATCGCGCCGGAACGCGACACCCGGATCATATCCAAGGCGCAAGCCGGCGCCTTGCCGGTATCGCGCGCCAGAGCGTCATTGCCGGTCATCAGCAGCCGGTCGCGCGGCAGCGTTGCCGGCAGCACCGCGGGCCGGCCCTCGGCCCGGCCGTAGCGCTCATAATGCTCGCGGCCGCTGCGGAACTTGCCGGCGCCGACCGCCAGCCGCACATCGGGATTCAGCCGGAGATAAATGTCCTCGGAAAATTCGCCGCCCGCAGGGGTGGCTCCCGGCGCCGGTGCCGTGCCGCCCGCCTCACTCATCACCGCCTCGCCGCACAATCTGAGCCATCAAGCATTCCTCAACAAGCCTGACGCTACCGGGATAGCCCGGCAGCGGCAAGGACAGCGATGAGATGATCTCCCGGTCAAAGACATGACGGAAATACATAAAGCATTAAGATCAATTCGATAAAACAAAGAAAATACCGATCGATGAGCCCGGTGGATGGCGCATGCACCAAGCTGGACCCTTTGAACAGAATATTGCGACAGAATTTTGCGACAGAATTTTGAGTCAGCCAGGCGGGTCAGCCAGGTGAGACAGCCAGGTGAGACAGCCAAGGCGAGCCAGCCAGGTGAGGCAGCCACGTTACACAGCCAGGTGAGACAGCCCTGAAAGAGAACCCTTTGAGAGAGCCCTGTGAGAGAGCCCGGTGAGTTTGGCGTATGAGCAAGGCCCCGAGGCCGGGGTCCAGTTTTTCCGCGAAGTTTTTGAGCAGGCGCCGGTCGGGCTCGGCCAGGTATCCGGCGGCGGCGCCTGGTTGCGGGTCAACCGCCATCTATGCCGGTGGCTCGGCTACGAGGCCCGCGAGCTGACCGGCCAGCCGATCGCCGGCATCCTCGAACCCGCGGATCATGCGCTGAAGCTGTTGAAATTTCTACCCGGTTCCGGCAACGCCCATACCGCCGAGCTGCGCTGCCGGCACAAGGACGGCTCACTGCTCTGGAGCCGCCTGACGATCAACCAGCAGCACCCGGCCGCCCAAGCCCCGGGCTATTTCATGTGCGCGGTCGAGGATTTGCACGCGCTCAAAGCCGCGGAGGAACAACTGGCCCAGGAGCGCCGGCTGATGCGCCAGCAACTGCGCATGCACGCCGCCATGTTCAACGCCACCCAGGAAGGCATGCTGATCATCACCCCGCAGGATGAGGTGCTGTCCTGCAACCCGGCCTTCACCGACATCACCGATTTCGGGATCGAGGATATCCGCGGCCGGAACATCGCCTTCATGTTTCCCGCCTCACATGAGGGCGCCGGCTGGCCGCTGATAAAATCCAGCGTCACCGCCAACGGCCATTGGGCCGGCGAATCCTGGAACCGGCGCAAAAGCGGTGAGCTGTTCCTCGACTGGATCACCGTACACGCGCTCACCGATGACCATGGCAAGCTGCTGAACTACGTGCTGACCTCGGTCGATCTCTCGCGCATGCCGCACGCGCAAACCGAACTCTCACGCCTGGCGTTCTCCGACCCGCTGACCGGCCTGCCCAACCGCACGCTGCTGATGAACCGGCTCAGCCACGCGATCAGCCGGGCCAAACGCAATAACAGCATCGGCGCGGTGATGTATATCGACCTTGACGGCTTCAAATCCGTGAATGACCGCTACGGCCATATCGCGGGCGACGAGCTGCTCAAACAAGCCGGCGCCAGGCTGAAGGCCAGGCTGCGCGAGGTTGATACCATCGCCCGCGTCGGCGGGGATGAATTCGTTGCCTTGCTGGAAGACCTTGGCAAGCCGGAAGGGGCGAACATCGTCGCCAGCGCCGCCATCACGGCACTCGCCACCAGCTTCAAACTCACCAGCACCATCGCCGTGCAAATCAGCGGCAGCATCGGCATCACCTTGTTCAGCGATGCCGATGCCGACCCCAACAGCGTGATCGCACAGGCCGACCAGGCGCTCTACGCCGCCAAACGCGCCGGCCGCTCCTGCTACCGGCTGTATCAGCGGCCATGACCGGATGGCGTTTGGTTTGGGGCAAGCAAGCGGTTCTTTTTTGAAAAAAAGAACCAAAAAACTTTTATTCACGCTGGGCTATGGGCGCTTCACCAGCGCCGCCTCGAAGTAAACAAAAGTCTTTTGCGGAGCTTTTCTTTAAGTCAAAGCGACCGCTTGCTTCCGCTAATCCCCGGGTGCCGGCTCCGCGAACAGATACGCCTCCACCAGGCCGGAACTCTGGAATGTCAGGCTGCAGGGCAGCACGCTGCCATATTCGACCGGATAATGGATGTCATGAAGGATAAAATGCACGCCGCCGGCGCTCATGCTGGTGGTGCGTCCGGCGGGGATCGGCAGGCTGGTGAGCGGGTTGCCCTTGGCGTCCACCAGCGCCATGCTCGCCGCGACCGTGCAGCTCCAGCCCGTCAGTGTATCGGCCGCATCGCCGGTGTTGCCGATCTGCGCGAAGCCGATGACGTCGGTGCCGGTCTTGGTGCTTTGATAGACGTTGCCGGAGACGATGGTGATATCGGCTGCAGGCGGGCCGGAATCGGCTTCGGCGAAGCCAAAACTGAACAGAGCCGCGGCGCAAAGGCTAAAGCGCAGGATTTTCATGCCAAATTCTCATATTTATCGAGGTTCCAGGCGGCCGGCTCCGCGGCCGCCAGATCATACCACTGCGCAACCAGCGGGTGCTGGCGCATGGCGGCGCAATAATCGCGCGAGGTTTGGGCCAGCGGCGGCTGAAAGGTGAGGAAGCGCGCGGTCACGGGCGCGAACATCGCGTCCGCCGCGGTCATTGCGGCGCCGAACAGAAACGGCCCGCCGGCGCCGAAGGCGGCGCGGGTATTCGTCCAGATCGCCTCGATCCGCGCGATATCGGCGAGGCTGCCGGGGTCCTGGCCGAGCCCGGCATAGTCGCGGCCGAGATTCATCGGCATGGCCTGGCGCAGCGCGCGGAACCCGGCATGCATCTCGGCCGAAATGGCGCGCGCATGGGCCCGGGCGGGGCGCTGCGCCGGCCAGAGCGCGGGCGCGAACTCGGCGCAATATTCCGCAATCGCCAGCGATTCCCAGATCCGCGCGCCTTGATGCTCAAGATACGGCACCAGCCCGGCCGGGGTCGCGACCTTGATCGCCGGGGTGCCGGCCGGCGCCATCGGCAGCACGATGTCCTCCACATCCAGCCCGGCCAGGCGCACGCAGAGCCAGCCGCGCATCGACCAGGAAGAGTAGCGGCGGTTGCCGATATAGAGTTTACCGGTGGGCATGCAGGCACTCCGTGGTTACAAAGAGCGCCGTACCATGGATGCGGTGAATTCTGAACGGGGCAAGGCGTATTCGCCGGCCCGCGCCGCCGCGATGAAGGCCAAAATATCCTCGAACACCGGGGCGCGCCAGGCCAGATAGGGCAACACCGCGAGCAGGATGCC
>Ga0209208_10012070_pt1 | contig 10997 bp, 10 predicted proteins | sample S1TSphfallax_3_FD_187694 | JGI IMG/M metagenome (GOLD analysis project Ga0209208, IMG submission 187694) | Host-associated microbial communities from peat moss isolated from Minnesota, USA - S1T2_Fd - Sphagnum fallax MG (SPAdes) (version 2) | ecosystem: Host-associated > Plants > Peat moss >... | reverse complement strand
GGGTAATCATGTTTCTTTTCTATCATTGCAAAATGAATAACCAAATCATGAAAAAAAAAAACTATATTGCTCACAAGGTGGAAATGGCTCTAGCAAATTTTATAACATTTCATAGTCATTGCAACATTCCATCTCAATGGCATATTGAACCTTATTGGAAAACACGAATTCATGTAAAGACACAACCAAACAAGAACCAAAAAAAAGGTTCCAAACATTATGTGCATAAAAAATGGATGAAAAAAATGATTTATTTTTTATATTCATGTCAAAAATATAAATGAATAATTATATAATGCAATCCAAAAAAATTGAAAAAACAATATTTAACATGCTTAAGTACATTTTTAAAAAAAGGAAAAGAAAAGTCAACGCTAAGGTGCTACAGTATTGGGCAGTATCAAATGGGTATCATAAATAAATGATTCAGGTCCTATAGTAGTATTGGGTATCACATGGGTATCACAAATCGATTACTCTGGGCATCAATTGGGTATCACATGGGTATCAAAAATCGATTACTCTGGGCATCAAAATGGGTATCATAAATAAATAATGCAGGCCTTGGGTATCACATGGGTATTAGAGTTATCCGTAGTAAAGTAAGACAAACACAGCACCAGAACCCTGAGCTTGGTCATACATAGGGTGAGATTAAAAAAAAACCAGCAAGAAAGTACATTAGCATTCAAAGGGGGGGGTGGGTGGTGCAACTCAGAAAACCAAACAATTTTGGTGGTAAATTGAGTTTCATCCTGTCTTTCCTTTTTCTTGAGCGCCTCCACCGCCTCCACTGCTGCTACATATATTTTCGCTGCTGCTATTCTCGAACCCTGTGCATTAAAAGGCTGAGTTTCAGCGTTTCGTACAGAGTTAGCAGCATTTCACACTGTGATTTAATAAAATGTGAACATAAGAAGGAAAAGAAGAAGAAGAAGAAGAAGAAGAAGAGAGGGAGGGGGCAGAGGGCAGGTTTTGGGCAGTTTGGAACCTTGCCTTATTTGCCACAATATGCTGTTGGCCATGGAATGAGTAAATCACACCCTACCCCACTACTTCCCCACTACAATGCAAATTGCTGCTGCTGCTGATGCAAAACGTTCATCATGTCGTGGTTGCTGTTTGGATTTATCCAGAGTCTATGGCTTCAACTGGTCTGTGTAATCATGTAATGATATAATTATGTTCTTGTAGCAAAATCATCACATCATCAGCAGCAGCATCAAGATCGTGATTTTGCAAAGATGTAGCAGCAGGAGCAGCAAGATCATGATTTTGCAGAGCAGGAGAAAAGATGTAGGTCGCAGAAATAGCAGCAGTACATTGAGTAGTAGTTGTCTGGCAGTAGTCGTAGCTGCAACAGGAGCAGCAGGACGAGGAGGAGGACGAGGAGGAGGACGAGGAGGAGGAGGAGGAGAAGGAGGAGGAGCAAGAACAACAACAAGAGCCAAAGTTGATGCAAACTTGATCAGCAGATTCGCATGAAGAAATGCTTATCACGGGATGAAACAAGAGTTTGTGAAGAAATTAGATCCGCTGCTGCGGGTGCTGCTGTTGCATCAAACATTTTTAGTACATTTTTACTGTGCTCTCTGTCTCTCTGTGTCTCTCTCTCAGAGCTTGAATTCAACAGGAAGAAGTTTTCTGTTGTAAGTGAAAATTTGTTTTTGTAAAGGAGGTTTGCTTGCAAAGAAAGAAACTGGAGCCTTTGCAGCTATGAGAAGCGATGATATGTGACAAGTGCAGTCGGTGGTGGAGTTGTGAGTAGGAAGGAGATGGTTTGGAAGAGCTTCTTGCCCGGGAATTCAACACTCCAGTATCATGGCTACGGTCATCATTGTGGTGTTGGTAAGTGTTTTCGTCTTCGTGGTCTTCTTCTCCGTGTACTTGAAGAGGTGTATCCGAGAAGTGGAACAAGCCGACGGTAGTAGTAGTAGTACGCGTACAGGACCTGCTGCTGTTGCTCTTCCTCTTCCTACTGCTGCTGCTGTTTCTGGTTCGGACGATCATCATCATCATCATCATCACCACCGTCTGCCTTTAGAGCTGCAGAGAGGGGGTGTGGGACAAGGGCTTAACAAAGCGTTGGTGGAAGCTTTGCCTATATTGAGTTTCTCGGTCGTCAAGGACTTGAGAAAACGCGGAAGATCAGAAGGAGGCTCCAAGGAGTCTCTAGATTGTGCCGTGTGTTTGAACGAGTTCGGTAAAGACGAGAACCTCCTGCTGCGCTTGCTTCCCGCTTGCAATCACGCGTTTCACGTCGATTGTATAGATGTTTGGTTTCAGTCGCACTCGACATGTCCGCTCTGCCGCTCTAGTCTTCTACCTATTTTCAGGGAGCAGCTCACTGACGACGACGACGACGACGACGGAGGAGGAGGAGGAGGAGGAGTTGCTGCTGCTGCTGCGACAGTTGAAGAAGCCGCCTCGAGACGCATTTTGGAAGCACAAGGCCAAAATTGTGCCTCTGGTGCTGCCGCGAGGGACGGACGAAGAATCCTCCTCCCTGAGTCATGGAGTAGCAGCTTAACTGGAACTCGACGACAGTCTGCAAGCGTCGATCAAATCACTGCAGAAGAAGAAGAAGAAGAAGAAGAAGAAGGTAAGAAGGTACACCACCTCCCTCTCTGCAATTCCAGGACTGAGAAGCTCTGGACAATCATCAGCTCGCATTCGTGTTGTCTGTGTGTGGAATTGTTCTGGGAAGCAGCAGCCGCAGCAGCATCAGCGAACTGGCTGATTGTTCTTCTGAATCAAGAGATTGTGGTGCATGCAATTCATCAGGAAGCGGCGGCGGCGGAGATGGCAGCAGCGACACTCGCATTGTCAGAAGAGCGGAGGATTCGAGGCACAACAGCAGTGTCGCAAAGCTGGCACTCTCTCGCAATTCTGAATCGTTCAGACTAGCCGCTCGTGTCGCGGCGTCTTCAGCGACGTATCCGTCGCTGGCTCCGACTCTCGACAAAGGCCCTCGACAAACCTCCTCGAGTCTGAAGCTCGCAAATCTCACGGGAATGGAGTACTACAGCATCGAAATGTTGCCGCCGCCCTACGGACCTCAACGATTTGGACCAGCGATTGGCACCGGCGAAGGAGAAGAAGTCGTGGATGATGTAGGAGATTCCTCGGCTATCTTTGCTGTTGAACTTCAACAAAGAGTGCAGAACAACAGCGTGAATCTTCTGTCCCCGGGAGGAGGCTGTGAGGACAACAACGAGTATGTGCTCAGTGGCTTCTTGACATCCCCGCGAAACGAAGAAGACGAGTGGATTACGATAGATGTTGCCTTGGACCAGAATGCTGCTCCGCAGACGCAGCAGACCGCCGCCCTTAAGCTCCCTAGAAGAGAGATGATGCAAGAGGAGGGGAGGAGGATCATCGGGAAGAGTTCCTCGACGACGATGACTGCCAATCTTGGTGAACCGGCGGACGTTCGAATGGGGTCAGATCGGTGGGGCTTCTCGAGCTTGCGGGGTCCATTTTCCTTGACCAGATCTGCATCTGACGGAAGGCGACAGCAGCGGCAGCTTCTTCCACCTACAACAATGCACGCGGAAGGCGCTTATGGGGCAGTGGTAGTACCAGCATCACGAACTGCAGCGTGGAATCCTCTGGAACAACAACAACAGAGCGGGGGGGACGCTGCAGCAAGAGGGCGGAGCAGCAGCAGAACTGGCCCTAACCAATCCTTTGCGAGAAGGGCTATGCTATGGCTAGCGGGGAGGGAGGGAGAGAAGCTCTAAATTCTCTGTGTAGCTGCTGTTCAAGAAACTACATTGCAACCGGGGGAGCATTCTTGGAGGCTCTTTCATGACCTAAATACACCTGCTCCACCATTTCTTTACGGCAACAGATGATGGTTCCAAATTGATTTCTCAAGCTCACAATCAGAAGAAAAAACATGACCACCATGCTTCTTTTTCTTCTTCTTCACTGATCTACTTGAACAGATTGTGAGAAACCAAACAGGTGCATTCTGAGTTTCTGCTCATATGCATGACCTAATCCATCTGCAACCACTTTCACTGCATGTATGAAATGGTTCAGAATGGTGTCCTGTGAAAATTTCCCTTCTCCCTTCTCTAGATTGGGTTGTAGTTTTTCTTTTGTCCTCTGTTACGCATGAGAGACAATGGCACAAACATAACGAGAGATTTTACACCTACATTTGCAGTTTAAAGACAATACACACTGTTATGAGAGACAAAACTCTGCTTTCCTCCAGAGACAGAAGCTTCTGCAAATCAAGCTGACACCAGGGGAGTCCTTCTATTGAGATTCAGCAAGGCTTGAGAAGCTGCAACAGGAGGAGGCTAACAGTTCTAGGCAGGTTGGTTGCTGCTGCTGTCTTTGTGATTCTTGAGATGATTCCACTGCTTCTTGCAGGCGATCCTAAGGCAAATGATTGAACAACAATCAGAAGACGCTTCAAGAGAAGATCGAGATTCAACTTCCTTCTCCATTACAGACAGGTATTCTTTGTAAAGAAAATGTTTCCTAAACTCTCACAGCACCACAAGAAAGCAAATGCCAGGTTCTCAGTAAAGTTGTTGAGTCCTTCCTTCATTTGCAAAACTGCAAGCAATTTGATGTCATGTTCTACCAAACCATGAAGAAAGTAGTTTTGTCAGGAGTTAGCAAGTGCTGGATGCAGTAGTGAAGAAATGTGTAACAAGCTCATTTTGCAGGAGCTGTTCTCTGTACAGAAATCCAAGTCCATGGTACCAAAGTCACAACAACTTCTTGTAAAGTTTCCTCATGCTCAATTCAAAGCATCAGGGGTTTTCTGACACTGTGGTCTCTATGATATTTGCAATGTCATAACTCCATGGCAGCATACTGGGATGTTGGAGTTACTCAAGAGTTTGAGAAATAACACAGCAGCAACAGACAATTGCAGCAGCATGTGGCAAGAAGAGGTTAGGTCTCTCACACCAAAAAATATTTAATAGTTTTGTGAGTAATCTTAGGCTAGGATTTGAAATTCTTTCAAGTCCACAAACTGTGTGACTTTCCCCCAGTTGCATGACCCATCTGATCAACATTCCAGCTTCATGCGTGCACTGATGCTACACCATGTGTCATTCATGCACCAAAATGATTTTCCTCATCACTTACTGCACTGCATGAAACAAAAGATCCTTAAGGCCACTGTAGTGGCCTGGCATGATTCATGAGAGTTAAGTGCACTACATGAGTTAGCTCTCTCTTTGTATTTGTGAGCTTTATCCCAAATTATTGTTTACAGGCCATTATACTGCTGCCAGTGGAGCTGCTATAAGAAGTGCCATATCATCTGCAATTGACAGGCAAATTGAGCTCTCCTCATCCCTTATGAGTTTAGCTTGTCCAGTCCATTCTGCATCCTGTTCTCCCATCTCTAAAATTTCATCAGTTGTGCAATACCTTCATCACAAATCACTATACAACATTTGTGTCCTGAGTTGCTGTTGTTGCATTTTCTGGAGACAATGGGAAGCCTTAGTGATGATCAGTGATATGTCTTGTGGGAAAATTTTGTTATTTTGTGGATTTTTTGGGGAAAAAACTTGGACAAAAAAAGTTGTTTGTGTTTGTTGACCTTGAAATGTTCTGTGAAAAATTCTAACTTTTTGGGACATCTAAATTTGAGCAAATTTTTTTTGACTTTGGTTGTGATGTTGGCAAACACTCAAACAGTAGAAGTTTCTAGGGTTATGCATGATTTTTTTTCATTCCTTCGCAATTTTGGTTTAATTGTGTTTTCTAATCTTCTGTTAAAGAACACAAGCTTTCATGCATATAGTTAATATCAAAGTGATTCAAAGTGCAATTATGTTTGATACTAAGTAAAATTTAATGCATGTTGCACCTTTACTTCTATTGAAGGCCAGAATTTTGGAATTCTGGGTTGAACTTGGCTTGTTAGTTGTAATAAGCTAAAGGTTGGACTCTGGAGTATCGATAATAAGTTGTTGTGGCCTAAAAATGACTCTTACCACTTATGGCCACTATCATTATGGCAAGTTCAAATGAGCAACAGTTAATGTAGGAAATGTTCCATGAAGTTGATGAGGTTCTATTGATGTACTCTTTTCCTTGTTTGATTTGGTACCTTCCTTTTGTCATGGTCTTCTTTCACCACCAACCACCTTCCTTCCAAGATGTAACCTTCTAAGTCATTACCATGATAAGTTTGTTCCTTGTTAAGTGCGAGTGATTGTTTTCAGCCTCAAAGCTCCCACACATGTAAAGGTGCAACCTGAAAGGGAGAAAACTATATCAGTGCCTCATTGAAGCTTCCTGAGGTGAGCTAAGTTAGGCTAAATTAGCAGAGGCAAGTTAGCAAAACTTTGCATGGTTGAACTTTCTCCAACCTGTTCTTCCTTCTGCAGTTTAAATTTCAGGAACTCAACGAAAAACAAACCGAATGATACCTTCAATTTTCTGTGCATTTCCTCATCATCACTCTCATGGAGCTGGTGCTGTGCTCCCTTATGCATGCATTTCTCTAGATTGCGCCTATCTACAGCCTCCTGCTGTTCGATGTCCAGTAGCTGCCATAGCCACATTCATTTTCCATCAGGTCTCTCTACCATCTGAACTAAAAGAATTAGGCAGTTTCTGATATCCACAGAGAACCAATCACTGATCACCTTCACTTGTGAAACCTGGAGGTCGATACAAGAGCAGCAAACTTACCCGCTTGGGTTTAGGTTCAGAGTGAGAGCCTTGAGTTATCAGATTCCCACCCTGTTTTCGCCCATGACTTTGTAATATAACAGAGCATAAACACGAAAAGAGAAGATTTCTCCATCACGTGCTCTGTCTACATATCTAATTGCCTGACAAGTTGGAAGAGCATGGCTTACCTGGACCTCTAGTTTATGATTTATGGTCTACTTCAAACATGAAGCTCTGATCAGTGGCCTCTTCTAGTCTGTGACATCTGATGTCCGAATGTTCCAACTGTATCAGTAGCATCAGGCTAAATACCACTGTAGCTTCCACATTCAGTAATGAATGTCTGCTTCTTGAATTCTGTTGACTTAGAGATGACATGAACTCGATCTCACGCTTCAAGTTATTTGGGGTTGACTACAAATCATTCAGTGGGTGAAGCACCACATTAGAAACACAGTTCAAACCCAAAACATGCTGCCACATAATCAACAAAACCAAAGCCGTCAAGCCTTAAACCCTAATTTCATACACATCAAACCCAATATCTTGACTGCTAACCTACTAGGCCTCAAATCCTAACCTTGTGCAATCAATATGAAGAGACCCAAGCAGGATACAAATGAAACCCCGAAGTTTTATTGGGGTAGAACTGCCCATCACCAATCACTACCCTATGTCCGAACATTTCTGCAGATCTTTGTCATCTGTGCTTCTTTTTGAGTGATTTAAAATGTTATGAGTGCGCTAACTCAAACTCTAGAAATTGTCTTTGAAGTGCAAAGGAAATGGAGTAATGCAAATATAGCAAGAAGAAAAATAAGCTTTTCAACTTACAAAACATGGTTTTTTTTTCCCTTCTCTTTGGACCGTCCCCTACTTTCAAAGCTTCTAACTTTTTAATTTCCTGTTTGTTTTAAACAATTTAAAGTTTGCTATAAAAAGTGCCACCTTCAGTTTTACAAATGATCTTTTAACTATAATAGCAACAAAACAACATACAAAGAATTTTTGGGGTGTTTGAGAACCAACTTTGTAATGTTTTGTGATATATTTTTTTTTTCAGTTCTTGACCCCCTTTACTTGGGGGGCGGGGGAACTTCTCATTTCTAGTCCATTTTTGAAATTTTTTAGTGCTTAAGATAGGCCAAAGTGAATCAGCACCCACCAATGCATCAATGTGGAAGGATGGTGCATTGATGGGTGCATCTTTTTTGTCCCTCCTTGTCCCTAGGCTAACCAAGGTGGTGAACTCAGGTTGAGGTTTTTTTTCCTTTCCTTAGCCCATGTTGGGTTTTTTTTGGGAACTTTTTTTTCCCTCACCCTCAGCCCCCACGCTCACCTAGGTTTCACCTACCTACCTACATTTAAACTACTTGCTTATGCACCTTGGCCTCCTCCCTCCTCCACTCACTACCTACTTGCCCACCTACTCACCATCTATTTACTTACTCACCCATTTGCCTACCTTCCCATCAACTTGCCTACTTATGTACTTACGCGCTAAATCTCCACCAAGGCAATGACAATGCAAGTTGATGAAAATATTATAATATACCATGTAGGTTGTTTCATTCTCCTTCCTCCCTACCTCATTTTTAAATCTTGTAACTTTACGATTGTCAAAAACAATGTTGTAATGATCCAATTGAAGGGATTGCAACTCAATTACATTTTTGTTTTGTAATCTTATAAAACTCAACAATTAAATCCCATATGAAGGTATTGAGAATGAACTTGATATCTTTATTCAAGCCACATCAATCCACTAATGTAACCATTTTTGCAATACTGTCATTACTTTTTTCACAATTATTAGATTTCCAATTCATGCCATACCCTTAGCACAACTTACAAAAAAAAAAGTAAATTAATTAATCATCACATTGCCTTCATAAAAGTAATGCACACCCATTGGATGATTTTATTGAAATGTAATGTTACCAAGGCAAAAGGAAAATATCATATTGCATTTTTATTTTCAATAACCTCATCAAATTAATGCATGAACACAACAAATTTACTATTATGCAATACCTTTAATCCTATTAAATTACTTTCATATCATCTAATGCAATACCCATTCAACAATGCAATATTTTAAGGATACATTGGAAATAACATATCCAAGCTAATGCCCATATGCATTACCCTCATTTAGGTAAGGTAAATGCACTAGACCATTTTATTGTTTTGCAATATCTATATAGGCCTAATTGTAATTATTTTATTTCATTTATTTCATCCTCACAATACCTTATGGACACATTGGCAATATAATATTCAACTCAATTCACACATGCATTACCCTCATCAAAGTAATGCAAGTGCATTGAATTATTTGGTTATTATGCAATATTCATGCCCAAGATAATATATTTCACTTCATTTGATTTTAAAATGCAGTTATTAAATTATTTTGATTTTATGCAATACCTTCATGCCTAGGTTCTATTTCATATCATCTAATTGAACAATGCAATACCCTATCAACACATTGACCATATAATATCCAACCCAATCCACACTTGCATTACTTTCATCAAGGTGATGCAATACCCCAAGGATAGAATACAAATATCATATTTAACCATATTCACATCTACATTACTTTCATTAAGGTAATGCATATTTTTTGAATTGTTTTGGTGTTTTGTAATAGCCTTAGGCCAATTGAAATTATTTCACTTTATCTATTTCAACAATGTAATACCTTGAAGATATATTGGAAATAACTTATGTTGACCTTATATGCAATACCTTGATATGGGTGTTAACCAATATTTAATTGCGGTTTCACATAATACTAAAGTAAAAAAATCTAGTTCAATTGCCATGCCCTTATTTGATTTACCCTATTCCTATTAGGGTTATATAATACTATCATGGGTGTATTAAGGTTAAGTTCAAGGGTTAAGGTATTACATGGACCAAAAAATGATCAAAGTTTATGTAATATTGTTATGGTTGTATTAAGTATAAAAATAGGGTTGATGGAATATGTTTTGTCTTGTCCCAAAGGTATTTTACAAAAATGTGACATAAAAAATTTATGGATGCCATACGTGTGGTACAAAATGTGTATTAGTCCAAAAATGGAATGTCAAGCTAATTGCTCTCACTCTCACTAGAACTCTCATTAATAAATTTCGATGATAATCCATTCGCATTTTAATAGTGTGCCACTGCCTTTTGTACAAATTGAATGTATTATCATGTGTATCAATTGTTAGTTTGCCAAAATTATCTTCATCAAATCAACTATGAAGGCCTCCTTGGTGGTATTTTGAATCCTAAAATGGACATACACATAAACCAATGAGTATAGTTTGGAAAACACATGTTTGAAGCACAATGCAAATTTAAAATGAAAATTGAATATGATGGAATTTACCGATTATGAATCATCTTCAATTCATGGTAATTCACAAGTCAAATAATCCTTTCACACTTTTTCTTGGATGAAAATCTTTTCCAATTTTGACTATCCCAAACATCTCCAAGGCCCATTGCATAAAAGACCTTGCTAACTCAAATTAAATTGGCAAGATTTTCATCCCTCTTTACTTTGGTCATTACATGGGGGAAATGAACCCCACACCCCATGTTGGAATGTTTAATAAAATGAACAACTTGGCAAAAACGACTCTTACCAATGTGAGCATCAATGTTGGTTTTATTCATAGTCCATCATTTCACAAGTAATCCCACTCACATGTGACATGGGTATTTGTTCAAACAATTGCCCAACACACAAAGGATGAGTTTACCTTTTCCCCACACTCACACACAAAACAGAAATAAAAAGAATAATTAAGATTAGAAAGCCCAGATATACTATTGAGAAAACAAAAGGGGAAAAAAGAAAACCAACAAGAAAAATAGAAATAAATAAGATTTTTCAAAAAGAAAAAAGAAAAAAAGAAAGAGAAACAAAAAAAATTGAAAAATAAAAATAAAAGTTGATAAACATAAATTTCAAAACCCCTAAAAATTTATTAAAAAATCATTTAGAATAATAAGACAAAAGAAACAAGAGAGAAATATATTTTTTAAAAGTAAAAAAATGAAAAATAAAAATAAAACAAGAAATATATAACCAAAATTCTCAAGAAGTACACACACACACAAAAAAAAAAAAAAAAAAAAAAAAAAAAAAAAAAAAAAAAAAAAAAAAAAAAAAAAAAAAAAAAAAAAAAAAAAAGAAAGAGAAAAAAAAAAAATTGAAAAATAAAAATAAAAGTTGATAAACATAAATTTCAAAACCCCTAAAAATTTATTAAAAAATCATTTAGAATAATAAGACAAAAGAAACAAGAGAGAAATATATTTTTTAA
>Ga0209208_10012069_pt1 | contig 10998 bp, 11 predicted proteins | sample S1TSphfallax_3_FD_187694 | JGI IMG/M metagenome (GOLD analysis project Ga0209208, IMG submission 187694) | Host-associated microbial communities from peat moss isolated from Minnesota, USA - S1T2_Fd - Sphagnum fallax MG (SPAdes) (version 2) | ecosystem: Host-associated > Plants > Peat moss >... | reverse complement strand
CAAAAATCTGCATCCTGAGATTCAAACACATTTCCACAAGCAATGGGACAAATCAGTTGCATAAGCTAATAAAAATGTCAAAACTATCCTCATTCAAGCTGCAGCAAGCTTGTGAGTGTAAGCTTCAATTCATTTTAGCTTTAACTGTATACAAGCAAGCATCGACCATAAGGAGGGCTTGAAAAGTGCATGAAGGGAAATAAGATGTAACAAAACTGAGTGCATGGCTAGGGAGAAATCTTGAATATGGAGATCTCACATGAGAATCATCTCCAACGTTGAAACTTGGGGTGTAATTGTCAAGACCTTTCTTTGCACAAAGAAGTCAAGCCTGGAACATGTGAGAAAGATGCATGTAGCCTTTTCTAACTCCTGGCCTTGTTACCCTGGAAGTTCCCACCTTGGAACCCACCCACTTGTGGCTTGAAAAACCCACCACCAGCTGGTGGAGCAGCCTGTTCACAATCAGAAAAACCCACATCCCAGAGACAATATCAGTTGCATAGAAACTGGTTAATGGAAGTCACAACTAGCTTCAGCATTCAGCTGTGAATGACTTCTGTACTGACATGATACATGAGCGCTGAAACTCTTAGCCACACAGGACATGCATTCTTCAGTGGACCACTTTCAAATGTCACTCAAGATTTTTCCACTGAGTAAAGTTTCTTACTCAGTCAACTTTCTCAAGGTGCCATCATCTACATATAACCATTCTGATTCTTGCTACTTGCTCTGGTACCAAAATTGGGGTTGTGGGCATAAGCACTCTGCTATTTAAGGAGTTCAAAGATAAGTTTCTTATCTCAAAGAATAGGGGCATTGACCAACAGATGAAAGAAATGTGGAAGAATCTGTTAGAAAAAATGATATAAGAATACAAGCAGAAAGGAGGAAACTCACTTGCTGCACAACACCAGGAAGCTGGGGCATGTTCAAAGCAGCCAGAAGCTCAATTGTCTCCCGGTCCACCTGTACCACAACCAAGCACCACTGAATCTACTGTAGTCTTTGAACAGGAAAGTACAATACTCCCCAATAATTCTACCTTAAAGATCGCTCCAAGAAAAACCCAGCCACTTAGCACTTGTTGGGATCATCAATAGAAATTATAGTATGAAATACTGAACTACCTCTAGCAATACTGAAGTTTTGGAGGCAAGAGACATGACATCTGGAGTCACAAGTTAAGTTGGTTCTTGATTGGTAGTAAGTTACAGCCTTAGTTCCTGCACTCAAAAGCAAGCTTACATACCATTTGCCCCTTGATTTTCATTTGGTGCTTACCAGCTAGACAGGATTAGCATCCTGCTTAATGGAAGTGCACAATCACAAGAAGCTGATGCACATCTATAGGAACGGACACCATGTTTCAAGAGTTCAGGTCCACATTAGTACTCATAATACAGAATGGTATCTACCTCAATCACATCTGTCTTAATTGCTGATTCCTCAGGCACAAAATCCATACGCCTCTCACGCTCTTCCTCCTGCAATTTCAGAGAAATCCCACGCACTGGACCTCTCTGTATACGCTTCATCAAATGCTGAACACCCCCCACAACTCCCAGATACGAGAAAGTGTGCCAATGAGATCCACTACTACAAGATGGTTACAAAATCCAGGGGAAAAGCCTGTAGCAATTGAAGGTCCACACACAGGGCTGAATGGCCTCCATTAACATAGACACACTGTGGGCCTTCTTTGACTTGAAGCACAGTTCATTCCTACTGTGAACTACCAGCTCTTCAATACAGAAAAAACATGCAATGAGCATAAACCCTATTAAAATTACATCACTGAAAATTCGCTCACAAGGCTGTTTCCCCAATGTTACCGGTGATCAAGCTTCATAAATATACAAAACTTACAGTGGCAAATCCTGCAATTTTATTGCGCAGGCGCTTTGATGGAATGATTGCCACTTCTTCAGCAATTTTCTTGTTTGTCTGAAAGTCAAGAGTCATCCGAGAGTAGTATCTCTCAATGATAACTCTTGAAGCCTTCTTCACCGTCTTGGTTCTCACACGCCCCTATATACAACAGCACATTGACATCACATCGACATTGCAGACCCTTAAAACAATCCTTGTGCTAAACGTAGACAAACTGCGCACGTCTGGCATGTGACATGCATTCACATCATCTGTAACCTTAAAAGCAAAACCAGCAAGCACTTTTGCAGAAACTTCCCAATGTCAGCAGTCTGATGCTTGATACCCTAGCACCAGCACAAAATCTATGGCTGCCAGTTCTTCTCCAGCAGCATAGTGCACACATTCCTCATTAGTTTGCAAGGCAGAGGCAACAGCGGGTAAACATAGGGAGCAAACAAAGAGACCCTCCTGGACTCAAACCAAGACGATTGGAAGCAGCGATAATATCAAATCCTTTACGGGAAAAGTTCATGAAAAAAAATCGACATAATTTTAAGGGCCGCAGGATACGTACCATTGGTACAGAGAAAGGTGAAGAGCGGAGGAAGTCGAGGACGCAGAGAGAGGAAGCCGCGCACGCAGGAAGCAGCGATGGCCGACGACGCCAACGACGAGGGCGCAAGCGAAGGGACTCTCACAAGAGAAGCAGAATTGCGGCCCAAAATTTTGACCTAATCCAAGTGCAGCTTACTAATTCTTTTACTAGTACATTTACTGATGCAGACCAAAACCCATTTCACACGACCTGGTCTTAATATCTAATATATTATCGCTGACGTGGCGACCTATGTTTCCAACAGCGTTCACATGGGCGCTGTAGGTAGCTGACCTGGCACAATTTAGCCACTCAACTCTAAAACTCTCCTGTTCACACCTCACACCACCACATGGTTAAAGAACCTATGTACAATAAGTGGGGAAAGTATCTACTGGTATTTGGCGGGTATTTGATTTGGTTAATAACCGTCATCTTGGGGTTTTTAAACAACTTGGGAAGCGGAGCGTCGGTCGGTGCATGGGACGAAAGGGAGTAAGATGAAAGCTCCCTCGATGAAGACCTAATGAAAAAGTATGTCAATCCGTCGAGAGCAGATGAAGACGATGGTTTATAGTTGATAGCAGGAAAACACAGCACCAGAACACTCCCAGTTTGGTCGTGAGATCCAAAATAAAAACACTTGAAAAACAAAGCGGTAAACTGAGTTTCATCCCGTCTTTCATTCCTTTTCCTGAGCGCCATATATTTTCACTGCAATGCACAACCTTTTGCATTAAGCCTTGTACACAGTACTTTGAGAACCTGACCTGCATAAAAAGTTATTTTAATCTAACCCGGCGGGTCTCAATATTAAATTAATTAATTTTTTATTTTATTTTATTTTTCACTCTAGTCTCAAGAACAAATTATTTATTTCTTTGAACTGGTTCTCACTCACACAAGTGAAAACTGATGATCAGGTTTTTAATCAAAGGTATTAATTATTAAGTAAGTTTTTGAAATGAAAGTGGTTGCTAGTTGGTAGGTATTAAAAAGGTTAAGTAATGATGTTGGTGGCTATTAGGTAGGTAGATACTAGATGCATGTGTATTGTTGATACCCGTTAGCTGACCACCATGATGAAGCATCGGTACAGGAAGACGATGAAAAAGTATTTCCTGTCGACGCGGCATCCATCCTTTCCCATCCATGATCAAATGTAGTAGGGTCAGGATCGGGATTCGAGATCCCGAGAATAAAAGGACCTGATTTGAAGGGTTGAGAATTTTGGGATGTGGTTTTGGGACCTAGATTCTTCCATTCTTTCTTTCTTTCTTTCTTAGGGTGGTGCTGCTGCTTTGCCGGAGACCACGCTTTCGCAGTTTCCTGTGTGCAGCAGCAGCAGCATCGCCGTCTTCACCAACTTCTCGCGCGATCGCTTAAGCTTCTCTCGTTTGATAGCTTACTTACTTTCAAGGTAAGCATCACACACGTCTCTAATCCCTCTTCCCGGAGAAACAAGTTTGACTTCTTCCTGTGAAGATTCGGATGTTTTCTGCGGATTTTCAGGTTCTAGTATGCACTTCGGCAATAATTTTGTTTTGTGCGGATTCAAGCCGCTGGTCGGAGTTATCCTATATTCTTCAAGCCGTTTCCGCCATGATCATACTATTTTTCTTTCTTCTGGCCATAGTTTTCAAGGGCTGTTTGTGATAGGATATTTACGAAGATCTAGTTCTGGTTTGTTGTGAATCATGCCTTCCTGCAAAAGCAAAGGGTTTGTTTTTCCACAAGGCTCTAGTGAGGAGTTTTTATAGGTTACAATGATCTATTTTTCGAGTCTAGTACACATGGCGGATTTCTTGAAAGATGGTTATCGAGTTTTGTTCTAATAGGTACTGATTTTGGGGTTGTGCTAAGGGAGCAGATCAGATCATGGGGAAGGTGCCAGTCAGGCTGAGAGAGGTGGCATATTCCTTGTCACCGAATCACCAGTACATAATGAGGGGTCTGTTTAAGGACTGGGGTTACAAGCTGAGCAAGAAATTTCATGAGAACTGGGTATCTGCCCTTACTCTCGTCACGCCAGTTGCTGGCACCTACTGGTTTGTTACCTCACTGCCCTGTATCTTCTATGCTACTACTTCCTTGCTTTGAGCTTCAGCTCGTCTTAAAACTCAAAGGCTCTTTTTCTTTTACTGAGAAACCCCAGAGGTGAGGGAGGTAACAGCCCCATCACAATTAGTCCAAGTCAAGAAATTACAAAGGCAGAAGAAAACACCATTTTATGTTTCTTTTGCTTTCTTCAAAGCTCTTGAGATGACTGCAACCTTGATATCTATATTCTCCAGTATAAACTCCTAGTCTAACGGCCTTGCCTCCTTGTGCCATTTTGTGGTGCTTTCTTCATCTTCATCCATTGATTGTTTCCCAGTCTTGGATAGGTGAATCTATTTACCATAAAAAATCCTAGACAATTTCTTGGCACACCAGGGCTGGATAAAATTGAACAGAACTAGATTCACCTGTGATCTTACTTTCAAGGATGTCATCTGAAAGACTTCAGCAAGAGTTTTTTTTCAAATTCTAATTCTTGAGGTTCTGCAATGTTTGTGCAGGTTTGCAGAGAATTATAGAGAGAAGGATAAGCTTCACCATCGTTACTGAATGGAACAGATCACACGACGGGCATTTCCCTCATGTTGTGTCTGCTTGATGTTATGTCAGAATGTGTAAGAGGTAGCATAGCATAGAGAAAATGAATCCTGTGCCACTTTGTTTCAATCAGGTTTGGAATGTTCTTAAATTGATCCTGGTTGCACATTACCACCTATTTTCTTGAATCTACAGGTCCTACGACCCCTCTGATTGTAACTCTCTTGTTTGTGCTCCTTGAGTTTCAGTTTCGAGATATTCATTTGTACTTTTCACCCAATAATTTGCCACAATTGACAGAAGGGTACCTTGATGCATATTTAAAGTACTCACCCATGCATGGTGTGTATGTTCAGGGTGCAGGAGGTCCTAACCACTACCCTTTATGTAGGACTCTCTATGCCTTTGCCTTAGATGCTTGCTTCAACAGGGATGAGCCCAAATAAAATAAAGCTAACCCTCACAAGCTTGCGCAGCTTGAATGAGGGCATTACTGACTATTTTATTAGCTATGTCTCTTGACTAGTAGCCAACCACATGGTTGAGCATTCCTGTTGTTTCCAGAAAATGGAACTGAAAGTACAGATGCAGGTGCTTACATAATGGTCTGCAATTTGGATGCAATTTATTATTTACTTATCTACACCCACAGTTGGGAGTTGATGAAGTAAGTTGTGAGTCATGGCAACTGATCACTGCTATTCACAATGAAGGTGATAGTCTGACACTTTGTGTGCAGCACTTAAAAGGTTATGACCACACTCTTTTTTTTCATTTTAGTTAAGGTTTTGCTAGAGCTGAAAGAATGGTTTGTTCAAAGTTTGTTGTAGAATTTCTCTGCAATGTCATAGATGTATGTTCATTCAACATTATCTGGGTGCTTTCCAAGCTCTCCATGTACTTGTGATTCCACCGGTAACTAGAGGTTTTTGCAGGATTTCATTCCTGTTTGTTGCTTGAGTGTTGTGTCACAGTTGTTTGTAGGACCTGCTCTTTGTGTTTCTTTCGATGCTGGTGCTTTCAAGCTTCTCACAGCCTAGTTTGGCTTCTCAATGCTAAGGATTCTTCCATTAGTCTTGTAATGTGCTTAACGCTCTGTTTGGGACTCTCAACTCTGTGTTCGATTCATAGACAAGTGGAATTGGTGAGGCAAGTGGAATCTGTCAGTTTTCTGCATGTGCCAAGAGGGCAAGGGGAATCAAAAGGTATTGTTCCCAATTTTTCATAATGATGTGCCCAGTAGATGCTCCCAAAATTTCCTGTTATGTTCTCCATGTGTTCCATATGTTTTAAACCCCCATTCTCTGACGAGGGGGTCTACATTTTAAAAAATGATAGATAGTTCAAATGGGATGAGCATTCACCCAATCCTAAAGCCTGAAAATTGCTCAGACTTCCCTCAATGCATCTACTGATCTAAAGCACCTTGGAATATGCCATTTGCATAGCATTTCAAACCTATGTATTTGGGTAGGTTTCTAGGTCCTTGTACATGGGCAGAATCAGCAGTGGTCGTTGATTCTTACTTATGACACTATGGTATCTAAATCTTTCCTACCTATGGACCTTGGGACTGCACCTTCAAGAGCACATTCTGCCTCCCCTTTTGTCCAAAGGGCTTGGCCGATGGACCTTGCACTATTGACTCAAAAGGAGGCAGAATGCACCCGAGGGGTGTTGCCAATATGTCCAAATGGCTTGGTCAATGGACCTTGCCCTAGTGACCCAAAACAAGGCAAAATGCACCTAAGGGGTGTGTTCCCTAGTGCATAATGGACAGAGTGCTTGCTGGCCAATTTGTAAATCTGTGGATCTAAATGAGCCAATGTGTAGGTTTTGGTGTTTTTCAAGTCTCCACTTTCTTCACATGATCACTACGACTCAACTACACTAAGCCAGTTTGGAATTTTATGCCCAGATTTTGTAACTTCTCATTTTTCAACACATGGGGCTGACCCGATTTCGAGAACCTGCCAAAAAGAAAATAGCATAATTCATAAAACTAATTTTGTGGCATTGTGATTTCAAAGAAACATAGAGGGTTCAAAAAAAAATGAAAACTGAAAAATTGAATGCCACAGCAGCACATGAAAAAAATATAACCTAAGTTGTGGTAGTCACCACATTCACACCAAGAATGTGACAAGGCTTAATACAATCTACAAATGGGACAATCATGTATTCAAACAGAAACTAACACTAGTTTGCCTTTGGGGTTCAGGGTTTAGTATTTACCTGGAGGGCACAGATTGATGAGGGTAGAGCTTCCGGATAAGATCCACAAGCTCAAACTCACTCACTACTCTTTCATAGCAAATATAACGACCTGATGCTGTGGGTATCTCAAGGGCAGAAATGTGAGCTTGTGCCAAATTGTCGACATGCATGATTGCAAACAAACCACTTTGTGGCAACTCTTTCACCCCTGTTTTGAAACATACAGCAGAAACTGAGAGTAATGAGTTAAATTATCAAGATCATCCTTTCTCAAGATTGTATGCAAAGGATGATGCCTCATTTGGATCTGGATTCACAGCTAATTTCTTTCTGCCTTTCTCCTTTCAAGGCTAAAACAACAATACTCTGGAATGTGCTTGCAAACCCCAAAAAAATTCAGAAAAAAGATGTAACAATGAAGCCCGCAATATTTATCACACCAAATTTGATTGATATTAAGTTCTAATGAGTGCTCCAAATGCAGGGAAGTCATTAACTTGTGAATTCAGCAACTACATACTAGTACTCCAAAAGAGGAGCATTGGATCTTGTGAAATTAAGCAATTACATGGTATTCTATTCCAAAAGAGGAGCCTTGAATCTCTACACTTCCTGCCAACTCCCAATGGTGCTGAAATGTCAGAAGAAAGAGAAGTCACACTCCCCAGCCTCACATGAAAAAAGAAAAAAAAGGAAAACCCGAGCAATTTGGAACTCTGGAAGTATAAGGATAGAAAGCACTACAGGAGTGCATGTCCTGAGGTAGGTAACAAATGGGTACCTTTCAGGTAGGTCATTATAGATGCTGTGGAGGAGCTGGTCATGAGTTTGGGACCCAGTACAATGGCAGGGTTGATGACCACCATGTCCAGCTCTTTGTCTCTTGCTAAGGCCCAAGCCGCTTTCTCAGTCATGGTCTTCGCCACAGGACCCCATAGCTGCAGTGAAGACAGTACACACGATTTGCAGCACAATCAAGTTTGAAAGAATTCACAATCTCTCCCCTCATAAAGCTCTTCTTCCTGACACCGAACTTCCAAAGATTCAATAGGCAGGACTAGTTTGAGCATTAGCAGTTCTAGTTGAACCGGAAGTGCAGGAGATGGTGGAGAAGAGAGAGAAAGAGAGAGAGAGAGAGAGAGACACACACACACACACACACACTTGGGGAGATGGGAAGCTGCTGCAGTGGAGAGCAAGCGCACCTTTTTTGCGCGACAGAAGTCCAAATTGCTCCAACACTTCTCGTCTATACAACTATTATAAGCCCCTTCAGTGCCGGCGTTCCTTTGCCGATCCCACACCATGGCTGACAGTGATGAGGTGAGTACCAAGCGCTTGACTGCAGCGTTGGAACAAGCTTCTACCACGTTCAGCGCTCCTCTCACTTCCAGCTCTATCATCTCGGGCTGCAGTTACAAATTCACACACGCGAGCGAGAAATTACACATGAGCAGCTGTCAGACCCTGGAGTACTCGATCTGCAATAGAAATTCAATTCTGAAAACAACTCAAGGCTCCAAACCTTCGAGATGTTTTGCATAAGGAAAGGTCGTGAAAGAGATCAGGTGTTTTACAGGGTAGTTGGAAACAAGGTCGCTAGGTGAGGTAGTATGGAAGACGCCGAAGCAGCCCATGAAAGCTTCAACCAAGCTTCCGTAGTCCATCGGATCAGCACTTGTCAACTCCAATCGTTCTTCGGCCCCTGGCAGTGCCATTAGTTCTGCAGCTTCATCTGCAGGCATTCACCTCCCATCCATCAATATCCCTTTGGTTCACGGCGTCCTGCTTTCGCAGAGATCACGAAACTAAGAGCTAGGAAGGCTGCTAGCGACAGCTAGCTGCAAGGACCTGCAATGGTGGTACTGATCAGGATTGCCACCTGCGTTTATGGGGACTGTAGACCGCACATTGTAGCCTTTGTCAAGGAGGGAGCGCACAAGCCATGAGCTCAAAAGATCCCAACTCCCCGTCACACACACATATTGTTGCTTCCCATCCCCAGCTGCTGGTACACTCTTCTCATCCTCCCACACGATTCCCATTGCTGCAAGTCGCCACACGACCAAGAAATTCTCGACCTCAGGTAATTATGTAAGAGCGAAATCCAGAATCAGATGCAGCACCGGCTCGACAGACTGGATCTAGCTGATCAATCCTCTGTCGTGAAGAAATCTCGTCTAACACGAGCTGTAAAAGAACACTACAGATTTCTCTCAGGAGCAGGTGCTTATAGCTGCAGGATTATATATAATAACAATCACCTCCAAATTCTTTAGGCTCAAAGTACAAGCGGACGTCCAACTGCTACAGCTCTAGCACTTATAAGTATCATCAAGTAAACTTAAGTCAGGCTAAGTCTAGTCTAAGCTCTATATATACTTCTGAAAACCGATGGTGCATGAGAATGTAGCTGAATCTTAGAACGAGGACTAGTCGCCAAATCCTTCAAACTTTGGACTCATGAGGTGCAGGTGTCTTCGCAGAAGAAGAAGAAGAAGAAGCAGAAGCAGAAGCAGAAGCAGATCGTCATCACAGACCCATCACTTGGTCAGCAAACATCACAACATGAACAAAAGTTTGAGCTCTTGAACGTCTAGAGTCCAACAGAAGCTCTGTGAAGGTCGCGGGATATACGGACTTCTTCTGCGAAGACCTTGACGACGAGGAAGAAGACGACAAGGTCAAGTGGAGAGAGAGAGAGAGAGAGAAAGAGAAAGAGGAAGAGAAGCGCGCAAGAAATTTCCTGGGAGGGTTGGGATAGCCGTTTTTAAACTGTCTAAATGTAGCCAAAAAGAGAAATTCATATTTTTAAATTTTAAATGAAGTGATTTTAGAGGGGTTCCTCCATCGCCAGAAGTGAAAAAAAAGAAAGAAAAAGAGTGAAAATCGGCAGATTTCTTTCCCTTCTTTTTTTTGTTTTTTTGCAGTGTCTACTAGCCATGAATATAGAAGGTTGATTAAAGAATTGTACTACCAAATTGGTTTATAGCCAGATTTGGCTAAATCTTCCTGAGGACGATTGCCATTTTTTATATATAATAAATCTTGCTATTGTTGATCGCCACTTAGGCTACATAAAAGAAATTCCTTTCAAAAAGAAACCCTGGTTGGGTTATGGTCTGTAACTGACTTAAAGGTTCAATCAAGGCGGCTTTCATTACAACGCGTTCTGGTGTTGCAAGTCAACTAGGTTTCAGCTGTGAAAAGAAGGAAGGTAGGTAGGGAAGGTAGGTAGGTAGGTAGGTAGGTACTTGGATTGATTAGTAGGCAACTTAGGTTTGAAAAGGTAGGTAGGTAGGTAGGTAGGTAGGTGGGTAGGTCAGTCTGTTAATAGGCAGGTATGTAAATTGATTTTGAATGGTGTGGGGTGTGAAGGAAGAAGCAGGGTTTCTTTTAAGGAATTTGCAATGTAGCCAAAGTGGCAATCATTCATAAGATACAATTTAGCCAAAATTTGGCTACATACTGGAGATGAAAATAGAAGTAAAAAACAGAATTTTTCCATATTCTTGGCTACCTACTACTAGGGACTTATCATAAAAAAACTGGTGATATAAAAATTAAAAATAAAAATAAAAATTAAAAATTAAAAAAATCTTCAAAATCTGGCGAATTTGGGTCATTTTTTTTTTCCATGAGATTTGGCGAAAATTCAGTGCCAGTCAAAGAAACACTGGGAGAGAAGAGAAAGGAAGGGAAGGGAAAGG
>Ga0209208_10012067_pt1 | contig 11000 bp, 9 predicted proteins | sample S1TSphfallax_3_FD_187694 | JGI IMG/M metagenome (GOLD analysis project Ga0209208, IMG submission 187694) | Host-associated microbial communities from peat moss isolated from Minnesota, USA - S1T2_Fd - Sphagnum fallax MG (SPAdes) (version 2) | ecosystem: Host-associated > Plants > Peat moss >... | reverse complement strand
TTTGCCACCTTCTGTGCACCACCTTTCTTTTGGTTTTTCACTCAGTCCTGTGACTCTTGTGGCCAACTCCAGAGTGAAAAAGTCTGTTGGCAACTCAGTCTGCGTCTTTTGTTGATCATGCATGCATGCATTCATTCATTCATTCATTCATTCATTCATCCTTCTTTTCATCAATCCATTTCATCACAAGAATCTCAAAGGTCAACACGGATTATTAATTAAATTTTATTCCAAAGTTTTCTTCCCAAAAACTGTAATTGTTCGTTCATTAATTCATCTATTCATCCATCCATCCATTTCATCACATGAATCTAAAAAGTCAACAAGGATTCATTAAATTTTATTCCAAAGTTTTCTTCCCAAAAACTATAATTATTCATTCATTGATTCATCCATCCATCCATCCATCTATTCCTCTATCCATTTCATCACAACAGTCTAAACCATCAACAAGAAGGATTCATTAACTTTTTATTTCAAAGTTTTCTGCCCAAAAACTGTAATTATTCATTCCTTAGTTCATCCATCAATTCATTTCACTACAAAAATCTACAAAGTAGACGAGGATTCATCAACTTTTTACTCGAAAGTTTTTTTTCCCAAAAAATTCAGTCAAATATGCAATAACAAAGCAAAGGGGAAGCTTCATTTGGGAAAATGAAGTAGGCTAATTGTGATTTTAAAAAAAACAAATTATGACTTGATAGTGACACATCAAATAGGAATGCCATAAGTGGATGAGCCATAATAAGTGTTGTTCATATACCCCCTCCCAAATATAATTTCAACCTGTGTTGATATCGTTATTCTTTAGATTGGTTCTCTATTGCCTTCGAGCACATAACTCATATTTTATTTTTCCAAAGGAGGTGGGAAATTAAAAAATGAATGGAATTGCCAAAGGCAATCAAACCAACCTTTTCTTTAGTGCGAAATTTTGCACAAAAATTGAAAATAAAAATGAAAAGGGAATATTCTGTTAGAGATTCCTTTTTTGGGGGCAAAATTCTGAAATTTTGTTTGCCCCATTTCACGTCTTGGGAGGGGGGCATTTTTGGCACCAGGTTTTTTATGTTTTGGATAGGTTCTAGAAACTTCTCGCCATTTAATGTTAAATACTTCTTGGTGTGCCCACATATGATGATGGGTCATTAGAAATTTGAGCAAAGAAAAATAATGAATCCCAGACTTTTGTTTTTGGGGTGAAATTTCACATTTTTCCAAAAAAAAAAAATTGTCCCAAACTCAATGACCATTTGAAAAAAAAAAAGTTGCCAAAATCCAGAAAATTTTCAAAAAAAATTGCCAGATTTCTATACCTGGTTCATCAAGTGGTAGCCAAAAATATGTAAGGATGTTATTTTTCTTTCATATTTTGGTAATAGCCAAAATCTGGCGAAATTGGCTTATTGACGATCCCCACCTCAGCTACATCAGAAAATTGGGGAAAAAAACACTGAAATGGATACCTGGAGGGTAAAACTAATTTACTAAAATAAAATTACGCCACCTCTTTTTTACAAATAACACCACGGTTCTTTAAAAAATCAGATACCCTGTTCGGATATATAACCACAGTTCTCCATATTTTTTATAAAAGTCAAATAACCGCCCAGAAGATGGCCAGTTCTTTCCGGAAACCCAACGGTTTCTTTAAGGGGTTTGAAATAACCGCAAATGACGGTTCTCTAATGAAACCGGCGGTTCTTTTCGGGGTTGGAAATAACCAGAACCAGCAGTTATTTTTTAAAAAATCAAATACCTACCCAACAGTAGTCTGTTGTCTGTTCTTGTTTTTAATACCCGCTGTACACCAGCCTGTTCCGGTGTTGGCTGGTTATTGAGTTTCGACCCGGTTATCAAGTCAGGGATTAATAACCTACCAGTCGGTTCTTTATTTGTTTTATTATTTATAAGCTTCCTGGCAATCAAAATCTTTTTACATGGATATTGATTGATAACCTGTGTGGTTTGGAAAAAAAATTCAAGACTACTACCCGGCGGTGCAGCACGGTCTGTTCCGGGTTGTAATACCCGCCTCCCACCGGTCTGTTCCGGGTTCCTAATACCCGCCCAACACGTAGTGGGAAACGGTCATATTATTGTTATGTTAGAGATGTTTCACCCCCTTTAATACAGGGTTGACTTCTCGCGGGTGACTTTTGAAACGGGGCCCGGCCCGGCCCGGCCCCCTCTCGACGTCTGTTGTCCCCGGCGCTGATTTTTAGGGTTGCTTTGGCGAGAGAGGAGGGAAGAAGAGACCCACAGTGCGCCAGTCCTTTGTCTCTCGTCGTCGCGTTGCAAGAGAGTGAAGACGGAAGGCGAAGGAGGAGGAGGAGGAGGAAAGCTCATCAGAAGATTGTGTGGGGGGCATGCAATGTTGCAAGCGCAGCAGTTGACAGGTATGACGGCGTGCCATTGCGCCTGCATTTTTTTCCGGCATGTCTTGTATGTTTTGTGGCAATGTGGTGGACTTCAGCATTGGAACGCAAGCTGAGATGCTGCTTCAGCAGCTCGTTCTTCTTTGACGACGACGGAAGACGACGACGACGAATTCTCTAGTAGTAGTAGGAGTTTCGAGGAGTACTTAGAAGAGTTTTCTGTAGAAAGACTGCAATTGTAGGTATGGCAGAATCACTGGGCGGTAGTGTAGAACATGACAATGGCGCAACAACAACAACGGATGGAATCTACTACAACAACGGCAGCAGCAGACGGTTGTCTCTAGATTACAATGGAGGCGTGTCGTTCTCCGGGAGCTTCTCTTCTAAGGCTGCTGCTGCAGCAGATTTGAAACCTAAGCGCAGGGGCAGCATGGGGCGTTCCTCCTTTCCTGAAAACGACGATATTCTAAACTTGCTACATGGTTCGGATCCAGTCAAGGTGGAGCTCAACCGCCTTGAGAACGAACTCCGTGGTAAGTAAAAAGCCTGACCCACACACACACACACACACACACACACACACACACACACACAACCTTCAATTTCCATTTTCACAAAATGTGCATTGCAATATAGACTGTGAAACAAACGTTACTGCTCTTGATATTGGACTCCACACTTGGAGCTCCAGATCTAGGAGGTTTATTGCTACTTCATCTTTGAAGGATATGGGTATGTTTGTTCTTTCATAAGAATAATTTTGTTTTAATTTTTTTTCAACCTGTGTTTTTGGGTCTGGAAATTTCTTTGTCTGTGTAAGAATGAGCCATATTTGACACAGTGCACAATTATTTTGGAATTTTAGATAAGGATCGAGAACTAGCTGAGGCCTATGCTGACATCAAAGCTTTGAAGCATACTGAGCGCTTGACAGAAAAAGCTTATGAAGAGGTGAACCCCCTTCTCAACACTCTTTCTCAATTACATGGCAAGTTCAGCTCCCTCAAATTGGTCAGGGGGAACAACTCTTGCCCCCCCACCATTTTCTGGTTTCTGGGAGTTTCACTGAGATGAGAAAGGACAATAAATAATACTGTCATGGCTATTGCTGAAAAGCTGATCCTTGGTACCTGTAATGTCTCTTTGCCAAGAAGTAGGTGTCAAGAAGTAGGTGCTTGCACAGGGCTCATTTAATGAGTACAAAGTTTGACACTTTGGGTGTTTGCATTTGGAATATCCAGCTATCTGAAGAGCTTGAAAAAGTTGACGAGAAGCTTAAAGCAGCTGAGATTGCATTAGAGAACAAGGTACAATGACAAAGTGCCCCTTTGATGAAAAATGTTAGCATGTTCTCCTATGCAGTTTCCTGTGTTCTGGGTTAACTGTGAGCAATTGAAAGTGAGAGCTTTGGTGGTGCCCTGAAATCACAGCTGAAAATTGTGTGCAGAATCTTGAGGTGAAGAAGATCAATGATGAGAAGAAAACCGCTCTTGCTGCACAGTTTGCTGCAGAGGCAACTCTGCGAAGGGTGCATGCTGCCCAGAAGGATGAGGATCTTCCACCAATTGAAGCCATCCTTGCACCACTTGAGGCTGAGCTGAGGCTAGCATACAAAGAAGTACAGTGCCTGGCTTCATTCCATGGCTGAAGATTTATGAATGTCCCACATGAAGGCTTTGAGGATTTGTGATGCAGTTGATGGAATGGTTGAAGTATTCTTCAAGCTAGATTTCACTTTTCTCCAGTTTCTGATATTTGCTGTCATGGCAGATAGCAAGGTTGCAGGATGATAATAGGGCCCTGGATCGTCTGACCAAATCCAAAGAGGCTGCTCTTCTGCTGGCAGAGAGGACAGTACAGACAGCTGAGGCAAAGGCTGCCATGGTGGATGACTTGCAGAATCGTAATCAAGAGTTATTGAAACAAATAGAGATCTGCCAGGTGAGATGACGACTGTGCTTTCACGGCCAGAGTCTGTTCTTTGTTTACCACATTGTTGCTGTTCCAGCTATATGAAAAGTGTAGATTTTGATCAAATGTCTGTCATGGGCAGGAAGAGAACAAAATACTGGACAAAATGCATCGTCAAAAAGTTGCTGAAGTTGAGAAGTTGAGTACAACAGTGGCTGAATTAGAAGAAGCAGTACTGGCTGGAGGGGCTGCTGTCAATGCTGCAAGAGATTATCAACGGCAAGTGGAAGAGTTGCTGGTAAGCAAAAATTGAAATTGCAAAGATGACAGTGCTGGTGGCTTGTTGTTTGTGAAGTAAACTGAGGTAATTCTGGACTTTTGTTAACATGGGGAGGATCCTTTTGGCCATTGCCAGTGTCACAACATGTCCCAAGTCTGAGGAATTCACCCCTTGTTGGCTCATCTGATTTGAAATGATGTCTGCAGGAAGGAAAGAAGACACTTGAGCGTGAACTTGCAAGAGCAAAAATATCTGCTAACAGGGTAGCAGTTGTTGTGGCAAACGAGTGGAAGGATGCTAATGACAAAGTGATGCCTGTGAAGCAGTGGCTTGATGAACGAAGATTTCTTCAGGTAAGCTATGCCCTGTGTGAACCTTATTGTCAAGTTGCAAATTTCCTTCACACTGTCCCAGGAGTACAGACTATGAATGCATCATACTTGCCCAGTTGGAACACAGAATTTTGAAGATCTGTTTCATGATTGAATTGTACTACAGGGTGAGATGCAGCAACTACGGGACAAGTTGGCTATAGCAGAGCGGACTGCAAAATCTGAGTCTCAATTGAAGGTTGGTTATCAATGTGCAGACTACAGGAAGTTGATGGCATTTGGGTGCTGAATATGTTCCAGTAGAATTTGTGCTGGCATCATGTTGATGTGTTTCGAGCTGGAGATGTTAAGCTGACGTCACAGCTATGCTGTTATATTCAGGAAAAATCCCAATTCCGGCTGAAGGTGCTTGAGGAAGGATTAAGGCTTTCCACCTCACGCCGCCAGGCTGGTGGCAGTGTAGAGGAGGCAGCCAGAAGTGCAAGCAATGGTCCAACAAGGCGCCTGTCAACTGGATCAGAGGAAGCCTCAAGGTTATTGACAAATGGTTCCAGACGCCAACGGTCTACTATCACATCTCAGCAAAAGGCATCGGTGGCTAGCACAACTCTTTTGAGAAATGGCAGGATGACATCAAAGTCCTTTGATGGTGGTAGACCACTAAATGCTAGTACCTCAAACAGGCCAAGAACTTTTAGTAATGGATTTGAGGAGCTCCACACTGGCAGGACAAATGCTGTTGAAGCAACCAAGAACCAGGAGGGAGCTGATCTACCATGTGAGAAAGCAGATGTTGGGGCTTCAGATGGTGCAGATGATACTGTGTCTGGCTTGCTGTATGATATGCTACAGAAAGAGGTAGTTGCCTTGAGGAAATCAAGCCATGAGAAGGATCAAAGCCTGAAGGACAAAGATGATGCCCTTGAGGTATGTAATTCTGTGACATGTGAGTCATGTGACATAGACAATAGACAGCTAAAGCAAAGTATACTAGGAACACTGACACCCTTCCTTTGATCACTGAAAACATTTGTCTGCTGAATGAATTGTGACATCACTAAAACTCCAAAATTTCCTGGGATGCTTGTTATTTCATTTGCAGATGCTCTCAAAGAAAGTGGATACACTTACAAAAGCCATGGAGGTTGAGGCAAAGAAAATGCGGAGGGAAGTCACAGCTGTGGAGAAGGAGGTTGTAATTTTAAGGGCTGAAAAGGAGCAGGAACGAAGAGCCAGACGATCAAGCATGACAAAGGCGCCTGTAAATAGTTCATCTATTCCTGCTCTTGGAAGGTGAGTAATCCACCTTCTATTTTTATCTTTGTTCTCCAAATTACTCTTTGCAGCAAGTGGCCACAGATTGGGCCTGGCCCTGATGAGTTTGTGGCTTGCTAATTCTGAGTAGATGCACAATGGGTATCTTCAAAGGTGTTTGTCTTTAGGGGGTGGAGGTTTCTCTGCAACCTTGGAAATATTGTGAGTAGATACAGTGGTAAGATTCTTGGAGTTGAACTCCAATTTACATATGGTATTCTTTTTGCTAGTTGTTTCTTGTGTCTTAGCATTATATGTGCTCTTTGCAAAACCTTGTGGCTGAAGAGCACTAGTGCTGGTTAGATGATCAAATACCTGCAGCTTTCAATCCCTAGAATGCATGTTTTGCTTCAACTTTTTTCCTCAACTGTCTGTTTTTTTCTGTTTCTTTCTTCCTATTACATGTACTCTTTGGTTTTCTGTTTTTTCCCTCTATTTTCCTCTATGTTTTGCCCTACTAGGATGTTAGGCACAAGCTGATATCATCACAGCTGAGTCTTCCCATTGCTTCAGGACTTGTGACAGAAGCACAGTATGTAGGCCAGTGGTCACACTTGCCCATTGTGTACTGTTTGGAGCTGATGAAGTCAGTGAATAAGTTGTGATAGATAAGTTGCTATCATGCATGTTATCATTGTTGGTCCCTGAACAACTGAGAGACTCACTTTTGTTCAAATGAGTAGTTTTAGTGTTCTTCATTTTAGTTATAGCCTTCTGTGTTTTTCTTCAGTCCGTATCTGGAAGTCTTTCTTTGGCTTTGAAGAATGAGTTTAATTCCTTGTTAATACTGGCTTTCTTAATTATGGATGAAGATTTCTTGATTCTCATGAGCATTATTTTTCTTCAACTAATGCTCCTCTTCTGAAAAACTTAGTATGTTTCTGATATATGACATTGAACTCCACATACTGTGGGCAGCAGCTGAAGTCAGGTGGGGATGTTATGGTATATAGCTGGTCCATGCCCATACATGGTGCTTGTGGAAGGTCAACAAAGATGCACTGCCTGGTCTTGCACTTGCTTTGATTTTTCTTAATTGTGAGGATGGAGATTTCTTGATCCTTATGAGAGGTATTTTTTCTACTCACTTTATCAGATGTTCTGCATCCAAGTAGTGACCAGGTGGCCACTTCAAGGTTTATCTTTTGGGTTCATAAGGCCCCTCCAGCTAGTTGTATTGTGTGATAAGGATTATCTGTTTTCTAAAGCAGGGTTTATGTTTTTTTAAAGTCATGGTCCCTTCCAGAAAAGGTTTTCTCTTTGTGTCTGGTTTTTCTCCTCCTGTTTTCTTTTTTGATTCTCTGTCAAGCTCTCTTCTTAAAGACATGCTTTGTTTACTTGTAAGGTTCTCTTGCAGGTTGAAAGTAGTAAGGTTCTAGCTCCTCAGAGGGTCATTCTGAAGTCCTACAAGACTTAAGTTTTTAGGAGACTTCTGTCTCCCTTTTGCTTCTGTGTTTTATTTGTGTTCTGTTTGTTCTTGTTAAAAGTCCTTTCCTTATTCTTTAAGACATGCTTTGCTCACCTAAAGGGTTCTCTTGTGGGTTGAAAGTAGTAAGACTTCAGCTCCTTGAAGAGTCATTCTAAGGCTTTACAAGTCTTAGTGATCAGGAAAGTTCTTTTTTCTTCTCTTGTTAGTGTGTTTTTTCTGTTGTAGCTTTTCTGTTTTTGCTTGTCTGTGCCTTGTCTTTGGGGCCCATTTTAAGGTCAAGAGGATGATAATGCATCTGCAGTCTTTGTTGCAGGCAACTCTCTGTAAGTGCCAGCACTGTGATCTTTGAATTGTAACAAGCCATGCCTTTTGATTCATATCCCTCATGTTCATTCCAATATCTTAATTTCTGCTCAAATGGGAGTTGTCAATAGTCAATTTTACAGGTTTTTGGAGCTTTGCGAAGAGTTCTTTGTCTCTCAGATGATCAGTCTTGCTGTCCCTCTCAAGAATAAAGGCTACCTCTAAAGATTCTGTTAAAGAGGACTAGAGGGTTGCTCAATAATGAAAAATTCCTGTTTGGAATTTCAGCATTTGGGGTATTCCAAATGATTCTGTATAGGCTTGTAAGTGGGGAGCTTCTTGTAAGCCCACTTGGTCTTTGTTCTTCCCCACTGTCGTTTTCTCTGTGTTTTGTCTATCCTGTTGTGTCTCTGTGTTTTTAATCATCTCCTGGTGTTCTTGTTTGTTCCTAGCTGGTAGCATGGCTGAGTCTTCCTGTTGCTTCTGGATTTTTAGCAGAAACTCAGGACACAGGTTAGTGTTTTCACTGGTCTTCACCCACTGTAGGGAGCTGATGAAGTTAGTGGGGAAGTCAGTATAGAGAAGTCACTACCATACATGCTACTGTTGATGGTCCCTGAACAGGTGTGAGATCAGCACTGTTCATTCTGCTTTAGGGTTTTGTTTTTTTCTTTGTTCTTTTTTGGTTTCTGTTTCTTGGTCATTTGTTCTCTGTTTTGTCTTTCCTTCTTTGGAATTCTCTGTGGCTTGTTGAAGACGTGTTAACCTTGCTTTGATTTTTCGTAATTGTGAGAATGGAGATTTCTCAATTCTTATGAGAGATATTGCTTTCTGAGGCCCTAATAAACAATTTTGTCCGTTCTGGATGCTTTAGGCAAACTTCAAAGCGAAGTTCTTTGTCAACTTGTATGTGAGAAAAACACTTAACAATGCTGTGATACCATTGTTTGTTTGCAGAAATGCAAGGAGCTAAAAAGTGCTCAGCAACAACTGTCCTTGTGACCATTGCAAATAGAGCTGCTTCTGGAGCTGGTCAAAGTGGTCTGAACCCTGGGCATCATGGTATGGCTACCAATTATGGAATGAATTTGTGTAGCATTAGTGTGTTGCCAAAATTCCATCAAGAGTTGATTATGCCTGTGTAGTGCAAACACTTCAAGGAACAGGAAGTGTGGATTGTTTCAGAGATGGTCTAGTTGAGCCAAGATGCCCCCCTCCCACAGTTTATGGCATTTAAAAGTAAATGTTAATTGTTCTGTCAATATTTTTCTTTTTTTGTATACGTGCTAATTTGGATTTGGGTTTGGAAATCTGTACACAATTTGACAGATTTTTTGACTTCACATGGGTATATATTCCATAGCATTGTTGAAATGCGCATGTGAACCGAGAGGATTCCAAACTTAGCATGTCCATGAACAGAGAGAGTTCTTAGCACAGGAAAATTCTTTTGGAATAGCTAGGTTCCCTGCAATTCTTAGTTTTGTCAAATGCATGTGCATTTTGTCATTCTGTTTTTTTCACTTGTTTACAAACAAACAGGCGCGGATCTTCATCAGTACTTGACAAGTCAGTCACTCATAAGTATCTATCCTCAAATCACTGGTGGGTCTCTGCTGAGGGGAAGCCACTAACAGTCATGGATCTTCATCAGTACTTCAGGAGTTGGTCACTTGGAAGTTCCTAGCCTCCAAAACAGATGGGTCTATGCTTCGGACAGGGGGATGTACTGGTCATAACCATTACACTGGCTACCTACTTTGTGTGAATTTAAGATTTCCAAAACAATGCAGGCATGGCGGCAGGCGAAACATCCTACAAGTAGTGTCGTTCACAGAAGAAAGCAAACAAATAAACAAGAGAAACTATTTGAAGGACTGAGGGTGTATATTGAATTAGATCTTGCCACCTGAAGAAACACATTTACCAACTGAAAGGAAGCAAAGCAACTCAGTTATTAGACGCATGACAGATGCCTTCATTGCTTTGTTGGATGGTTTTCTCACCTCATGTTTCCATTTTATTTTGTAGAGCTTCCTCCAACTAATATCTCTAGCCTTGCTTATCTAAGCTACCTGTAACCTTGCAGCAGTCTTTCTCATCTATGATTGCGAAGGATCTCCACCAACAGGCAAAGAGTTTGGATCAAACTTGATATCTTGCATTTACCTCAAAAGCTATTGTGCGGTGGGAAAATTCACAGGTACCCTGAAGCTCTACCATCCCAAAAGCCACCACTGCTCTTGTGGGATCTATATGCAGGTACTTAGGTCAGATAATAGGTGGCTACTAAGTGGGTAAGCAGATACATGCAAATGGGTTACCCTATGTGTGAGGCAATTCCACACATACAATTAAATAAAATGTGAAGTTTCCAAAAACATTTTTTTAAGTTATATAACAATGTCTGAAGAAATTTTAAAAATCATGTTTACAATTCCAAACTTTTGTGAAGTTTTCAAAAAGATTTGATAGAAGGACAAATTTTGAGGCATGTAGTTGAGACATGTGGGCAATTTAGGCATATGGTTGATAATAGGCTATCAAGAGTGTTAGTTTAGTTACTTAGTTAAAGTCCTAAGCTACATTATTACAACGCATATAGTTGATAATAGGTTATCAAGAGTGTTAGTTTAATTACTTGGTTAAATCCTAAGCTACATTATTACAACTAAGTGTGCTTTGGTTTAGAACTAGTTCAAGTGTGAATTGTGTTCAAAAACATTTGTGTGATGTGTGTTTGGTGATTTGCGATTTCGAAACACAAAAATTTGTTGTTACAAGTTTTTCGTTTTTTTATGCAAGTTTTGTTTGTGCACATTGTTACGTGGATTTTATTGTGTTTGGGCGTGGAATTTCGCAGTTTTTGCAAAAATAGATTTTTTGAATCACTAAATGACAAAGTCTAGTTTGATTGTGTTGCATTTGGATTGAATTTGATTAAGTAGTAGGCTTATTTGTGTTTTTCACTGGAGTTTGGTGTGGCAAGTTGTGTTGTTTCATTGTTGTTTTTACAATGCTTTTTTTTTTTTTTTTTTTTGTTTTTT
>Ga0209208_10012066_pt1 | contig 11000 bp, 16 predicted proteins | sample S1TSphfallax_3_FD_187694 | JGI IMG/M metagenome (GOLD analysis project Ga0209208, IMG submission 187694) | Host-associated microbial communities from peat moss isolated from Minnesota, USA - S1T2_Fd - Sphagnum fallax MG (SPAdes) (version 2) | ecosystem: Host-associated > Plants > Peat moss >... | reverse complement strand
TGGGGAGGTGTGGATCTTGTTACGGTGCATGGTAAGCTTGAGTGGGAAGCTTTGGGGAGAAGGAGAAAATCAAAAAGAAGAAAAGGGATTCTTTAAAGGAGAGGAAGTTTTTTGGAGGAAGGGGATTAGAGGAGACAAGTTTTGCAGTGGTTTAACTGGTGTTTAGATCTTCTTCCGCTGCGTAGGTCTGAGGGCTTAGTTGCTGCAATCTCCATTAGAGATTAGCATGTAGGATGCGAGAAAGGTTTTGGTTTTGGTGGTGTTAGTCTGCAGGATCTTAGGGATGCACATTATTGAGCAGAAAAATTGTACTCTGCGACTGGTTAATATGACTTGAAGCTCAGGGAACCACACTCTGTGTTTGTTTTGTTAATTTTGTCTTGAGAAGGATGGTTTCTGTAGAAAGATCAGTCATCTGAGGAACCTGGTGTTTGGTGGACTGATTAAAGTGAAGGTGTGCAGCTGTAGCAGTAAAGGTCAGAACTCTGCATGTCCGTCTAGGTCTGTGTGGCTCTCCATGGCCGGTTGACTTTGTACTGTTACATCCCACTCTCATCGGACCCACTGTCTCTCTTCTTTGGTATCAGAGCATGGTTCCGAGTGTGCAACCTTGGTAAAACCTGTAGAAATTTGGATAGTATGATGAGTAGAGATCATGTCTTCAGCTAGTGGTGATGAGATCCCTACGACACCTGTAACTCAGGAAAATCGGGAGCTTACTCTTGTTAGGAGATTTGATTTCTGGACCATACAGAATGGACCACAAAGGGGAGTTGTGATCCTGAGGTTTCTAGGTGTCGGTGTTGTTAGTCTTGTAGGCATAAACCTTGACTAAGCTCGCGTAGGGGATATTGTTGTGGAAACATCTCACAGCAGATTTTACACTAGTGCAAGGGTCTGGTTGAGAGTGACCGATGGAACAAGGGGCTGGGTTAGGATCTCAGAACTCTAGGAGAGTTTCTTCTTCACTTCCTACCTTGCGTAGGGTAGCGCCAAATTTAGCAGAGAGACAGGATAGCGTCCCAAGGTTAGGGGACATTTGGATCCCTAGGTTGGTGGTGTCACCAAATCACTTTCCAAAATTGTATATACCCGGTGTTGAAGACTTGTTCCAGCAAGGAGATCGTTTGATTCGGGTGGAGCATAGCGGCTCAAGATCTCGCCTCATCAGCTGGAGGATTTGGCAGAACCAGGAAGGGGCATGGAGATTCCAACAGGAGTCATCGGATGAACAAAATTTTTCTACTGTTCCATCAAATTTCGAACCCTTGAACCCGATACATGAAGGAGCATAGTCCGAATTTGCTCCATGACTTGGATGTGTTTTTGGCATTTCAATGATCAGAGCAGTGATGCAGAAATCAAGATTCTGATTAATTTTGGTTTGCATCTATAATTATTGTTTGAAGGATTTTTGTGGAGGGGACTGTGGCATTATTGTTGTGTTGCAGAACCTTCAGGAGATGACGAGTCCACAAGGCTTGGACGATTTGTTTTGGGGATGTGAGTATAAAGATGTGACTGATTGGACTGAGCGACTAACTATGGCGGCCGAGGTCCGAGACCTGACGCCTGATAAGTTGTTCAAAATTGCCAAATTGAACCTGCGTGGTCGTGCAAAGGAATGGTTTCGAAGGCTGCAGCTGGCGCCTGTCGACTGGGCTGAGCTACGCACACTAATGGTCCAAAAGTATGGGAACATCGACGCCGATGACATCCGGATGAAAATGGATGCCATCAAGCAGGAACCCAGAGAGCGGGTTTAGAAGTATTTCGAAAGACTGGACAAGTTATTTCGAAAAGGACAGATACAAGATGTAGAGCAACGTAGACGGTTCTTGGCTAGATTGAGGCCTAAGATCCGAAAATTATGCGTTGTGAGGGTCTTTGCAGACATCGAGGAATTAGTAGCTGTTGCAATTGAGGTAGAAAGGGTGTTGGGCGAGCTTGGGGAGACGCCATTGGAGCCTCTCAAAGAGGAGAGGGATGAGGGTACCAAGGAGGATATCATGGAAAGGCAGGTCACCACATTGAATGAAACACTGATCAATCTCTTCAAGGGAGTTGCAATTAATCAGGAGGCATCATCTTCTTCCACAGTCACAGGAGGATGCTAGATATGCAAAGGTGGGGATCACTTGGCCACCGCCTGTCTAAGGCTCAATGACGCACGGCCGAAATGTGCAAAGTGCGGGATGCCACATCGGACAGAAAATTGCGGAGTCAAATGCAGCTACTGCGTGGGTCTGGGACAAGACAGGTGCTAGAAGAAGCCGAAGAATGAAAAATCACCTTCTGGGGCAGCTAACTACTTGGAAGTGTTGATCAATGACGAAGCAGCGACTCTGAAACAATTGAATAAACTGTGTGGAAGTGAGAGTATTCTCTCTCACACGAGGGTGCCCAGAAGGAGAGTGCCCGTAGAAGTAGCAACTGGAGGGGATGTGCCGACCCCTCAAATGGTGGGGGATGGACTTGGCGTTGACCGAGATGTTGCAGTCAGATCCAAGATCCTCTTTCACTTCATCAAGGGCAAAGTGTCTCTGTCTCCGATGGAGACCATCTTGCTTGTTCCAGGGGAGTTAGAACACCTGGAAAGTTTAGTGAAACTGGTTAGAAGAAGGAGGGATTCAAAGGTAAATGAAAATCAAGTATCGATGGCATCTGCAGTACCCACATTGAGAAGGATCTGCATCAACAAGGGCCATCGGAGTAAAACTTTACATCTGCATGTAAAGGTTAATAATTATATTATTGAGGGCTTAGTGGACACGGGGGCATCGATGACAGTCATGGCAGTTGCTGTCGTAAGGGAATTAGGGATGATGCACCTGATCATTGGATCAGAGTCATATAAGACAGCGTCCGGTGTCATTACTCAGGCTCTTGGCAGAATTGATGAAGTACCAGTAAAGGTCGGGGGAGTCCAATGCACCATGACATTCATGGTGGTTGACACAGACAACTATGATGTGCTGTTGGGTTTGGACTTCCTCATGAAAATAGGCGCGATGTGGATGTGGAGCGCGGTCTCATCTAGGTGAGGCATGGACCAGGTGCCAATGTGGAAGTATTGCCTTTGACAATGGTGAATCTGTTGCAGAGGGTTGAATCGGCAAATGTGGTGCCAGAGTCTACGTCTTTCTGGCGGAGCTCATCCAATGATGGGAATTCTGAATGGGTCGCAGACCAGGAATGCACAATTGCACCCAAGGAGGATGCTGCGATCTCATCGGATTCTGATGCGGGCACGAATGGCAGTGAGCATGGTGAGGAGTTTGCTGACCTAGTGAAGCAATTTGAATCTGAGGATGAGTTCGGAGAGGATGAATTGGCAAGGTTAATAGAGGCGGAAGGACCGCTGGAGATCCTTCAACTAATGTTACAAGAACAGGCAGATGACTTTATGAATGAGGAGATCACAGAAGGGGATGACTATGCAGATTGGATAAGGTGGGTGGCGGATGCGGAGCAGAGCATGCGCGATGAGCGCACGCCCAAAGACGTGGTGACACTTGTGTCGCAGCAACATCGATCAACGGACGCTGCAGTGGTGCGGACACTACAACAGGTAATGACGACCAGGAATGATGAATCTGAGCATGCCACTACTGCGTGATTAGGCTCATCCGTTCAAGAGGAAAGGAACACAAGGTGGGGTGAGATATGTCAGCGAATCAAGGTGGATCGCAATCTGGATGAGGGAAGGCAACAGCAACTCTGGGGAGTGCTAGAGCGATATCAGGATGTTTTTGCCTGGAACAAAGGAGAGTTGGGTTGCTGTACTGTTGGGGAGCATGTTATTGACACCCAAGGATTTCCGCCTTGCAGGGTTGCTCTTAGTAGATTGTCATATTGGGAGGAGGTCGAAGTGAAGAGGCAGATCGACGCCTTGGTGGAGCTGGGTAAAATGAGATCGAGCAATTCCGAATATGCCTGTCGGGTTACCTTGCCTGTGAAAAAGGATGGAAGCAAGCGCTTCTGTGGTGACTACAAGCCACTCAATGCACAGACTTGACGTGACTCGTTCCCGATGCCTCTTGTAGAAGACGTAATTGATCAGCTGGGAAGTTCGGCCTGGTTTACTGTTCTAGATTTATAGTCCGGCTTCTGGCAGATTTGAATGGCTCCCGAAGATGTGAAGAAAACCGCGTTGATCACCAAGACCGGATTGTATGACTGGACAGTCATGCCATTCGGCTTGAAAAATGCGATAAGTACGTTCACCAGGACTATGTCAGAAGTATTCAAGGATTTGGGAAGCAAGTTCCTGAAATTTTTTGTGGATGATCTCAACGTCCACAGCTGCAGTTGGGACGAGCATCTGCAACATCTAGATATGGTTCTATGCAAGCTCAGGGGAGTGAACCTCAAACTGAATCCGAACAAATGCTCCTTTGCTGCAAAAAGTATTACTTTCCTAGGTCATGTTGTTAGTAAGGATGGTGCAAAGCCGGATCCTGGTAAGATTAAAGCGATCTTGCATTTTCCTCAGCCTAGGACGGTCATGAACGTCAAATCATTTTTGGGACTGACAGGCTATTACAGAAAGTATGTCAAGGGCTATGCACGTTTGGCAGCTCCTCTGTTCGAGTTGACCAGAAAAGATGTTGATTTTGTGTGGAATATGGGATGTCAGCAGGCTTTTCAAGCGTTGAGGACTGCACTGGTTAGGGCGCCCATCCTCAGGCGGCCCGACTTCAAGAAAGCGTTCTGTCTGGATGTCGATTGGTCACCCAAGGGGGTCGGAGCCATTTTGTCTTAGAAAGAAGGGACTTTAAAAAAGGTCGTGGCTTATGCCAACAAGAGTCTGTCAATCGTGCAGAAGAAGTTCCATCCCATGGAAGGAGAGTGTTATGCACTCATATGGGGAATTATGCATTTTAGACAATACTTATACATGAGTCATTTTGTTGTGCACACTGATCACAAACCACTCGAGTGGTTGGCAATTGTGTCAGACGCACATGGTCGGCGAGGCAGATGGATCGACCTATTGCAGGATTTTAGCTTTCAGATTGTGCACCGTCCTGGCCTAAGGCATACTAATGTGGATGCCTTGAGTAGAAATCCAGTTGGGCTGGCGGTGGAGGATGATGATTTCTGTGAAGAAGTGCAGGATGTTGGGAGTGCGCAGACTGATACACAGTTGGAGGAAGAGAAGTTACTCTTCGTTCGGACTGGCACGGAAATGGAGTGGTATGGGAGTAGAAGGAAAGACAGGGAACTAGTACAACATCAGACCTGCTGTTTTGGGATCAATCACTCCAAGCACTTCAGTGACCACCATCTGTATATGGTGGATGTGGTGTTGGAGGGTGAGCAACTGCTCGAACCTGTTCTGCGTACGGGAGAAGACACTGGAGAAAATGCAACCATGCAGGCCAGTGCCTCTAGATCAGGGGTGCAGAGGAAGCGTCCGCAGTTCTACGACAAGCAACAGCAGCTGGAGCTGGCCTTCGAGGCTCAGCGACTGTTGGAAACGGAAGGACATGGTGCTCCATCTGAAAGTAGTGACGAGAAGGAAGAGTGTGAAATAGGATCCGGAAACAGTGACATATGGGAGGATAGCAACTGCATGGAGTTACTACAAACGAGGGTCCTGCCTGTTACGATTGATCCCCTGGAATCCAAACGAGTAAGGAAGAGGGTGCTTAACTACCACTAGTAGGGGCAGTCACTGTACTTCAGAAATCGATTGGTTCCAAAGCCAGAGGACCGATTGGGGCTAGTGGTACAGATGCACAAGGATCTGGGACACTCTGGAGAAGAACGCACGTTAGCTGAAGTATGCCGAAGGTATTTTTGGCACGGCCGAACTGCGAGTGTCAAATCTGTGGTAAGGGAATGCCAACAGTGTCAGCTGATTAGGAGCACTGGGAGTATGCGTTCTGGAGACAAAGAGTTGAAGAGCATACCTGTGTGTGACTTGTTCTATAGAGTGGCTCTGGATACTGCAGGACCCCTGCCTGAAACCAAGGCAGGGAATAGATACGTCCTAGTGGCTATTGACCACTACTCGAAGTGGTGCGAGGCAAAAGCTGTAGCTGATCATGGGGCAAAGACAACTGCAAAGTTTCTGGAGGATGAGGTGATCTGCAGGTATGGTGTGCCTCGATTTGTGTTGACTAACAACGGAGGAGAATGGGCAGTTGAATTTGACGCCATGTGCAATGACTACGGGATTCATCATCAACGCACTGCGCCTCAATGGCCACAGTGCAATGGTATGGCTGAACGTTTGATCAAGACGATCAAGCACGGTGTGACAGTGTTATCTGCAACACCTGACAATGCAGATTGTTGGGATGAGCAACTGGCGAAAGTGATGTTTGGATATCGATGCGGAATTCAGTCAAGCACGAGGTTCTCTCCCTTCATGATACTGATAGGGCGCACACCGCGCCTGAGAGCTGACAACTATTTACAAGCCTTGATCGTCGAGACTGATGACGCAGCTGATGTGGACAGCACGGCTAAACTATTCATGCAGAAGGTAAGACTGATTGCCAGTATTCATGAGAATGTTCTACTCAATGTAGAACAGGCCCAGAAGAAGCAGAAAAGGGCCTATGCAACCAGAAAAGGGAAGCAGGTATTTGAAGGTCTAATTGCTGGTGAGACGATGGTCAAAATGAGGAAGCCCGGGAAGAAGAAGGCATTAACTGCCAGCTGGGAGGGTCCGTATCTGTTTGTTGCGCACATTGACGGGCTAGGTAATTTCGATGCTGATGAAGGAAGTTGAATCTGCATTCTTCAAGACGGTGATGGGAATTAGTGGGAGAGACCCCGCAGGGATCTCCAAGTTTACCACACCTCACGAAAACAGAAGAGTTGAGGGACTCAGCTTTTTTGAAGAACGGAAGGGTGACATATGTGACCGATTGTGGGGTGATCGAACACTTACCTGATCTCGGCCACTGGGTTTTGGATTCTAATCTTTTGTTTAAGGGTTTAAGGAATTAAACCCGCCGAAAAGGAGATGTTTAATGGAGGCGGCTGTGTTTTAATTTTGGGAGGCGTGGATCTTGTTACGGTGCATGGTAAGCTTGAGTGGGAAGCTTTGGGGAGAACGGGGAGAATCAAAAAGAAGAAAAGGGATTCTTTAAAGGGGAGGAAGTTTTTTGGAGGAGGGGGCATCAAAGAAGACAGGTTTGTAGTGGTTTAGCTGGTTTTAGATCTTCTTCCGCTGCGCAGGTCTGAAGGCTTAGCTGCTGCAATCTCCATTAGAGATTAGCATGTAGGATGCGAGAAAGGTTTTGGTTTTGGTGGTGTTAGTCTGCAGGATCTTAGGGATGCACATTATTGAGCAGAAAAATTATATTCCGCGACTGGTTAATATGACTTGAAGCTCAGGGAACCACACTCTGTGTTTGTTTTGTTAATCTTGTCTTGAGAAGGATGGTTTCTGTAGAAAGATCAGTCATCTGAGGAACCTGGTGTTTGGTGGACTGATTAGAGTGAAGGTGTGCAGTTGTAACAGTGAAGGTCAGAACTCTGCAGGTCCGTCTGGGTCTGTGTGGCTCTCCATGGCCGGTTGACTTTATACTGTTACATCCCACTCTCATCGGACCCACTGTCTCTCTCTTTTGGTGACAAAAGGTCGCAAATACCTTATCAAGTCAAGATTGCTACTTACCTCCCTAGTTAATTTTCCACTGGCCTATCTCTTTAGATTTGTTAAGCTACTCACGTACCTACTTTTGAGGGGCGAGAGCAATAAGAACAGCCAGGATATGGGGTGTCCTTGCCAGCTCAAAGCCAACAGATGAATGTTATTTCAACAATCTTTATCAAAACCGGAACGATGGATTCCAATCTCAGGAGCTAGATTTGTACACTTGAAGACGATATCCAGAGAAAAGTTGAATTACCGTAGTGGCAAGGGAATTCACCCCTTAGCGCCGCGAATAATTAATTTCGAAAGTTTTGAGGTTTCGCTAAGGCAATTTCGAAAGTTTTGAGGTTTCGCTAAGGCAATTTCGAATTTAACAACATTTTGCAATCGCCTTCCCAGATATAATTTCCATTTTCTCCCATTGTGAAACAGTTTCTAGGTATGCACCGCGTTGTGGCTGGTAGGTACCGTACTGAATGCCGTCTGATAATGAGCAGGCTCCGATAGACGATGGAGATGATGCCCTTTTGGAGGGAAGCCCCTTCAAAGAGTGACTTAGTCCAAGGAACCACTGACACAAGCTCTGAGTCTGAACATTGGGCCACTCTGGTCACTCCAAAGTTCAACTTCGAGCTCCTCTGGCATGCCTTGACCTCAGAGTCAGAGCAGAAGAGCTGTTGCAAGAAGAGGCATTAGGGCCGGGCGTTATGGCGTCAGGGGTGAGAGTTGCCACAATCACCCGATTCTTTTCTATGGATAAGAGGTCTGAAGAAGAAAAGGCTGCTAATAGAAAGTCTGCTCTAGCAAAGTGGCGTGATGAGGAAAATGCTACCGGTAGATTGGCTCGCAAGAAGGAGGCTGAGGCAACTGCTGAAGCGAAAAGGCTTGCATCCAAAAGGCCTGTTGGCATACCAAAGAAAGTCAGGCAGGCTCAGGCAGTTCTTGTAGGACAGGAAGGAGAGGAAGGGAATCTAGAAGATGGGGGTGAGGAACCACCTGCCAAGAAGAAGAGGGGTCCCTACACCAATTGGTTTGTGCCGGATTTCTGGAACTTCATCTTCGCTGCAGTCAAGAAGCATCCTAGAAAGGTCTATGATGCTCTCTTTTCCCTCCAACACAACAAGAAGCCAGGTCGATTAGGCAGCCCTTTTGACAAGCTAACCGTCCAAACGCTGAAAGGCTGGTTTGAGAAAAATGAGGAGGGGGTCTTTGTCCTGAAACGCAAGGTCGCAGACTGCATTGCACTGCAGAATGCGAGGAAAGCTAGCCACAAGCCTAGACCGACGGGGATTTTCACAGAGTTCCCTGAAACATTTAAACTGGTCTGCAAGACACTCAAGGGTGTGAGGGATGCTGGGCAGCCATTGGACAGTGGGATCATCCAGGGAATCATGCAGGGGTGCATCCAGCAGTCTGCCCCTGAGATGTTTCAATGGACAGTGACGGGCAAGCGCGGGGAAGATGTCAAGTTCTTGGTGTCAAAGACCTTTGGGAAGGCCTTTATCCGGAAGCACTTGGGGTGGACGTGGAAGCGGGTCACCACAGCAGCAAGCAAGCTCCCGGAAAACTGGGAGAAACAAGGTGATGAGATGGAGTACAGGGTTGCTGCCCTTTGCAAGTTGCACGACATCCCCCCTGAGTTGGTTATCAATTATGATCAGACCGCCATCTACGTGCGCCCCGCAGCATAGTAGACTTATGAAACCAAGGGAGTGAAGGCTGTTCAGAGTTTAGGAAAGGACGAGAAGAGGCAGATAACGGGGATGGTCAGCTCAGCTTCCAGTGGTAGCATGCTTCCATTGCAGCTCATTTTCCAGGGGAAGACCATAGCAGTGGTACCAAATCATGTTGAAGCCAGGGAAGTTGTCAGGAAGGGGTGAGATTTGACCAACTCGGAGAATCACAGGTCAAATCAAACCACCATGAAGCGATTTGTGGAGAAGGTCTTGGACTCGTGGCGCGTCGAGAAATGCAAGGAGCTGGGGTTGGATTCTTCCAAGCAGAAGATGGTGTGGCTCATAGATTGTTGGAAAGTTCACACGTTGGAGGAGTTCCGAAACTGGCTTAAGGAAAACCACCCCCTCGTCCACTATCTTTATGTGGCTGCAAACTGCACAAGCAAGCTCCAGCCAGCGGATGTAGTGTTGCTGAGACCTTTCAAGCATGGTTTTCGTAAGCAGTTTGAGAAGTGGCAGAGTGAGTTGGTTGTTTCGCAACTTGCTGAAGGGGTAAGACTTGAGGATGTAGAGCTGCAAGTAGGAATCAAAAAGTTGCGCGAATTACTTATTGGCTGGCTCCTATCGTCATGGGGCGAGTAAGTGGAGATGATCCAGAAAGGCTGGGCCTTGTGCAGACTGGGTAGCATTCACATTCCCTGCTTCCAAGATGCAGCCATGGGGCAATGCCTATAGAGGGGTTTGCTTGCGGAGCTGGAAAACCCTGGGGATGAACCTGAAGTCACCAAGGACGAACTAGAGAGTGGGGCTTTTAGGAGCGTAGGCATCGAGGAAATTCCGTTGGTGGCATCGGTGCAGGATGTGATGAGTGCTTGCTTGGAGGAGGAACACACGCTCAAAGCTTCAGATCTTTGAGCCGGCAGGATGATGAGTTAGTGGCAGAGTTGGAAGAGCTAGAGAACCTGGCAGACCTTGATGACGTACGGTAGATGATATTTTCTTCTGACTTGCTATAAGCTGTACCTATTGATCCGAGCTACATGCTCAAGTCAATTACACTTCCTGATTGCTTGCATAATACCATATGTGCTGTGTGATTCAATTAAGGTGATCAATATATCCAAAATGCTTCGGCTAGCAATGCATCGACTGATGATACAGCCATGGATCATGTCATTGTCATGATCTGCATACCTACTTCCTTTCTAACACTACGGTATGTTTGATTTGACGTATTGGCACATCTAAACGCTTAATCAAGACGTCTTTATGATTCATATGATGGATCGAGGGCCCCTGATTATATTACTATTACAATAATTGAATGTTGAATAGACAGAATGAATGCGTCATGCAAACATGGACGAATATAGCTTCGTAGGTCCTTGTGCTTATTCAATGTGCATGATGATCGAGCTCAGGTCAGCTCCCGCTCAGCTCAGCAGGCTGCGTACGTGCGCGGCGGGCCTGGCAGCGCGGCCGACTGCCGTGCGGCGGCCACCGCCACGCTGTGCGGTCGTCGCCGCTTTTAGCCTGCGACTAGCAGCGCTGGTACCGGATCGGATTTTTTGGCAATTTTTCACAATTTCTCCTCCGTCACAACAAATTTAATTTCTTCATTTTTCCATTTCTCCCTACAAGCCCAATTTAGTTTCAAGTTTTTCTCCTTGGCCTGAAATAATTATTAAAAGATGAATTCCCTTGCC
>Ga0209208_10012065_pt1 | contig 11000 bp, 7 predicted proteins | sample S1TSphfallax_3_FD_187694 | JGI IMG/M metagenome (GOLD analysis project Ga0209208, IMG submission 187694) | Host-associated microbial communities from peat moss isolated from Minnesota, USA - S1T2_Fd - Sphagnum fallax MG (SPAdes) (version 2) | ecosystem: Host-associated > Plants > Peat moss >... | reverse complement strand
CCCGCCCCCCCCCCCCGGCCCTTTAGAGAAAAACACCAAATTTGTACCTACTTTGTGCGGCAAAAACTGCGCCCTTTTCCAACCGGCGACCTTTTTTCGCCTTGCTTTTGACCCCTTGTTTTTCCAGCAGGTAAGTACATACTCCGTAACCCCGTGGATATTTACTGTGTCCCTCCCTCCCTCCCTCCGTCCGTCCGTCCGTCCGCTTTCTCATGCAATGAATCAACGCTTTCACTGTTGGATGAATGTAGCCTCTTCTTTTTTTTCTGTCCGAAGTCCCGCAGTGTTTGAAATTTCGAAATTTGTGGGAAATTTTTCAATTCTTGGGTCACGAATAATTCAAAGATTATTTAAAAAGAAATCACAAATATTCGATTATTTTATAAAAAAATGGCCACATTTCTATACCTGGTTCAATTAGGTAGCCAAAAAATATGTAAGGATATATTCTTTCTTTTTCACATTTTTGATAGCCAAATTTGATTAAATCAGGTTATAGATGGTTGCCACCTCCGTCACATCACAAAATTGATGGAAAAGAAAAAAAGCACACACACACACACTGGATCAAAGATTAACAGATGGAATCAGAATCATAAGTTTCACTGATTTTTTTGGCAATTTTTTTCAAAATGGCGAAAATAATCGCCAAATCTCGAAAATTGAATTAAATTTTTCTGCATAATTGACAGATTCTATCCTAATTTCCCAAAAGTAGATAGCGAAAAAATAGAGAAGGATGGTTTCAAAAAACTTACTTTCATATTTGTAATCGCCAAATCTGGCTAAATCGTCATATGGATGATAGCCACTTCAACGACATCACAAACCCTGGCAGCTGCTGGATGGATGGACGACATGGAATAAATCTTGGCGCCGCCAGAAACACACCGGCCCATGCCACCCGTTGCAGCGAGAAGAGAACCCAGCGAACAAGTGGATGCAACCGGAGTACTCCACGTGGCCTAATCTGACGATCACGATTCTCTGGTTATATAAGTCAGAGGAACAGGAGCTACCACGAAGATTCCCGACAAAAGGAGCTTTCACGTTTTGTGTGCGCGCAGGGAAGTAGGGTCAGCATCAGAGCGGGGGACTGGGGAGGCACTAAAGTTAGTCACTTTCTTTATTGACAGGGATGTCCCCCCATCACTAATACAAAAGAGAAACTGAGTTTTAGTGGGGGCGGGGGGGAACGGCAAGCTGCTTACCATTTAATACACTGTCCCCCTAATTAGAAACATTACACGGACGTCGCACGATCGCACTTAACCACTAATAGTTCTCGAGTTTTTTGGTTGTTTACTAATTTATTATTTCATTATTCGCTATTTATATATATATATATACTTTACTTTACTTTTATTTTATTTTATTTTATTGTCTTGTGGTGTGATAATAATACCTATTTTTGATGAAACCCTAATTATATTTTTCCTTTTCCTCATCTTTCTTTCTTTGGTAGGTTGTTTTTAAATTTTGGTTTGGGAAGTCAGCTACATTGCCTAGTTTAGACACCCACCCTTGTTTCCTTTTAAGAAAGAAAAGCCAAAAGAAAAATGCCAAGTAAACCCTGTTTGCTCCACAAGTTTTTTTTTTTTTTGGTATAATAACTCATAATGATCCTATAGTCATAGGGAGTGACCATCAAGGGGATAGATACCCATCTCTCTAGACAAGCCAACTTGCACTAACCAAAGTTTCTCTTGACCCAACCATAGGAACCATGAGTCATGAGTCATGACCTGGGGTTTTTTTTTCCCTCCCCCACTTTTGTAGTTTCTAAAGTTTGGTGAGTTTTCTCCCACAGTTTTAGCAATTTTTTTCGAGTTTACTAAAGCTTCCACAAATTTCCAAGACACATTTTGTGTGAAAATTCACCCCCAACAAAAAACCGCTACTCATGATTGTGTAGTTTATTTTGTTTTACTTGTTGGGCTATGTTTTGAGCTTTTTGTACAAGTTATTGTGCAACTTGAGGTTTTGACAAAATGGGGTTTTTTAAAACATTTCAGTTGCAATTTTAATTTTGTAGTTTGATAGAATGTTTTTTGATAAAACTCCACAGCCTTACTTCATGGCTTGATGGTGCATAGGGATGCTTTGTCATGTAAGCAACATATTATGGTTGTATTTTAGAGCTACCTCTAAGTTTCGAACAACTTTATTGTAAAGGTTTGTTGATTTTTATTATTAATAAGGGGCCCAAACAATGCCCAAACAATTAGGGTGAGAGTCATTTAAGGTAGAACAAAAACAATTGTATTTTTAGTATTGAATGAATACTCAAATACCTCAAGAAATTGAAAAATTAGTTAAATTTTTGACTAATATATGCCCTTTTCCTTATATTACCCTTTACGTTTTTTTCATTTGAAAAGTTGGCAAGGCATTTGTAGAAACTTTTTTGAACATAGAGGGGTGACACAATATCATAGGCCAAAAAAAACGGTATTTCATAAGACATTGGACAATTTCTTTTTAATTTAATCAAGTTCCAAATATCTTAGTGGGGGTGTAGATGATTATGTTGGGAGCAATAGAACTATCAAAAGATGTATTCAATTCTTATCTATCCATGACATATTTATTTTTCACAAATTGATTTATGTAGCATAATATTTTCATGTGATGAAAAAAGAGTGTGTTGTCTTGGACAAAATGTGCTTGCACAAACAATATTTATGAAATAACATGCAAAAATAGTTATATTTGTTTCACTTTTTGGAATTTTATGATTTCATTATTGTGATTAAGGACATTTTCCATTCAAAATAATTTTATAATCATTTTGAAATTGTTATATGGGTGCATTCATAGTAAAAGGAGCCAAGGATAGCATGCACACACATAAAATCTTACACTTCCATAATTTTGAAAAATGATTACATGAATTGTAAGGATTATAATTTAATGAAATCATTTTGAAAATGTTTGTACATATAAAAAAATTCATCAAAATGAATTGTGTGCAATTTTGATATGTTTCATTGGTCATAAAGTGTATAGCAAAGAGTGGACAATTTAATGTGTACATGGTGTTAAAATTTTGAATGTCTTTTATCTTATGTAAAACCAAACCATTAATTCTAAAAAGTTGTGGATGACCATATATTCATGATTATGAAGGCATGGTATCATTAAAAATTTGAATACATGTTTTATTTTAATTATTCACAATAGTCCTTCTTTAGTGTTTAAATGTGCTTTTGATCATTAAAACTACATAATTTGAAAAGCTTCCTCAAACAAAAAACATATATTTTGGTATAAACAAAAGCAAGGTTGCATTTTCATGAATATTGAATGTGTTATATAACATTTTATTTTATTTTTTGTCAATATGTTATGCTCCATTTGGAATGTTGTTAAAGAAAGGTATGTTTGATAAACTCAATGTATAACGTATCATTAAAGGTTTGAAACACATATTATTTAAAAAATATTGACATGTTTGCTTTTGTTGAAATCTACACATTTCATTTACTTGAAAATTTATCATTAGAAAATTTAATTTAATTGCATATTGTTCGAAAATTCATGGAAACACATGTGAATTAACTTTTGAAATTGGCACTATCATCCAATAATTGGCCCTATCCAAAACATGGAGGCCATGTTTCAAACTTGAAAAAACATAAACCTTAGAAAGGACCTACACATGGGGCCCATTGGTTCCTTTTATTGTGAATGCACCCATATATGTTATTTTTCACCCAAAAAACTAAAAATAATTGTTTAAGATAATATTTTCAAACACCATAAAAGATTCTTTCACCTTTCATGGTTGCAAAAAACAAATGACATATCCTTGTGCCACATATGAACATTGAAAACACAATATTGAAACTATTTTGAAATTATACAAAATTATGTGGCACATTCACATTAGGTGTTTCCATTATAGATTTTTTTTTCAAAAGATAAGGCAAGATAATCAATGACTATGTCTTTTGAATTTTGGGCAATTTCGCAACTCATTTGCAACATATTTGAAAAAAACCCAAATGGGTGCAAACACAATAAAAGGAGCCACAAAATGTGTCACAACTACTTAAAATTGTAATATTGTATCTCTGAAAAATCACAAAATGAGCATAATAAATTGAATTTTCATTTTTTTCTCCTTTTTAAGTTCCATGATTTATAAAGTTCCATTGTTCAAAACTTGATGCAAATTGATGATGTTTCAAGAGTCCTTTTGCATGTTTAAGGCAATTATCACACCTTGGTTATTTTTAAACATCATTTTTCCTCATCAAATGTGCACCATTCCTTTTCAAAATTGAAGAGGGTCTTAACATTGATGATTATAAAAGAAAAAGCATTTAAAATTGGTAAATTTCATTTTAAAACACATTTGAACATATTTGTTTCAAACGTGTTTTTGACCTTAAAAATCATGAATTAAAAAAATGTGTCTTTAACAGAAATTATTTTTGTGTTATTTAAAGCGTGGATGCATTATATATAAATGATATAGGCCAATATATAGTAAAAATTAATTACATTCAAAACATAATTATAAACTTTAAAAAAAAATTAAATTAGGAAAATTGACCAACACAAGAATGCCATCCGTCAAATGTAGTCCTTGGAAAGGACTTTAACCTTATAGCCCATGGTTTCTTTTATTCCATTTACACCCAAGTTTAGATATTTCTCTTTTAAAAAATTCAATTGTTAAATATGTTTTACTTTTCTTGTTTTAACTTCATTTGTATGGTTTTTCATTATTTCCATGTGAATGGTTTTATAAAAATTTAACTAGGAAAAGGAAAATCTTCCATTTTTTAAAATAGTAAAATTTCAACCAATTTATCATCTAAATATATTGAAAATTAGTTACATCCAAAAAACATTTGGTGCAAAATATATCCATAGAGGTTTGGGATTTGGTTGTTGGTCCGCTTTGCATAGGTGACACTTCAAACTTTGCACCAAACATGTAAATTTTAATTTTGTAGCAACACAAATATGGCACATGTTGATAAATTTTCCAATTTATTTTATTACCATTGATTTTATCTTGTGATGACAATATGATACCAAAAAAAATTCACATGATGCATGCCTTCTTTCTATTTTCAAGCAACTTCATCTTCATTGACTTTTTAATTAATTTTTAATACCAAAATGTTTTGTGCAATGCTTTCCATAATCATGTTCAAAAGCACCAATGCAAATAAAAAATGATTATTTCAATGGGGCTTAATGCTAATAATTATAAGTAGAGTTACATAATTAAGAACATTTCCACCTTTCACAACACTTAATATCCTTGTAACAATAACAAATAGGGCCATTTGCCATCACACCATTTTGACATTCCCCATCATTGCATTTAAGCCTATACAAAACAATTTGACCATGACCAAAAATATATATTATATTTGAACTCCAAATTGTAGTGCTTTGGGAAGGCTTGCAAATATCTTTGCTAACCTTTGGCAACACATTGAACAACATTCATGATGTTACATATTGGGCAATGGAAAAATAGATCAATTCCATTAAAATGCCAATTAAAATAAATAATGAAAAAATGAGAAAATCATGCATTATAAAAGCTAAACCTAATATACAAAAGTCGAATGCAAATGGGCTAATAGGAGCCCCTAATGCCCATTAGGTGATTGCTTTTTGGGGAATATTCTTGGATTATTTTGAAAAAAATCTTCAAAAAAATCTTTTTAAATCTTTAAAATTTCTTTATACTATTTTGTTAAGGTTTTGTGTTCAAAATTTGCCAAAAAATGTCATTTTCAAAGTTTTCCAAGTCCATTTACAAGTCCTTTTACACTAATTTTGAAGGTCTAAATGTTAATGAAATAATTTCATATTTTGGACATTTATTGAATAAGATATTAGATTTTAATTTGTGTAAAATTTTGACTTATTTTCAAGTTAAAATTCTCTTAAGGAAATGTAGGTGCAAAAAACACAAAATTAAATAGTGATTATGATTACTTTTGGCTCCTATTAGCATAACTGCACATAGTCATGGTTGTAACCATGTTGAAGAATATCACAATTTTTTAACATTAAAATTGTATAACGTTCTTCACAATGCCTAAAACTTAGTTGCGAAATGAACAATCTTGTGCCTACATCACAAATTTAGCATGCAACAAATTTAATAATGAAAATTGTGTGAAGTTCGTTCATTCATTCATAGGTTTATAAATTCGACACACAAATATCATGTATCAAAAACACATTTGACAAATTGATAAATGTGTTGGCTGATGAAGTATGAACCTATGAATGAACAAACATCACATGAATTTTACATCTTCCTATAAATCTATGTGTCAAATGTGTTTTCAAGGCACAATATCAATGTGTGAAACACATGAATTATGAAATGAACAAATTTTGCATGATTTCCATTATTAAGTTGTGAGATGTTAAGTTTGTGATGTATATCAAGCTCCAAAGAGCAAAAGACATTCAAAAACTTTGAACCTAACTCCAACAATGCACCAATTTTGTATTTTTATGGCAACCTACAACTCCCTCATAGCACATCAACAAACCCATCAAAAATGATAGTACAACTAATACCTGTTAAGATATCAACAAATACTAGTTTATATCACTTTTTGAAACAAACATAACCAATTAAATTTGACACTAGAAATTGAAATTATCTTTAAGTGTGTCTAATTAGTGCATTTGCGAGCCCACAAATGTTCAATGAGATCATTTTGCAAACTAAAGTGTATCACAATTCTCTATTTATTCTACTCCATCTTTGTATTGTTGAACTTAAAACATGAATTCACAACCCATATCAACTACATGTTTTTAAAAACATGGTTGGGACAAAGCAAAATAAAGTTTGTATACACAATGTGCTACCTTTATAGTTTACTTGTTAAAATGACAAATGGTAACAATCAAACCCAAAATAAAATTATTATACATTCAACTTTTTTTACATAAGTGATAAAAAAAACACTTGATACTTCTTCATTATTGTGTGTTAATTTTCAAAATTTGCATTATAAAAGTAGGTTGGAAGTATGTTTTTCTAAATGCAAGTAACTTTTGAAGTTCACTTTTTGCAATGTTACAATTGTTTAAAGTATGTGTAAGTATGTGAACTAATGGACTTTTCTTCTTTTTTTCAATTCCTTGCTTGAAAATACAAAGTTCTTTACATTTTGATTTAGTCTATCTTTATTTCATTAAGTTTTTTTAATGAAAAAGTATTTTTTGAACACCATTAGGACTAATCAATTTCAAAGTATTTGTTTTCTACTTTTATTATTAAAAAAAAATCAAATTCTTTTATCAAAATATATTAAACTCAATGAAGAAAAATGATTTCATAATGAAGATTGATTATATTTTGAATCTATTATCTTTTACTTATGTTAAAAATTATTTCATTTTAAACACAACTTTAATTTGTTGATTTTTTTGTATACTTTACCATGTTTTCACCAAGTTCCAAATCCAAAAAACATTTGTCCTAGATATGATCATATTTTCTCCTATTACACAAGCTACAAGAATATCAAACACACAATGTGTCCATGTCGTTTTTTCTAACAACCTCTTGAGTTTGAATAAAATGTTTTTGTTCTTCTCCTCGTGACTCATGGATGGTTTACACACAACAAGATCATCTCAGGTATATCCCATATATCCACAAGGAAATGATACCTAGAATATACATTGCTATTCACTTCAAACTGTAAACCTACAACAAGCCCACATAACAAATTAGAAATCAATGGACTCATATCAACAGTGTTAAGGTCATTACTTTTGTTAAACAAACCAAAATGATTAGTGTCATATCCATAGATTTTGATTAACAACTTCAATAATGATTGAGGTGTGTGAATATTTGTGAAAAACATGTGAGCTTGCCAAGTCATTACACAATTTTTCCAATGGTAATGCATACAATCTGAGGACAATAAAACATACATCCTAAAAAATTCATGCTAAAATTGATATTCTAATGTAATGTATGCCACAAATACCACAAAGATTATTCCACACAGAATATTCTAACAAAAAAAAAACCATTTTATTTTTTTCGGCCAAAATTTTTAACATCATGCAAACCAGTGACATGTATAGTATTTGTAAAAGACTTTGATGATGTTTCAAGTGTCATTGCCCCTTTCTTGCTTGACTACAACCTTGCTTGTGATGGAAGGTTTTTACACAATTGCAAAATGTGTTCAATTTGAACAAACAAATTGAAGTTGAAATGGATCTTTTATGCACAACACAAACTATAAAGTTAAACACCTTGATCACAAAGTATCTTGGTGATTGATTTATTTGGACTTCTAGTATTTCAAATAATTTTTGAACTTCATTAATGAATTTGCTTCAAAAGTGCACAAAGTTGGAACACATGTTTACACATGTTCACTTATGAACAAATGTGGGGATGAATGGTTTTCAATATAAATAATTAAACTATTGAAAAGAAATTTAATTCAAGTAAGAATGCCCTTTTACTCCATAGATATTAGCCTCCATTTTAGGGTTGTCACAATGTCATGACATCTATTGAGATGCAAATACAACCCAACATCATGTCATGATAAGGTCAATTTAAGTCAACCTAAGTCCATATTAGGCCACCTAAAGTATGGATAAAGGCGATGGAAACTAGACCTATTTTGGTCGCCATAGTAATGAATTTTTAGTTGCCATAGTGGGTACAATCACACTAATGTGCATACAAGCAATTATAACCAACGTTTGGTTTTGTGTATCTAACATTTTATTAAAAATAAAGAATTCCAAATGGAATTACTTTCACATAATGTTATTTTTAATGTATTGGTATATATACTCTAAAAGTTTGAAATCAATTTAATGAATGAAAAATACCCAAAAGCATTGTAACTAGTGTTTTAAGGCAATAAAAGGACTTGTACAAGGACTTGCATTTTTTTGACAATGACATATTTTTAGCAAATGTTTCATGTAAACCATAACATAATAGTGTAATGAAAATTTTTAAGACTTTTTAAAAACTTTTGTTCAAAATATTCTAAGAATATTCTAAAATAAACACCCAATAAGCAGTCACCCAAGGGGGTGGGTGTGGTTCATGATATTTTGTTTGCACCTTAGTCACTTGTTTTAGTCACCATTTTTTTCAATCGCCACAAATTTTTCCATTGCCAAAATTTTGGTTGCCAACATATTGTGTCACCAAAATTTGGGTTGCCAACAATCCATTTTTAATCACCATAATTTTAATAGCCACAATCATTTTTTAATCACCACATACCATTTTCAATCACCAACATTTTTAGTTGTCACACATTATTAACCAACAATTGAATTTTGACGACACAAAACAAGGGGTTGAAGATGTTTCGTCCATGTTTTTGTGCTAATCATATTTCTTTTTTTTGTCCAAAAAAGTTTACTAGATTTGCTAGGAATTTTTTTTGAAATGGAATTTCAATCAATTTTCAATATTTTTGCTACATTATAATTGTAGTGAAAATCTCCATACCAAAAAATGAAAAACTTAGGGACATGAAATGATGGGATGCATGCTATTTACTTATGTCTTTAACATGCGCATATAATGAAGAATCAAAATATGAATAGAAAGCCCAATATCATTCAAATTCCAAATATAATCACACATGGCATCATGATTATTTAGTAAAATTTTATTTTATAAAATTAGTTCAAGTTCACAACATGTCATTTCTAACAATTCATCAAAATTACACCAAATATCATATGAACCAACTATAAACAATTTATGGCTACTTTCAACTAGGTTCTTTAGATGGAGATTAATTATATGGAAATTAAATCAACGTGTGCACAACATGCTGAATAATTTACATCAACACAAGGAAAGTGCATTGATGATTCAGGTGCATGCATGCAATAAATAACTCCTTTTTTGTATAATACATCCATAATGTTCATGAATGCCCATCTTAATTTCACATGATTTTGTCTAATAGTGATAAGTTGTGTTCACCTTTCCATATTCAGCACCCTTTGCCACAATAACACTCAATTGTCCAAAATGGTGAATACTTTGTGTTGTATTTTTCAAGCCATGTCCCCATTCCACCAGATTGTGTAAGCCTCCATGTTGTCTAAATGGGTGGCTAGGAACTTGATGACACTCGGATGTTCGCATGGGCAAATTCACCCTTTTACTGAAAACCTTAAACCACCCTAATTATCCCCACCCAACAAACTTGCTGCACATTTGCCATGTTTGGAATCAACAAGATGCCTTAATTTTTAAGTTGCAAAAAAATGTTTCAAGCATCTTTTTTCCATCCATAGTGCCAATCGCACCTTCATATTCAAATTGTTTTTATTAAATTTGGATCACCATCCACCTTATCCCACAAGTCTGTCACCTCCATAGCCCAATGTGCCTTGTATTTTTGTGAATAGAACAATTTCAAACCAGTGCATCAAATTGGAAGTTGCATCTAAGACCTTGCAATTAAACAATTCCAAAAATCCTACCAAATTCAATAATTTTATGTATTCCAAGAAAATGTTTACTTCTACCAAATATTTTTTATCACTTTTTTCTATTTATCCAAGCCGGATGCTTGTTTTCCCATTAAAGTAGTGTTAAGGTAAAACATTAAATGCTCCTTGGAAATCTCCAAGACAATTTTTCAGAATCATCGTGTGATAATTCGTTTGGGGTCATTGTCTACAAGCATTTGCCACTTTTGAGATTAAGTTAATGAACTCCTATCACCTCTGGACATTTTTTATACCTTTTGTTGTATTTCTCCATTTTTGATGATTAGGCACTAATTTAAGGCTTTGTAGGCAAATTGTTAAATGTCAAAAATAAAAGGTTTGGGGGTTAAGGTCAAATTGTCCTCCTTATTGAAGGCGAAAATGAATTCAAAACTTAGTTTTTTTTACTCATATATTTTCCAGTTTGAATCAAAACTTTGGTCATCTTTAGATGGGTCTAAAATAATTTGGTCACCAAACCTTTGTAATTAGTG